>ERZ827478.505-NODE-505-length-39377-cov-4.058135_pt1 | contig 39377 bp, 34 predicted proteins | sample MGYA00519705_ERZ827478 | MGnify/ENA primary metagenome ERZ827478 (study PRJEB31778, sample SAMEA3449318) | human gut metagenome | biome: human gut; feature: human-associated habitat; material: faeces | place: United Kingdom | collected 2010/2012 ...
CGCGGCCCAGCTCGCTCATCATGGAGCAGATGTTGATGATCTTGCCGTGGCCCTTCTTGATCATGCCGGGGATTACGTGCTTGGCAACGATATAGGGAGCTACCAGGTCGATGTCAATAACCTGACGGAAATCCTTGGCCTCCATCTCCAGCATGGGGGTGCGCTTGATGATACCGGCGTTGTTCACCAGGATGTCAATAGTGCCCAAGTCCTTCTCGATGTCGGCAACCAGCTTGATGACATCCTCCTCGTTGGTGACGTCGGCATAGTAACCGTGGGCGTCGATGCCCTTCTCCTTGTAGGCAGCCAGAGCGGCCTCCATGTGGTGCTCGCCGCGGCAGTTGAAAGCGATCTTTGCACCGGCAGCTGCAAAAGCCTCAGCAATTGCAAAGCCTATACCGTAGGCTGCGCCGGTGACCAGAGCTACCTTGCCCTCCAGGGAAAACTGCTTCATCATATCCATAATATTAAATCTCCATTCTGCCGCATCTGCGGCGGGTCTGTTTTCTGAGGGCGCTTTGTGCGCCCTCAGGCCTTAAATCTTCTTATCTCTGGACACGGCCGGTGCCGTCTCCGCCCATGAGCTTCTCAACTTCAGAGACGTCGACACGGTTGAAGTCCCCCAGGATGCTGTGCTTCAGGCAGGAGGCAGCAACTGCAAACTCCAGAGCCTGCTGCTTGTCCTCGTAGTGAGTCAGGCCGTAGAGCAGACCGCCGCCGAAGCTGTCGCCACCGCCCACGCGGTCCACGATGTCACGGATCTCGTAGCGCTTGGACTCGTAGAACTTCTCTCTGTCGTTGAGGCAGGCAGCCCAGCCGTTCCAGTCGGCGCTCTTGCTCTCACGGAGAGTGATGGCGATCATCTTCATGTTTGGGTAGGCAGCCAGGACCTTGTCGCCCAGAGCCTTGTACTTGGCGCGGTCCAGCTCGCCGGACTCCACGTTCACGTCGGTGGTGATCTCCAGGGACTTCTGCACGTCCTCCTCGTTGGCGATGGCCACGTCCACATAGTTTGCGATCTCACGCATGACCTCGGCGGCCTTCTTGCCGTACTTCCACAGGTTCTTGCGGTAGTTCAGGTCGCAGGAGACGGTGATGCCTCTCTTCTTGGCTTCCTTAACGGACTCGATGCTCAGCTCCATGGCGCTCTCGGAGATAGCGGGGGTGATGCCGGTAATGTGGAACCAGTCCACGCCCTCAAAGGCCTTGTCCCAGTCAATGTCGCCGGGCTTGGCCATGGCTATTGCGGAATACTCACGGTCGTAGACAACCTTGCTGGGGCGGGCATTGGCGCCGGTCTCCAGGTAGTAGATGCCCAGACGGCCCTTGTCGGAGCGGACGATGCGGCTGGTGTCAACACCGAACTTGCGCAGGTCTTTCACGCACTCGTCAGCGATGGCATTTTTGGGCAGCACGGTGAGGTAGGACACGTCCTGGCCATAGTTTGCCAGGGACACGGCCACATTGGCCTCGCCGCCGCCGAAGGTAGCCTCCAGCATGGGGCTCTGGAAGAAGCGCTCCAGGCCGGGGGACTTGAGTCTGAGCATTATCTCGCCGAAGGTAAGAAATTTCATGGTGATTTCTCCTTTTAATTTATTTTACGCTGGTATCCTTACTTCTGGAGCAGGTGCACGGCAAAGCCGCCCATATCCTTCTTGAAGTAGATAGCCTTGATATTGCTGGGGTCTTTTACGGAATCCATATCCAGCTCCAGGCCGCGGCGCTCCATCTCGGCCATGGCGGGGGCCATCTTGTTGGTGCGGATGGCAATGTGGCCGTTAGCGCCCTTGAACATGGTCTTCATGACCTCAACACCGGGGGAGGCAAAGTTGGAGGAATTGCCCTGCTTCACGGGGAAGTCGAAGGCTGCGGCAAACTCCTGGCACACTGCGTCGCAAACACCGGCATCTGCGCAGTTGATGCCCACATGGGCCACTTCAAAGCCCAGCAGGGCCTTGCGGGACTCTTTGCACAGCTGGGTGATCTTTTCAAAGTTGCCGGCAGCAATGTCGCCCTTGGGGCAGACCCAGCTGCCACCCACGGCATGGATGTGGGGATCGGAGATAAACTCGCCCAGGTTCTGGAGGTTGACTCCGCCGGTGGGGATGAACTTCACGCCGCCGAAGGGGCCGGCCAGAGCCTTGATGGCGCCCAGTCCGCCGTAGACGTTGGCGGGGAAGAACTTCAGGACCTTCAGGCCATGCTTGAGGGCCATCATGATCTCGGTGGGGGTGACACAGCCGGGGCAGACGGCGATACCGTTATCGCAGCACCAGGACACCACTTCTTCGTCATAGCCGGGGGAGACGATGAACCTTGCGCCGCACTCCACGGCTAGCTTGCACTGCTCCAAATTCACCACGGTGCCGGCGCCCACCAGCATCTCGGGAACCTCGGCTGCCACGGCCTTGATGGAATCGGCTGCGGCGGCAGTACGGAAGGTGATCTCCATAACGTCGATACCGCCTGCCACCATAGCCTTTGCGGTGGGGACGGCATCCTTGGCGTCCTCCAGCACTACCACCGGGACTATGCCGGAGCAGGCCATTCTCTTCAATACATCCATGGTTTTATCCTCCTGTAATTTATTTTTTACTTGTCATAAAAAAGGAAATGAAATATAATATTTCCATTAAAATTCAGAGGTGTACAATGGGAAATTCCGAAATCTACAAACAGATCCTGAACAGCTTTCAGGACACTGCCATCAGGGACAGGAGCTATTATCCGGATTTTCGGCGCCAGTGGGAAGCCCTGTTCAAATCCGTCATGGACAGTGAGGAGGAATACTTTGACCTGTCTGCCCCCTCTGTGCTCACAGTTGAGCAGAGCTTCGCGGGCATAGACGCAGTATTCCACTTTGATCAGCTGAAAATTGCCGACTGGTACCGCCAGGACTCTTCCCGGAAAAAACGTGTAGTGTTCAAGCCAAAAAAGCTAAAGCACAACCGGAACGGCACCCTCAGTTTCCATGATTCTCCCTGTGATTACGATCCGGAGCTGCCGGAGAGCGCCCTCAAAGAGGACAGTAAAAACATCATTGCCGCCGCCCTGCCGGAGCTGCCGCCCCGGCTGAGGATAGTTTACGGCAACAAGTGGGTCAACTCCCGTTTCAATGTCTTCATGAATACAAGGCTCTCCCTTTTCCTCATAGAGACCGACTATGTGCCGGCCTTTCTGGCCACACCTTTTGAAGTCTGCCTCTATCTGTTTATGATGGACTACTGCATCATAAAGGAGAACTACAGCAAGGTGGAGGACAAGGAGCTGAGGAAATTCCTGCATATCTTCCGCCCATCGCCCATGCTGAAGATAAAGGGCATCTTGTAAGCCTATCCGGGCTTTTGGTCACACAGTCCCGATAGTTTCTTATCGGGACTGTGTTTTTTCATGTTATCTCAGCTCGTTGATGGCGAAGTTGTCCATGTCGTCAAAGGCCTGGTTCTCGCCGCCCATTGCCCAGATAAAGGTGTAATTGGAGGAACCGCAGCCGGCATGCAGGGACCAGGAGGGGGATATGACCGCCTCGTAGTTCTGCATCACAATGTGCCGGGTCTCCTGGGGCTGGCCCATCAGGTGCATGACTATGCCGCCTTCGGGCAGGTTGAAGTAGGTGTAGATCTCCATGCGGCGCTCGTGGGTGTGGGGGGGCACAGAGTTCCATACGCTGCCGGGCTCCAGCTGGGTCAGGCCCATGGACAGCTGGCAGGTCTCCAGCACATCGGGGTGTATAAACTGGTTGATAACCCGCTTGTTGGCGGTCTCCATGCTGCCCAGGGGGCGCTTGTTGGCGTCCTTGATGGAGATGAAGGTGGTCTTGCAGTCCTTGTGGGCGGGGGCGCTCACAAGGTAGAAACGGGCGGGTTCGGCTTTGTCGTTGCTGCCGAAGACCACGTTTCTGGTGCTGCGGGAGATGTAGAGGCAGTCCTCAAAACCCATCTCGTAACGGACTCCGTCAGCCTCTATCCAGCCTGCGCCGCCCAGGTTGAATACACCGGCCTCCCGGCGCTCCAGGAAGAAGTTGGTTCCGAAGTTCTTCCAGACGTCTATGCCCTGGTCGATGGGCAAGCTCTTCTCCACGGGCATGATGCCCAATACCACCATGCGGTCCACATGGGAGTACACGGCCTGGACAGTATCCGGCTGGTACAGGTTCTGGATGAGAAACTCCTTGCGCAGTTCCTCGGTGGTATATCTTTTTACGTCGTTGGGACCAGTGGAATAACGAATATCCATAGCAAATTACCTTTCAGATCACAGATCAGACGAGGCCCAGAGCTTCGGGGATGAACATGCTCAGAGCGGGCACATAGGTGATGAGCAGCAGGGTCACGAAGATAACTGCGAAGAAGGGCAGCAGCATCTTGATGATCTGCTCTATCTTCACGCCGTGAGTACGGCAGCCGGCAAAGAGGATGGCTCCCACTGGGGGGGTCAGGGTGCCGACGCAGAGGTTCATGACCATCATGAGACCGAAGTGCACGGGGTGCATGCCCCAGGTCTGGACGATAGGCAGGAAGATGGGAGTGAAAATCAGCACTGCGGGAGTGGGGTCCATGAAGCAGCCCACGATGAGCAGGATGATGTTCATAATAAGCAGAATGATGACGGCGCTGTCGGTGATGCCCAGGATAGCATTGGCCACCAGTGCGGGGATCTTGGTGTAGGTCATGATGTAGCCCATGATACCGGACACGCAGACCAGGTACTCGATAACGGCAGTGGTCTTTACGCTCTCGAAGATTATGCGGGGCAGGTCACGGACAGTGATGTTGCGGTAGACAAAGCTGAGGATGAGGGCGTAGGCCACAGCAATGGCAGAACCCTCGGTGGCAGTGAAGATACCGCCCAGGATACCACCGATGACGATGACGATCATCAGCAGGCTGGGGATGCCTTCCCACAGGGTCTTCATGACAAACTTGAAGGTGTAGTGACCCTTGGAGATATAGCCGCGGCGCTTGGCCATGACACCAGCCACCACCATGCAGCCCAGGCCCCAGAGTATGCCGGGGATATAGCCTGCCATAAACAGGGCGGCGATAGAAACGGAGCCAGCCACGGTGGAGTAGACTATCATTATATTGCTGGGGGGGATCATCATGCCAGTCGGACCGGAGGCGATATTGCAGACGGCAATGTACTCGTCGGAGTAGCCCTCTTCCTTCTCAAGGGGTCCGAGGATTCCGCCCATAGCCACGGCTGCGGCAACGCCGGAGCCGGACATGGCGCCGAAGAGCATGTTGGCCACGATGTTGGTCTGGGCCAGGGAGCCGGGGAGACGGTGGGCCACCAGCTGGGCGCAGCCAACCAGACGGCGGGCTATTCCGCCGAAGTTCATCAGGTTGCCTGCCAGCACGAAGAAAGGTATTGCCAGCAGGGAGAAAGAGTTGACGCTCTGGAACATTTTCTGGGCAGAGACCATCAAAGAGCTCATCTGAGGCATGATGATGACCATGCCAACGGCAGAACCCAGGCCTATGCTAAGGCCGATGGGGAAACCAACTGCGAGGGTGATGAATATAAGGGCGATCATTACGATGCCGGCAAGAGCTGTAACTGTCATGTATCTTTACCTCCCATCATGCGGTGCCGGAGAGCTCGTCGCCAAAGGTGCGCTTGCCCTCGTGGTAGTTTTTAACGGCCAGGACACTGTTGTAAACGGCGTAGTACATGGTGATAACGCCGGTGAAGGGGACGGAGAAGTACATGACGGACTTGGAGATCAGCAGAGCGGGGTCGATCTGCACGGCCTGCTTGCTGGTGTAGAGCCAGCCGCCGATGACGCACACGGCCAGCACAAAGATGAACAGGCAGATATTGGTGATGATCTCAACGATCATGTTGGTTTTGGGTTTGAACTTATCCTTGAGTATATCAATGGTCAGGTGCTCTTTGCTGCCAAAGACATAAGCACTGCCAAACATTATCATCCAAACGAAAAGGTACTGGGAAAGAGTGCCGGTGATGGAGCTGGGGGAGTTGAATATGTAGCGGGCGACGACCTGCCAAACCACGATGACGGTCATCACTGCCAGGGTAATCGTGGAAACGACCTCGAGAATCTTGTCGAGGACAAATTTGATCTTATCTAATGCCTTCACGGAGCGGCCTCCCTTTTTCTTTAGCTGTAGATTGCTGCTTCAAGAAACGGCCCACAGCATGCTGTGGGCCGTTATGGTGCTCAGAAATTTTTAATTAGCGCTCGGACAGGATTGCATCGTAGACGGACTGGGTCATCTCGTTGCGGCCGGCAACCTCCTGGATCAGATCCTGGCAGTTAGCCTGGAAGGCGGCTACGTCAGCCTCGGAGAAGGTGACGCCCATCTCGGTGGCCTTGGCCTCATAGTCGGCGCGCAGCTCCTCGCACAGGTCGAACATGTAGGGGATGGAATCCAGGGCGCACTGCTTGAGGGCAGCCTGATCCTCCTCGGACATGGAGGCGAGGACGTCGTTGGAGATGCACAGCTCATCGGGGATCATCAGGTGGCCGGTGTAGTTGTAGTAGGGAGCAACCTCGTACTGAACCAGGTCAACGTAGGTGATGATGTTGTTCTCAGCACCGTCGAGAGTACCGGTCTGGATGGCGGAGTAAACATCGCCCTGAGGCATGTCAACACCAACACCGCCCATGGCCTCCATCATGTCAAGGCAGGTCTGGGAACCCATGACGCGGATCTTCATGCCGGAGAGCTCCTCGGGAGTGGTAACGGGAGCCTTGGCGGTGTAGAGGTTACGGGCGCCCAGGGAGTAGGCGGAGAGAACGGTGAAGCCATAAGCCTCGGTGGTGGCGAAGAGCTCGTCCAGCTTGCCGGAGACGAAGACCTTCTCCTGGTGCTCTATGCTGTCATAGACATAGGGGGTGCCCAGGATGGCGAAGTCGGAAACGTAGGTCTCGATGATGGAGTTGGCAACCAGGGTCATGTCCAGGGCGCCCATGGTCAGCTGCTCCAGAGTCTGGGCCTGGTCGCCCAGCTGAGCGTCGGGGTAAACTTCGATGGAGTAACGGCCCTCGGTGGCATCGTACAGGTCATCGCTGAGCTTCTGCAGGGTAACTGCTTCGGGGTTGGTGATGGTCTGGTTGAATGCGCACTTGAGGACGGTCTGGCCAACCTTCTCACCGTCGGTGGCAGCTGCGGCATCGTCGGTGGCGGTGTCGGCAGCGGGAGCCTCGGCGGCGGAGTTGTCCTCAACAGGGGCTGCAGTCTGGCCGCAGGCGCACAGAGCCAGGACCATGACCAGAGCAAGGAGCATTGCTATGAGAGTCTTTGCGTTCTTCATTACTTTTCCTCCTGAAAGGTTTTTTATATACAGGCGAGTCCTCAGGGCATCGCCGGTAATACATATTTAAAATTGTACAGCGGGACATGTCCGATGAAAAGCGTCGTCAGTCTGTGGTAAATCGTTTTCGTATACCGTTTAACAAACAGCACCCACAAAACCCTTGCCCTGCTGCAGTCTTTAAAAAAACAGGCCTAGAAATTCTGGGCCGGTGTGGACTCCCTCACTATGAAGTGGGAGGGGATCTCCACATTCACAGCCCTGGCCCCGGCGGGCCGCTTGCCGCTGATGCGCTCCAACAGCAGTTCTGCCGATTTTGCGCCCACATCCCCTGTGGCCAGTGCCACGGCGCTGATGCCCGGTTTTGATATTTGCAGCCAGTTCCAATCGTCAAAGGTGCAAAAGCCGAAATCGTATCCTGGCTCTATGCCCAAGTCCTTCAGAGCCACCAGCAGTTTCTGGGCGCTGGCACCGTTGGAGGAGAGCAGGGCGATTCTCTCGTCGGGGTACTTTCTGCGGAACACACGCAGGCAGCTTTTGCAGCCGGAGGCATCGTCGGAGGAGAACTCGTAGGTCTCCGGCTCTGTCTCCATAAGATCCCGCACCGCCTGTTCATAGCCCTGGCGGCGGAGTATGCGGGGGGAAATATTTCCGATAGTCTCGGAAAAGAATGCAACTTTGGTATAACCCTGAGCCAAGAGAAATCTAACGCAGTCATAGGCGGTATTCCTGTTGGGGGTGGTAACTGTGTCTATCTGGTCGGAGCTCATGAGCTGCCGGTCGGCCAGCACCAGGCAGGTACCGCTGCTTTGCAGCTCCAGCAAAAACTCGTCGTTTCCGCCGCTGGTGTTGACTATCAGCCCGTCAACCCGGTTTTCCAGAAAGCCCTTGATAGCCCGGCGTTCCCGGCGGGGATCCTCACCGCTGTCTGCAAAAAGCACCTGATAGCCTGCCTCCTCGCACACGGTGGTAATACCCTTTAAAAGCAGAGCGGAGAAGGGGCTGCTGATGTCGCCGATGACGCAGCCGATAAGCATGCTGCGGCTGGCCTTGAGCCGCTGGGCGGAACGGTTAGGATGATAATCCACCTCGGTGATTACCCGGCGGATATGCTCCCTGGTGTCGGCGGACATGTTCTCAAACTTGCCGTTGAGAAATCTTGATATAGTTGTCTTTGATACACCGCAGAGCTTTGCGACCTCGTCAATGGTCAGCCTGCTGTCTGATTGATTATCCATTGGCTTTTCCTTAACATTTCTGTAAAAAATTCTAGCATCGCTTGTGCTTTTTGTCAACCGGTTTCCAAAAATCTTTGGGGCGTAAGATTGCACAATCTTTCACAATACTTTTTGTTGATCCTTCACAAGCAACGTTCTCTGCGCTTTTTCTTTGGGGTAAATTTACATCATATTGTCCAAAACTTGTGTAATCTTGTCATTGCTCCGGCAGCAGCTGCGCCCATCTTATCTTTACCTTGTATTTGGGGAAATCTGTGATATAATGTGTAAGTTATAATCATATGCCATATGAATACCATATATCCCACAAAAAACATGTCGATTTACGGGGGAAATCCAATCATGATACCTTTTAATGTGCCTCCCTGCACCGGCGACGAGCTGGAGTATATCCGTCAGGCCATTGCCAGCCGCAAGATCTGCGGTGACGGCGAATTTACGAAAAAATGCAGCCACTGGATGGAGCAGCGTTTTAATGCCCAGAAGGTGCTGCTCACAACCAGCGGCACCACCGCCCTGGATATGGCCGCCCTGCTGTGCAACTTTAAACCGGGAGACGAGGTCATTCTCCCCAGCTTCACCTTTTCCAGCACCGCCACCGCCTTTGTCCTTGCCGGTGCGAAACTGGTGTTCGTGGATATACGTCCGGACACTATGAATATTGATGAGTCCAAAATCGAAGCGGCAATCACCGAAAGGACACGGGCCATCGTACCCGTACACTATGCCGGTGTGGCCTGTGAAATGGACACCATTATGGACATCGCCAGCCGCCACGGGCTCATCGTGGTAGAGGATGCGGCCCAGGGCATCATGAGCAGCTACAAGGGCAGGCCCCTGGGCACCATAGGAGATCTGGGCTGCTACTCCTTCCATGAGACAAAGAACTACTCAATGGGCGAAGGCGGCGCTCTGGTCATAAACCGCCCCGAATACAATGAGCGGGCGGAGATCCTCCGGGAAAAAGGCACAAACCGTTCAAAATTCTTTCGCGGTCAGGTGGACAAATACACCTGGGTGGACTTCGGCGACAGTTACCTGCCCAGCGAGCTGAACGCGGCCTATCTCTGGGCTCAGCTGCTCAGGGCCGACGAAATCAATAACGACCGTCTCAACACCTGGAACAAGTACCTGGAAGCTTTCCTCCCTCTGGCTGAGGCCGGGAAGCTGGAACTGCCCACCGTTCCGGAGGGCTGCGTCCACAATGCCCACATGTTTTATGTGAAGGCAAAGGATCTTGCGGAGAGGACCGCCCTCATAAACCACCTGAAAATGCGTGATATTCTGGCGGTATTCCACTATGTGCCGCTGCACTCCGCCCCCGCCGGGCTGAAATTCGGCCGCTTTGCCGGAGAGGATGCGTATACTACCTCCCAGTCCGACCGGCTGCTGCGCCTGCCGCTGTACTTTGGCCTCACGGCCGAGGACCGGCAGAGGGTCATAGACGCCGTTCTGGAGTTTTATAATGAGCGCTGAGCCCAAATCCCTGCGCCCCGGCAATGAGGGCAGGCGGCTTCGGCTGTGGTCTGCGCCGCTGTTAATTCTCTCCCCGGTGGTCACGATGCTCTTGCTCTCCCTGCTGTCGGGCAACAACATGTTTTTATCCAAGCCCTACCTCAACGACGAGCTGGATTACTGGCGGCTCATGTATTCCATCAGTGAACGGGGCTTCGATTTCGGTTCCACGGAGCACCTGGTGGGTTACGTGGCCCCCATCGGGCCTTTGGGCAGCCATGGGCTGTCCCCTGTGGCGGCTTGGCTGTGGTATGTGCTGCTCTTTCCCATGACCGACAGCGCCCTGGTCATCGCCGGGGTCCTGATGCTCATGGCCGCCCTAGCCCTGCTGTATCTCATAGCCCGCCCCTGCCCCCGGGAGGCGCTGCTCATTGCCCTGTTCACTGCGCTCTATCCACCGCTGGTGCGCTATATCAATCTCTCCATGATGGAGATGCCCTGTTATGCCTGCGTCATCGTGTACATGGCGCTTCTGCTGCGCTATGAGAAGGAGCACAGCGGAGCCCTGCCCCGCAGAGGCTGGACCCTGCCCTTGCTCTTTATCTGCGGTCTCTACTGCACGGTACTGCGCATGAGCAACGTGGTGCTGTTTTTCCCGGCTATCCTCATTTTCTGCGACAACAGGCTGAGCCTGAAGCTGCTTTTGTGCCTGGTGCTCTATGCCCTGGGCACCCTGGCTTTCAACTATTGTTTCTCCCTTTTTGTGGCTCCCTATCCGGACGTGCTGTATAATCTCATGCAGAGCGAAAGCCTAGGAGAACTGCTGCGGGGGCTGTGGCAAAATACAAGGGACAATATCCTCAATTTTCTGAACCCGGTCTCGGATAATTCCCTGCCCCAGGCCATGGCCAGGTATTTCTATCTCCTGCTTTTGCTGCTGCTCTTTTGCAAGACCCTGCTGAAAAAAGAGGGAGGCAGGCTGCGCCTCACCTGGCGCTGGGAATACTTCGGAATATTTGCCGCCGGCGCCGGCTGCCTGGCCATTGTGATTATGATATATTTTGTCTTCGATTGGCGGGATTACCGTACCCTTGCCCCTATGGCTTACGGGTTGATGCTGTGGCTGCTGCTGCGCTGGAACGGAGAGGGCAGAGTTTTCAGGACAAGCCTTGCCGCCCTAATGGTCTTTGGGCTGCTCATGGCCCCCGAGGCTTTCAGCCATGTGGCCTCTGACCCCCGCTTTTTCCCCGATGAATCCACAGGGCTGGACTACTCCCAGCTTTTCGGGGATGAGCCCTGTACCCTGGGCCTCTACGGCACCGAGTACGACCTTGCCCTGATGAAGGACGTGCCGCCCAATGTGGGTATCTGTGGCGGCATTTATGAAGAAAACACCCATGGCTACGGGATGGACTATATTCTCTCCCGGCCGGGCGACCCCAGCCCCTCCCCCGACTACTACGAGTTTGCCGGCTCCATGGAGGGTTACGGGGATATCTACCGCAGGCTCGATCCATGAAACGGAGGAAACTATGAACACTTTTGCCCCTTGCGACCTGCCGGTGATAAACGGCGAAAAGGTCACTCTGCGCCCTATCACCAGGGAAGACACCGGGCTGATAGTGGCCTGGCGCAACAAGGATTCCGTGCGCAGGCATTTTATATTTCGACGGCCCTTCACTACGGAGCTTCACGAGAACTGGTTGAAAACCAAGGTGGACACCGGCCGCGTCATCCAATACATCATCCTTGAAAAGGAGAGCGGCCGTCCTCTGGGCAGCGCCTATCTCCGGGATATCGACCCGGAAAATGAAAGCGCCGAATACGGCATATTTATCGGCGAGGACGACTGCCAGGGGCGAGGCATAGGCACCGAAACAGCAAGGCTGTTCGTCCGCTTCGGCCTGGATGTGCTGAAGCTGCACAGGATAAGCCTGAGGATATTGGGCGGCAATACCGCCTCTTTACGCAGCTGCGAAAAGGCCGGGTATATAACCGAGGGCCGCTTCCGGGACATGGTAAAGCTGGATGGAGAATTCCACGACGTGATATTTATGGCCGTGGTCGCCGAGGAGGAAAAAGAATGAAAACCGTCTCCTTTGTAATACCCTGTTATTGCTCCCAGGATACAATAGGTTCCGTTGTGGAGGAGATAGAGCGCACCATGCCCTCCCTTCTCCAGTACGACTATGAGATAATTCTGGTAAACGACTGCTCCCCGGACAACACTTTTTCCGTTCTCTCCGCCCTGGCGGAAAAGGACGGGCGCATAACCGCTGTGGACCTGACAAGGAATTTCGGACAGCACGGCGCTCTGATGGCAGGCTTCCATCACTGCCGGGGGGATATAGTGGTCTGCCTTGACGACGACGGCCAGACTCCCGCCGATGAGGTGGGCAAGCTCCTCAGCAAGCTGGAAGAGGGCTATGACGTGGTCTATGCCTCCTACGAGCACAAGCAGCACTCCAAGTTCCGCAACTGGGGCACTCGCATAAACAACAAGATGACGGAGATCATGCTGGGCAAGCCAAAGGATCTGTCCATCCCCAGCTATCTTGCGGCCAAGCGCTTTATCATCGATGAGATGCTCAATTACAAGCACTGCTTCCCCTACGTGGACGGGCTGGTACTCCGCTCCACCCGCCGCCTGTGCAACGTGCCGGTGAACCACCGGCAGCGGCAGCAGGGCGAGTCGGGCTACACCATAGGCAAGCTTCTCAGCCTGTGGATGAACGGCTTTACCTCCTTTTCGGTCAAGCCCCTGCGCCTGGCCACCTATGCCGGGGTGCTGACGGCTTTTCTCGGCTTTATCTACGCCCTGGTTATCGTCGTCAAATATTTCATAGACAGCAGCGTCCCCGCCGGCTGGAGCTCCACTATGGCGCTCCAACTGGTACTGGGCGGTATCATCCTGGTGGTACTTGGGCTCATCGGGGAGTACATCGGCCGTATATATATGTGCATAAACGCCTCTCCCCAGTTTGTGGAGCGGCAGGTTGTCAAGAAGGACAGTGAGAGCTGAGCATGGAAAAAGTCGATAAGAAGGTTTTTATTGCGCTGCATCTGCTGCTGCTGTTTTATTCCATGTCCTCCGTGCTGTCCAAGCTGGCGTCGGCAGAACCCTTCCTCAGCTTTAAATTCTGCCTGTACTACGGCGGCATGTTCTGTATCCTGGTGGTCTACGCCCTGGGCTGGCAGCAGATACTCAAGCGCCTGCCCCTCACAGTGGCCTTTGCCAACAAGGCAGTCACCTTGGTGTGGAGCATGGTTTTCGGCGCACTGCTCTTCAAAGAGCAGATACAGCTCAACCAGCTCATAGGCTGCGCTCTGGCTGTGGCCGGCGTCGTACTTTTCGTACAGCCTGAAAAAGACGGGGAGGTACAGCCATGACTGCGGAAATGCTGCCCTACCTGTTTATAGGTTTTTTCAGCGTGTTCGTCTCCTCCGTATCCCAGACGGTTTTGAAAAAAGCCTCCCTCACCCAGCACAAAAGCTTCCTGAGGGAGTATCTGAATCTGCCTGTTATACTGGCCTACGGCATGTTCTTCGGCAGCACGCTGCTGACCATGCTGGCCTATAAAAAGCTGCCCCTCAGCATGAGCCCCGCCTTTGAGAGCAGCTCATATATTTTCGTAACCATCTTCGGCGTAACCATCTTCAAGGAAAAGGTGGGGCGGCGCAAGCTTTTTGCCCTCTTCCTCATACTTCTGGGCATAATCATATTCACTCTCTGATCGGAGCCATTATGGACAACAAAGGGAAAATTTTAATTATAATCGGCGCCAATGAGTTTCAAAACCCCCTGATACTCACCGCCAAGGCCATGGGCTACACCACCCATGTCTTCGCTTGGCAGAGCGGCGACGTGGGCGAGCACACCGCAGACTATTTCTACCCCGTCAGCATCGTGGAAACTGACCGCATTCTGGATATCTGCCGGAAACTCTCCCCGGTGGGAGTGGTGTCCATAGGCTCCGACCTGGCGGCAATAACGGTGAACTACATCGCCGAGAACCTGGGACTTACGGGCAACGGCATGGTCAGCGCCCTGGCCGCCACCAACAAGCACCTCATGCGCCGGGCTTTTGAGGAGGCCGGACTGCCCTCCTGCAAGAGCCGTCTCGTATCCTCTCCCGCTGCGGCCGAGGGGCTGGATCTGGAGTACCCGGTGATAGTAAAGCCCACGGACCGCTCCGGCAGCCGGGGCGTTTTCAAAGTGACGGAGCCATCCCAGCTGCCGGCGGCCATAGAAAAGGCCATGGGCCATTCCTTTGAGAAGAAGGCTCTGGTGGAGGAATTTGCCCCGGGCAGGGAGTACAGCATCGAATATATCTCCTGGCAGGGCGAACACCATTTTCTGGCCTGCACCGAGAAATTCACCACCGGCGCCCCGCTCTTCGTGGAAACGGGACATTTGCAGCCTCCCCTGCATATGACCCCGGACACTCTCTGCCGCATAAAGGAGCTTGTGCCCCGGGTGCTGGACTGCCTGGGCATCCGCTTCGGAGCCTCTCACACCGAGCTTAAAATTGACGAAACAGGCCAAATACGCATCATAGAGTGCGGCGCCCGCATGGGTGGGGACTGCATAGGCTCAGATCTGGTATACATCAGCCGGGGCATAGACTATGTTGCCGCCTGTGTGGACACGGCCTGCGGCAAGGAGCCCGATCTCCGGCCCCGGCACGCATCCCGCATATCTGCCATACGCTTCATATTCTGCCAGCGGGATCTGGATGATCTGGACTACATCCGCCGCAGCTATCCCAAGGCAATATACCGGCAGAGTGACATCCTGCCCCTGGACGGGCGGGAGATCAGCGACAGCTCCACTCGCTACGGCTTCTATATTCTCTCCTGTGAAACCATGGAGGAGATGCTGGAGATACTGGGTCATGTGGATTTTGATTTGAACTGAGGGTAAGCGCCATGAAACTTGTGTCCTTTATCATTCCCTGCTACCGTTCCGCCGGAACCATTACAAGCGTAGTGGAGGAGATCAACCGGAGCATGGAGCTTCTGCCGGAATACCGGCATGAGATAGTCCTTGTCAACGACTGCTCCCCCGATGATACCTTTGCAGTAATAGAGGCCCTGGCCTCCGGAGACAAGCGAATCACCGCAGTGGATCTGGCCAAAAACTTCGGCCAGCATGCCGCCATTATGGCCGGTCTCAGCCACTGCAGCGGAGACTATATCGTCTGTCTGGATGACGACGGCCAGACCCCCGCCGACGAGGTGGGCAAGCTCCTCAGCAAGCTGGAGGAGGGCTATGACGTGGTCTATGCCTCCTACGGGCACCACAAGCAGCACAGCTTCTTCCGCAACTTCGGCAGCTGGCTCAACGGCAAAATGACGGAGATCATGCTGGGCAAGCCCCGGGAGCTCTCCCTCACCAGCTATTTTGCCGCCCAGCGCTTCATCATAGACGAGATGCTCCGCTATGAGCACTGCTTCCCCTATGTGATGGGCCTGGTACTGCGCTCCACAAAGAACATCTGCAACGTCCCGGTGAACCACCGGCAGCGGCAGGAGGGCCGCTCCGGCTATAATCTCAGCAAGCTGCTGAACCTGTGGATGAATGGCTTTACCTCCTTCTCCATAAAGCCCCTGCGGCTGGCCACCTACATGGGTTGTCTCACCGCTTTTGCAGGGTTTATCTATGCAATTATAATCGTTATCAGATACTTCACCATCCATCTGGCCCCCCTGGGCTGGAGCTCTACCACGGCCCTGCTGCTCATCCTCGGCGGAATCATCCTGCTGGTTCTGGGTCTTGTGGGGGAATATGTGGGACGTATATTCATGTGCGTAAATGCCTCGCCCCAATATGTGGAGCGGAAAGTCGTTAAAAACGGGCAGGAGGAATGAGCATGGCAATACTGGGATTTATAGGCGTTGGAAACATGGGCGGCGCTCTGGCCAGGGCAGCCGCGGCCAAGGTCTCCGGTGCCTCCCTGCTTCTTTCCAACCGCAGCAGGGAAAAGGCCGAAAAGCTGGCATCGGAGCTGGGAGGGACAGTCTCGGACAATCTCTCCATCGCCGCTTCGGCCGACTATATATTTCTTGGGGTAAAGCCCCAGATGCTTCCGGGCGTTCTGGCAGAGCTGGCCGATACTCTCAGGCACAGGGAAAGCCCCTTTGTGCTGGTGAGCATGGCCGCCGGTACCTCCATAGAAAAGGTGCAGCAGCTGTCCGGGGGCAAGTGGCCGGTGATACGCATCATGCCCAACACCCCCGCCTCCATAGGCCGGGGTATGATACTCTATGCCCCTGGGCCGGATGTCGGCGAGGATAGGCTGAAGATTTTTTTGGAACTCATGTCCGGAGCAGGGCGTTTTGCCCGCCTGGAGGAGCGGCTCATAGACGCAGGCTCCTCAGTCTCTGGCTGCGGCCCGGCCTTTGCCGACTTGTTTATCGAAGCCCTGGCTGACGGCGGCGTGGCCTGCGGTCTGCCCCGCTCCGTCGCCCTGGAGCTGGCTGCCCAGATGCTGCTGGGCTCGGCAGCACTGGTGCTGGAGAGCGGCAGGCACCCCGGAGAGCTGAAGGACGCCGTCTGCTCCCCCGGCGGGACTACAATCCAGGGCGTGAGGGCTCTGGAAAAAAGCGGCTTCCGCAGCGCTGTGATAGAGGCCGTCATCGCCGCATATGAAAAGAATTTTGATTTAAAATGACGGAAAATACGCCTGACCCCGCACCGCAGAAGCGGTGCGGGGTCAGGCGCGTTTAAAGCTTTTCTATTTGTTTTCCCATTCCTCCAGAAAACCCTGGGCATAGTCGGCAAAGAATCTCTTGAAGGTGTTCAGCAGCTCCTGGGTTCCTCCGTGGAGCACCCGCTCCTTATGAAAATAGGCACAGACCCGGTCGATATCCGGCAGGTAAGGCAGGGGGAACACATAGATGTTTTTCAGATAGTCATTTTGCAGTTCCTTCCCGGCCAGATCCCAGAACAGCCGGGGATAGATGAACACCCCCAGGCCGCTGTTAGCCAGTTGGAAGGCGTTTTCCATATTCGTGAGCTCACAGACAAAGCGGGGGTTTATATCGTAATACTTCAAATAGCTGGCCAGGGCCCGACCGCCGGAGGACTGAGGAGGTATTTTTATAAAGGGCGCCTTCTCGAAATACCGAAGATCTGCGCATTGGGCAAAACCCTCCGCCACACTGTCGCAGTCCTTTCCCGCCAGGGATTTCATGATGCTCCTGGGCACCACCAACAGCTGCTCCTTCCTGCACAGCTCCACAGTCTCATAGCTCTCCGGAGTGCTGGTAATGGAGCCCACTACCAGATCCACTCCGTCGTGGGTCACGGCCTTTTGCAGCACTTCCGGGGAAGCCTCATTCATCTTCACATAGGTGTCCGGATGCCCCCGGAGATAAACCGGCAGCACATAGGGCAGCACTGATCTTGCTACGGTGTGTTCAATGCCCATGTGTATATACTGGCTGCCTGTGCTGCAGCGTTTGGTATTCTCTTCATACTGCTGCTTTAAATGCAAAATCTCCTTTGCTACCCGGAGAAACTGCAGTCCGTCCCTGGTCAGGCCCAGGGGGCGGCTGCGCACGAAGAGCTGGGTGCCCAGTTCCTCCTCCAGCTTGGCTATCTGCTTGGACAGAGACTGCTGGGAGATAAAAAGATGCTGGGCCGCTGTGGATATACTCTTCTCATCGGCCACTGCAATAAAACTTTTTAACAGTGAAAAATCCATTTTACTTGCTCCAATTATATGGTTTCCCAGTCGTGGCCGGAAAGCCTGTAGCTTCCAGCATCTGCCGTTAACTTTTTGACCAACTTAACAAGTTACCAAAATTTGTTTTGCATTATGCACAAGGCAGCCCATATAATCCTCTGTGTTTCTGTTAATTTTGCGGATGTGTTAAAAAACTATTGCCCGAATACAAAAAAACTGTTGCTTTTCTCAACTTCCGGTTGTATTATAAACGCAGATAAAGCGTAATGCAAGACTTATTTGCTCTACGCATTTAAATTTTTTGTTTCTCTCGGGAGACTAAATCAGGAGGTCAAATATGAAAAAGATCATCGCAATCGTCGCACTTCTGTGCATGGTGTTTGCCCTGTGCGCCTGTGGTGGCAGCAGCAAGGAGGAAGCACTGACCTTTGTCACCGGCGGTGAGACCGGCACCTACTACGGTTTTGGCAGCGTCATTGCCCAGTATGTTTCCGCCAACACCGACCTGTCCGTCACCGCCGTCACCAGCAACGGCTCCCAGGCCAACATCGAGGATATGGATGCAGGCTCCTATCAGCTGGGCTTCTGCCAGTCCGACGTTATGAGCTACGCCTATGCCGGAACTAACCTCTTTGAAGAGTCCGGTGCTGTGGACAGCTTCTCCGTAGTTGCTTCCCTGTACATGGAGCAGGTACAGATCGTCACCATGAATCCCGATATCAAGACCGTTGAGGATCTGCGGGGCAAGAGTGTTTCTATCGGTGCCCTGGGTTCCGGTGTTTACTATAACGCCATCGACGTGCTGGGTGTCTACGGCATGACCGAGGCCGACATCAACCCCGTTTACCAGAGCTTCAGCGACAGCGCCGAGAGCCTGAAGGACGGTAAGATAGACGCAGCCTTCATCGTGGCCGGCGCTCCCACCACCGCCATCACCGACCTCTCCACCGGCGGCCAGGTATACCTGGTGAGCATCGATGACGAGCGCATCGACCAGCTCATCGCCAAGTCTCCCTACTACAGCAAGTACACCGTAACTGCCGACACCTACGGCATGCCCGAGGATGCCCAGACCGTGGCTATCGCCGCAGTCATCCTGGCCCGTGACGACGTCTCCGAGGATGCGGTCTACACCTTCGTGTCCACCATCTTCGACAACGTGGATCAGCTCCAGCACGGCAAGGCCGCTGAGCTGGATCTGGCTTTCGCTTCCAGCATTACCGACGTACCTTATCACCCCGGTGCTGCCAAGTACTTTGCTGAGAAGGGCTACGAAGTAGCTTCCACCAAGTAAGCTGATTTCCTATCCCGCGGTTAAAAAGCTACGGCGCTTTTTAGGCGCCGTAGCTTTTCAGCAATATCGGCACCTTTATGGATCTGCCATTTTTTATTCATTTCTCACTTTTAATGTCAATCTTTACGCGCTCTTGATGCAAAACCCCTTTTCTGAACTTTATTTTTCCTCTGCTTTCATGCAGAATTACACAGAATCATAAATTCCCAAGCGAAAGGAGCAACGCGAATGTCCGTATTTCACAAGCATGATACCCAAGTGGAAGAGACCATAGAAGTTGGCACTGCCGAAGACGTAGAAAAGCTGATGCGTAAGTACGACAGGGAGTCCAACACCCGGATCTGGGTGGGGAAGCCGGCCCTGGTGTTCAACATCATGGCGGCGGTCTTCTCCGCCTACTGCATCTGGTCCACCCTGTTCAGCGTGGCCGCCCTGGAGAAGCGGCTGACCAGCTTTTTGGCCTTCATCGTGATCCTGGGCTACCTGAACTACCCGGCCAGCAAGCACCATGTGAGGGTCAACTACATCCCCTGGTACGACTATGTGATCATGGTCCTGGGGGCCTCCGCCTTCATGTATTACGCCCTGAGCTATGACTCCCTGGTAGGGGTGCTGACCAGCGCCTCCAAGATGACCACCCTCCATGTGGTGGTGGGCGTCATCGGCATACTGAGCCTTATAGAGCTGTGCCGCCGCTGTGTGGGCATACCCATCCTGTGCGTCATGGGCGCCTTCGTCATATACGCCCTGACCACCGGTATCACCCCCGCCCGGCTGATCTACACCCTGTTCTACTCCACCGGAGGCGTGCTGGCAACGCCTGTGCAGGTCTGCGCAAAGTACATCGGCATCTTCATCATCTTCGGCGCCTTCCTGGAGCGCACCGGCATCGCCGCCTTCTTCATCAACATGGCCAACGCCCTGGTGGGCGGCTTCTCCGGCGGGCCTGCCAAGGCCGCGGTGGTGGCCTCCGCCCTGGAGGGCATGGTGTCCGGCTCCTCGGTCGCGAACACTGTGGGCTCCGGCTCCATGACCATACCCATGATGAAGCGGCTGGGTTACAAGCCTGAGTTTGCCGGGGCCGTGGAGGCTGCCGCCTCCACCGGCGGCCAGATCATGCCCCCCATCATGGGCGCTGCCGCCTTCCTCATGGCCGAGTACATGAACATCACCTATGCAGAGGTGGCCACCCGGGCGATCCTGCCGGCCATCCTCTACTTCACCGGCATCTTTATCGCCGTCCACCTGGAGGCCAAAAAGCTGGGCCTGCGGGGCATGAGCAAGGACCAGCTGCCCAAGGTGAGCAAGCTGATCCGGAAGGTCTATCTGCTGCTGCCTCTGGTGCTGCTGGTGGGCCTGGTCAGCTCCGGCGCCCGGTCCATGCAGTTTGCAGCCTCCGTGTCCATCATCGCTGCGATCCTGGTGGCCTTCTTCAACAAGGATGACAGGATCACCCTGAAGAAGATCTTCGAGGCCCTCAGCGAGGGCGGCAAGGGCGTGATCACCGTGGCCGTGGCCTGCGGCATCGCCGGGATCATCGCCGGGTGCATCACCGCCACCGGCCTTGCCTCCAAGCTCATAGGCGCAGTTATTGCCGCCAGCAATTCCGTGCCCTTTATCAGTCCCACCATGGTTGCCCTGTTTCTGACCATGGTATGCTGCATCATCCTTGGCATGGGCGTGCCCACCACCGCCAACTACTGCATCATGGCCTCCACCTGCGCCCCTATCCTCATCACCATCGGGGTGCCCAAGATGGCCGCCCACTTCTTCGTGTTCTACTTCGGTATCGTGGCCGATATCACTCCCCCTGTGGCCCTGGCCGCCTACGCCGGCTCCGCCATCGCCAAGTCCAACCCCATGAAGACAGGTATCAACGCCACAAAGCTGGCCATAGGGGCTTTCGTCGTGCCCTATATCTTCTGCCTTAACCCGGCCATGCTCCTTATCGACGTGACGCCTCTGGGCGTGGTGCAGATAATCATCACCTCCCTCATAGGCATCTTCGGCGTGGCCGCCGCCATGAACGGCTACCTCTACCGGAAGCTCAACTGGGCCGCCCGCATCGCCATCTGCGTTGCCGGCCTTATGATGATGGACCCGGGCTTTGTCACCGACCTCATCGGTATCGCCCTCATGGCCGCCATCATGCTCATCCAGTACCTGGGAGCCAAGAAAGCCACCCAGCCCCCGGTGTCCGCTTGAGCACGGAATAGCAAATGCATAACGCGTAAAAAGCAACAGGCCCGGGCAAATCCCCGGGCCTGTTGCTTTTGATGTTTCCTCTATGCAAATTATCAATTTCATAAATATATGAAAAAGCCCCGTCGATTCGACAGGGCTTTTTCATATCATAATCACTTAAGGCCATACTTCCTGTTGAACTTATCAACACGGCCGCTGGTATCGACCAGCTTCTGCTTGCCGGTGTAGAAGGGGTGGCACTTGGAGCAAATCTCAACAGTGATGTTCTTCTTGGTGGAGCCGGTCTCAATGACGGCGCCGCAGGCACATCTGATTGTGGTCTGCTCGTACTTGGGATGGATTCCTTCCTTCATAGGGCATATCTCCTCGTCTAAGGCTATCTTGATTGTGCAAAAAGCATAGTTACAAGACGCAAAGTGAATTGTATCACAGCGCTCCGGGGAATGCAAGCTTTTTTGAAAAAATCATTTTATCTCTACGGTTTTTCCCGAAGCAATAAAATACAGCAGGCATTGCTTCACCCTTTTCCCGTGGATGCGTTCCATGGCCGCAGCGTAGCTGAGGAGCTGGCCGCGGTAAAACTCGCTGCGCTTTGCCGTCTCCTCTGCCGTCCGCACCCGGTCGGTTTTGTAGTCTATAACAACCAGGCCGTCCTCTTCCTCAAGGCAGCCGTCCACCACGCCCTGGAGCAGCAGCTGCTCCCCCGCAGCCTTGCCGAAGGCCTCTTGCGCATCCCAAAGCAGGGAGAATTTGAACTCCCGCCAGAGCTTTTTACAGTTTTTCATGCGCTGCCCCAGTTGGGAATCAAAGAGCTTTTTCACCGCTTTCACATCTACCGCCTGGGCCTCACGCTGAGAGATAAAGCCCTGGCTGCAAAGCCGTGCAACCTCCGCCTCTATTTCCTCTTGGCTGCCGCTGCGGGAGAAATCCATATATTGCAGCAGCAGGTGGGTAGCTACCCCCTTCTCCGCTCCGGTGAGAGGACGCTCCGTCCGGGTAAAGTCCGGCATGCGGAAAATGCCGGAGGGCCTCTCCGTGAGATTCACGGCCTCGGCATCCTGCTCCCAGTGGCCCTTCAGTTCCGTGGCAGTGACCTTGGAGGGCAGCTCCTCTGCCTGGGAAAAGGGGTAGACATAGCTCAGCTCCCTCTCCAGTTCCCGCAGTTCTTCTTCCGAGGGAGCTTCCGCCTTCCGCAGCTCCGGGGCCCGATCCCCCACGCCGGCTGCTCCCGCCTCCGGGATGCTCATGCTCAGATGCTCCCCGCCGTCGGCCAAGGCGGCGTATATGAGCCAGCCCGCCATGGAGGCTGCCTGGCCCAGAATCTCCGGGGCCATGGGCCGGGACACGGCGGACGCGGCCTTTTCCAGAGTCTCTTCGGGGCGTTTTACCGAAGCCGTCATGAACAGGCGCTCCCGGGCGCGGGTCATGGCCACATACAAAAGCCGCATCTCCTCAGAGAGCATCTCCCGTTCCAGGCGCAGCCTTATTGCATTCCTGGCCAAGGTGGGATACTCAACCCGGTTCTCCGTATCGGTGAGCTTGGGTCCCAGCCCCAGCACCGGGTGCACCAGCACCGTGTCCCGGCTGTCCTGCCGGTTAAAGCGCCGGGCCGTATCGCAGAGGAATACCACAGGGAATTCCAGGCCCTTGGACTTGTGTATGCTCATTATCTGCACTGCCGAACTGTGGGCTGCTCCTGCTGCCGGTTCGTCCCCCCGCTCCTGCAGCTTCCTCAGCCACAGTACAAAGGGGTGCAGCCCCCTGTATCCGCTGCTCTCATAGCGCTCGGCCAATCCCATGAAGGCCATAAGACGTTCCCGGCGCCGCTCTCCGTCTTCCATGGCGCTGCACAGGGCAAGCATATCCAGGCGGGACAACAACAGCCAGCTCAGCTCGGCCATGGACATGTCCGCCGCCAAGTCCCGCAGCTGCTCCAGCAGTTCCAGAAAGGCCCTGCATTTCTCATTCTGCTCCCCGGCAGCTCTCAGGGCCGTGTACATATCTCCACGGGTGTCGGCACTGCGTATCTCCGACAGTTCATCGGGGCTGAAACCAAAGGCAGGGGAACGGAGCACGGCAATGAGGGGTACGTCCTGATGGGGATTATCCAGCACCGCCAGCAGCGACACCAGGGAAGATACCTCCACAGAGTCGAAATAGTCCCCGCCCTGCACCGAGGCCACGGGTATGCCCCGCTCCAGCAGGGCCTTTCTGTAGGCCGGGCCCACAGTGTTGGCCGAGCGCAGCAGTATCGCCACATCTCCATATTCCAGAGGACGGGGCCCATCCCTGCCGGAGACGCTGCAGCCGCTTTCCACCAGCTCGGCTATTTTACCGGCCACATAGGCCGCTTCCCGCTCCGTCTTGTCCAGGGTGTCCTCCTCTCCCTCCTGAGCATCCAGCAGGATTAGCTCCGGGGGCGGCACACTGCCCTCATATCCGGCTCCATATCTCAAAGCGGCGGCCTCGTCATAATCCATATCCCCCAGACGTCGGGACATACACAGGGAGAATACGGCGTTGGCCCCCTCCAGGATCTCCCGGCGGGAGCGGAAATTCTCCCTCAAAAGCACACGCCGGGGCCGTCCGGGTTCGGCATCGTCGGAATAGCTCAGGTATTTTTCCGTGAATATCTCCGGGTCCGCCAGGCGGAAGCGGTAGATGGACTGCTTCACATCCCCCACCATGAAGAGGTTTTTCCCCTCCCTGGATATGGCCCGGAATATGGCGTCCTGCACCCGGCTCACATCCTGGTACTCGTCCACCATTATCTCATCGTAGCGCCGGGAGAGCTGCCTGGCCAGATCCGTGGGCTGCCCCGTCTCGTCGGTGAGGAGACGGGCGGCGTAATGCTCCAGGTCGGAGTAGTCCACCAGTCCCCGGCGCCTCTTGTCCTTTTCAAATTCCCTGTCAAAATCCATGGTCAGCTCCAGCAGGGCTTCCATAGCCGGGGCCGTCTGCCCCATCTCCCACAACAGCTGTTTCGATGGGGCATAAAGCAGCTCCTCCAGGCCCTTCATGGCCTTTTTACAGGCCTCCCGCCGGCCCTTCAGCCGCTCCGACAAAGCCGGGTCGGGGGAATTTCTCAGGCTTTTGAGCCTGTCAAAGCTCACGGGCAGGCAACTTCTGGCGCTGTCCCAGCCTGTGTCCAGGCAGCGTCTCAGCTCCCTTATGTCCTCAGCCGTATGAGAAAAGCTGTCCATATAAGCGGCGCTTATCTTCTCATCCTCGGCCATGAGTCCTATGAGCCGATCCATTTCCCCGGCCCAATAGGAGGCCACCCCCCGGGCTTCTCCCAATATTTCCCGTCCCCAAGGAGTCTCCGCCACATCCTTAACCAGAGCTTTCAGCGCCTCCACCTGTGCCCTTGCCCAGTTTTCCGGTCTGGCATGGCATTGCATGCGGCTATGGAGTCCCAGCACCAGCTCCGCCAGACGTTTGTCGGAGCGTCCGGCTCCCACAGTGTCCGCCAGGCCGAGAAATCCGGGGTAGCTGTCGGAGTTACCATAGCGTCTTTCCAGCACCCGCTCAAGAGCCGCCTGTTTCATACTGTCGGAGCGTTCCTCATCCACTATTTTAAAGTCCGGGCTCAGGCCCAGCAGATGGCAATTTTCCCGCAGCAGGGAAGCACAGAAGCTGTGGATGGTGCCTATCTGGGCCCGGGAACACAGGGCGTTCTGACGGCGCAGCCGCCGGTTCCCCGGCTCCTCGGCCAGCTTTTCCGCCAGCTGCTCCATTATCCGGCCCCGCAGCTCTCCGGCGGCAGCCCGGGTAAAGGTGATTATCAGGAAGCGGTCCAGATCTACCGCGTCCCTCTCGTCGCAAATACGGCTCATAAGCCGCTCAGTAAGCACTCTGGTCTTGCCGCTGCCCGCCCCGGCAGACACCAGCAGGGCACCGCCCCTGGCTTCGATGGCTGCGGCTTGGGCAGGCGTAGGATTAAATCCCTTCATCTTTTTCCCCTCCTTCCAGCAGTGCCCAGACTTTTTCTCCGGAGAGCTTTGGCATGTACCGGCAGCTCTCCCCGTTCTGGTCCTGGGCAAAATGGCAGGCCTCGTAGTAGTCACAGTTGAGGCAGGCGTTCTCCTGCTGGCTGCGGTAATAGGGGTCGGCAGCTATGCTGCCCTGGCGCAGCTGCCTTGCCATGCCCCGGAGGGTCCTGCCTATGTGCTGCTGCAAAAGGCCCATCCGCTCCAGAGATGCCAGGGACTCCGCCGAAGGCTTGCTGGAGCGGAATTTCACCGGTATGTATTTCTTGTCCTCTCCCTTTTCCCAGGCCTCCAGCAGCTCCATATCCTCCAGCACCAGGCCGCTTCGCCGGATCTCCTCCAGGCGTTTTTCCTCCGCTTCCCCAGTCTCCGGAGTGCGGCTGAGGCTCACCATGGCGTTTCTGGCGGGAATATACATCACCCCGGCGGGAACTATCTCACGACCGTAGCGCCCCTTTCCGTCCTTTTCCAGGGCAAAGAGGTACAGCAGCATCTGAAGTCCCATGCCGTACCAGATATCCGAGAGGCTGAACTTCTTCTTTCCGGTCTTGTAGTCCACTACCCGGATATAGAGTTTCCCATCGTGGACCCAGCCGTCCACCCGGTCGGCTATGCCGCTGAGCCTCACCCGCTCGTCGCCCTCATCCAGTTCTATGGGGGAGAAATCCTGAGCATTGGAGAAATCCAGTTCAAAGTCCAACGGCTCAAAGTCAGAGCGGCACAGCTCCGCCGCCATGTCCTCTACTACCTGGTACACGTCTTTTTTCAGCCGTCTGAACAGATATATGAACCGGCTTGACTTCTCCTGGAAGTCCTCCAGCTCCTCTTTTACATACTGCTCAATATATTTATCGCAGAGCAGGCGCAGCTGCTCCTGCCCTACAGCCTTGAATCCCCCCAGGTTTTTTACCTCCCGGGCGGTGTTCTCCAGCACATAGTGCATGAAGCTGCCTATCTCCGGGGGGCTGAAGCTGGCAGGCCTGCTGGGCTTTGCCCGCAATCCGTATTGACAGAAGTAGGCAAACTTGCAGGAGGCGAACTTGTCTATCCGGGAGGCACTGAGGCGCAGGCGCTTGCCGTAGAGCTTTTCCACCATGGCCGGGGATAGGCGGCCTCGGCCCAACTTTGCCGCAGTCTCCAGTCTGGCCATGCGCTCCGGCTGACGCTGCCGGAAATATTCCGCCGCCGCCTGTTCCCGGCTGCCCCCGCCCTTTATGGCCGCAGCAGCCAGGCTGAGGGCGGGCCCCTCCGCCGCCATACGCAGCCGAGACAGCTCCGCCCTTTTTATCTCCTTGTCGAATATGGCCCCGGCCCGGTTGTAAACAAAGGCCGGGCGCAGCTCTCCACCCTCAGCATCCACAGCAGGGCAGCTGAGCAGCAGGCTCTCCGAGGGGAGGCTGAGGCCGTTATATATAAGAGAAAACTCCCGCCACAGCTCTCCGTCTCCGCCGCCTCCCAAATCCAGCTCCATCTCCAGCAGACGCTGCCTCTCCTCCTGGGAGAAAACTCCTGCCTGCTCCTGTATATAGGGCAGCCGCTCATCGGAGGCTCCCAGTACGATAAGGTGCTTCACACTGCGGCGGCGGTTGCGGTCAAAGTCCCCGGCGCTTACCCGGTCCAGGGACACAGGTATGGTACCGATGTCGTATTTGGAGAGCATCAGCAGAAAGAGCTTCCCGAATTGTTCCATATCCATGGGGTTGTCCCCCAGCAGAGCGGCAAATTGCTCCAAGGCCGCAACGCAGATATCCCAGAGCTGCCGGTACTCGGCCGCCAGTTCCTCCCGGCCGCTGTCCATGAGTTCCCGGGAGCGGCGCTCCAAAATCTCCGCCAGCTTCAGCTTTTCCAACAGTCCGGCAAAGGCCCGGGCCTGTCCCAGGGCCGTCTCAGCTCCCTCAGCGTCCTGATAATAGGCCAGCAGAGGCCGGGCTATGAAGCGCCGGGAGGCGTTTATCCTTTTCAACCGCTGCTCCGCCCCTTCGTCGTATTCCATGCCGTAGCCATCCGGGTGCTGCCGCCAGCTGCGGCTACGCTCCCAGGCCGGAGCTCTCAGCTGCCAGGTGAAGATATAGCTCTCCAGCTCGTCGCAGCTGTCCCTGTCCAGGCCGGTGAGGCCGGTACGCAGATAGCTCGTCACCTCATCCACAGCCCATCCGGACTGGTATATCTCAAACACCCCGCTGATAAGGGCCGCCAGGGGCCGGGAAAGCAAATCACTTTTCCTTGCCGTGTACAGAGGCACTCCATAGTGGCGAAAGGCACTTTCCAGATTGCCCCGGTAGTCCTCAAAGCCCCGGATCAGGACTGATATATCCCGCCAACGGCAGCCTTTCTCCCGCACCAGTTCCAGGGCCCGTGAGGCTGCCAGCTCACATTCGGCAGAGACGCTGTCCGCCCGGTAGAGTTCCAGAGCACTGCAATCCCCAGAGAAGCAATCCTGAGAATAGCTGAACATATTGTCGTTGAAAAAATTCAGAGCTGGGGCTTTGCCCGTCTCCCCCTCCAGTTGCTCCACAGAGCCGGGTATACCCAGCTCCTCCGCCTGTCTCAAAAGGGCACGGCCGGAGCGCCGGGACAGTTCGTAGATCTCGCTGTCCCCCGTCATAGAATCCACCGTGAGGCAAACCGTGAGCTGTACGCCCTTTTTCATCAGGGCAAAGAGCACTTCCAGCTCCTGACGGGTAAAGTCGGTAAAGCCGTCCACATAGACCCAGGTGTTTTCGTCCATGCCGCTTTTTTCTATCTGCCGTGACAGCTCCGTGAGCCTGTCTGCCGGGTCGGCATGGCCCCGGCTCACCACAGCCTCATAGCTCTCCAGCACCAGGGCCATGTCCGTGAGCTTGTCGGCCAGGCTGCCCTCACATTTCCCGGCGGCGGAGAGCAGCTGCCCGGCATCTATGGCAGCGGTTTTCAGCTCGTCTACTTCCCTAAGCAGCATGTCCTGAAGTTCACAACGGCGGCCTGCGGCGGAGTAGACCTTCAACCGGGGAGCTACGGCCCTGAGAGCCAGGGCCATGCATAAAAGTCTGCCTCCCTTATCCAGATAGGGCCTGCCGCTGCCCCCCACCCGTCCGGCTATGCGCCGGGCCAGGCCCGTGAAGCTGAACACCTCTCCATATAGGGAGAGGCCGTCGCCGCAGCGCAGGCAGAGCTCCCGCTCCGCCTCGTGGCTGTACTGCTCCGGGACTATCAGCAGCCGGGAACCCTGCTTTCTGTCTACTGCCTGCCGTATCTCATCCATTATGGCGGCAGTCTTGCCTGTTCCCGCCTTGCCCGTTATAAGTCTCAGCATACCAAGTTCCTCCCGTCTCCCCACTCATTGGCCCTCGTGGGCCCGGTCATAGGCCTCCTGTATCCCCTCCGGCAGCTTATCCGGCAGCAGAGACTTGAGGCGCTCCTCGTCGCCGTCCTCCATGGCCTGCTCATAATACCAGCATTTAAAGCGCAGCATATCCAAAACCTTTTCCAGCTTCTCAAGCTCAGCCTCCACCGCTGTCTTCTGCCGGCGGAACAGCTCCAGCCGCTGCCCATAGGTCTCGCTTCCCCGGGCACACCAGAGCATGAACTGTTTTATATCCTTTATCTCCATTCCTGAGCGTTTAAGGCATTCTATGACCCGCAGGGCCTCCAACTCCTGCTCCCCGAAACGGCGTATCCCTGAGCTGCGCTCCAGGCCGGGGAAGAGCCCCTCCTTGTCGTAATAGCGCAGGGTGGATATGGGTACCCCAAACAACTCCGATACCTGGCCTATAGTATACATGGCAGCCTCCCGCAAAAATTTTCAAAACTATCAAAAAACATCTTGACCTAAAGTCAACTTTAGGTATTAACATGAGGGTAGCACAGGGCAGAGCCAAAGTCAAGCCGCAGTCTGTGGGGAAGTTCATCCCGTAAGATGTCGGGACGACTGGCTCAGCTCTCCCCTCAGTCTTTCCATGGAGGTTACACAATGTCAAAAAAGATTTTAGTCATCAGCACCAGTCTGAGAGAACACAGCAATTCTAAAACCTTGGCAGAGGCTTTTGCTGCCGGGGCTGCTTCCGCCGGGCATGAGGTAGAGCTGGTCTCACTGCTAGATAAGCAAATATCCTTCTGCCGGGGCTGCTTTGCCTGTCTCAGGCTGGGCCGCTGCATAATTAAGGACGACGCCCCTGCCATCGTGGAAAAGATGCACGACGCTGATGTCATAGCCTTTGCCAGTCCCATTTACTACTATGAGATGAGCGGGCAGATGAAGACTCTGCTGGACAGGGCCAATTCCCTTTTCGACTCCGACTACGCCTTCAAGCAGGTATATCTGCTCACCGCCGCTGCGGAGAACGAGGAGCAGGTTCCGGAAAATGCGATTCGGGGACTGTCCGGCTGGGTAGAATGCTTTCCCCGGGCCAGCCTTGCCGGCACTGTGTTTACCGGCGGGCTTAACGATGAGGGCGAAATAGCCGGACATCCGGCTCTCAAGAAAGCCCATGACATGGGCGCAGGAATAAAATAAGGAGGAAAATTTCAAATGGAAGAGAAACTGAACATGACTATGGAATGGGACAAGACTTTTCCCAAAAGCGATAAGGTGGAGCACAGCAAGCTCAGCTTTCATAACCGTTACGGCATAAGCCTGGCAGCGGATCTGTACAGTCCCAAGGGGGCGGAGGGCAGGCTGCCCGCTCTGGCGGTATGCGGCCCCTTCGGCGCGGTGAAGGAGCAGTGCTCCGGGCTCTATGCCCAGGCCATGGCTGAGCGGGGCTTTCTCACCTTGGCTTTTGACCCCTCCTTTACCGGAGAGAGCGGCGGCAGCCCCCGGTATGTGGCCTCCCCGGACATCAACACCGAGGATTTTCAGGCGGCGGTAGATTTTCTGTCCGTCCATGAGGGGGCCGACCCGGAGAGAATAGGTGTTATCGGTATCTGCGGCTGGGGCGGTATGGCTCTCAATGCCGCCGCCATAGACACCAGGATAAAGGCCACGGTCGCCTCCACTATGTACGACATGAGCCGGGTCAACGCCAAGGGCTATTTCGATTCGGAGGACAGCCCGGAGCAGCGGCACGCAAAGCGGCTTGCCCTCAATGCCCAGCGCACCGAGGACTATAAAAACGGCTCCTACAAACGGGCCGGAGGCGTGGCGGACCCCCTGCCGGAGGACGCCCCCTTCTTTGTCAAGGACTACTACGACTACTACAAGACGCCTCGGGGTTATCACAGCCGCTCTTTGAACTCCAACGAGGGTTGGAATGTGACTTCCTCCCTGTCCTTTCTCAATATGCCCATCCTCCAATACAGCAGCGAAATAGAGAGCGCCGTCCTGCTCATCCATGGGGACAAGGCTCACTCCTGCTATTTCAGCCGGGACGCCTTTGAAAAGCTCAAAGGCGACAACAAAGAGCTGATGCTGATCCCGGGGGCCGTACATACCGACCTGTACGACAGGAGGGATATTATTCCCTTTGACAATATAGAGTCCTTCTTCCGCCGCTATCTGGCCTGAGGGGCGGCTATGACCGGCAAGAGCTTTACAGCGGCAGTCCTCATCCTTTCGCTGGCTTTCACCCTTGCCGCCTGCGGCAGAGTCGAGGATGCCGTTTCTGAAACCACCGTCCCGGCTCCGGCCGGTGCTGCCCAACCAACTGCGGCAGCCACCGCCAGTCCCGAGGACAATCAAAAGGAGGATGCCCCTATGATTTACGCCCATGTGGGAGAGAATGTTCTGGCCATAATCCCGGAGGACAACTCCTCCGCAGAGGACTTTATAGCCCTGCTGCGAGAGGGGGACATCACCATAGAGATGGAGGATTACGGCGGCTTTGAAAAGGTGGGCAGCCTGGGCAGGAGCCTGAGCACCAACGACCGGCGCATCACTACCGAGCCGGGAGATGTGATACTGTACCAGGGCAATTCCGTCACCATCTATTACGATATCAACACCTGGAGCTTCACGCTCCTGGGCCGCATCCAAGGTCTGAGCCAGGAGGATCTGAAAGACATTCTGGGTGAGGGGAGCGTGAGCGTCACCTTCTCTCTGAACGAGAGCCCATGAACAGATAAGGCCCGGCGGTAAATGCCGCCGGACTTTCCCTTTTTTTAGAAAACTATTTTGCCGCCGGGCTGCAACATGCCCGGCGTTTTGGCGTCTTTAAAAATATAGAATACAGCTGAGAACACGGAGGTGCATACCATGAGAAAAAAACTCACGGCGGCGCTGCTTATCTCTATACTGCTGCTCAGCGCCTGCGGTCGGGGAGGAGAGCTTGCCGCTCCCCCGGAGAAGGTGGAAGCGGAAGGGGAGGGCGCCCAGACCCAAGCCCTCCCCCCAGAGGAGGAAAAGCTCTCCATGGCCTATGTGCCCCGGGAGATAGCCTTTCCGGCAGAGCTTGAAAAGTGCGATTCCTGGACCACCCTGGGAGACAGCATCTACCTTGCGGGCCGGGACAGCCAGGACGGCTTCCTCCTGGCGGAGTACGACACCATCTCCGGCAGCTGGCGCAGCTTCCCTCTGGACACCGGGGAGGCCCATCTGCCCAGTATACGCTGCCTGTCCATGGCTGAGGACAGCTTCTGGATACTGCTGATGGAGGGCAGGAGCATGGAGGAGGTCATGAGCGGCGGACCCTTGCGGGAGCTGGACTACTATGTTATAAGCGGCAGCACCGACGGGAGCCAAAGCTGCGTCAAGGTTCCCTTTCAGGGCGGAGCCTCCACTGAGACCAGCATGCTCACCTTCTCCTCCCTCCTGGCCCTGGACTCCAACCGAGCCCTGCTGAGCACCGACAGCTCCTTCTTTGAGATAGACCGGCAGCTGAACATTCTCTCAGAGCCGGAGCCGGATGCGGAGGGCTACGGAGCAAAAGTAAGCATGGACGGTGAGATCTGGATGCAGACTCGCTCCGGGGACTGGGCTCCCCTGGACAGGGCAAGTCTGAGTCTGGACATGAGCCGCAGTATAGAATCGGAGCGAGTCAGCGGCTCCAGCAATGCCGGGCATCTCCTGTACCTGGGAGACGGCGCTCTGTGCAGCTATGACCCCGCCAGCGGGGAAAAGAGTGAGATATTCAAATACATCGACGTTGCCCTGAACCTGGACAGCCTGAAAAGCCTCACATTTTTTGAAAACTCCCGGGGCATCTTTTTCTACAGGCAGGGCAGCTCCCTGGTGGAAGTCAGCCCCAAGCTGGTGAGGGAACGGCAGACTCTGCGCCTGCTCTGCTTCGGCAATGCCGGGACAGAGGCCTATCAGTATTCCCTTACCGACTACGACTACAGCGAGGCCATGATGGACGCCGTCATCCGCTTCAACAACACCGACCCGGAGTACAAGGTGGAGATAGTCCCATGGGTATACCAGGACGAGGCGGAGCGGGACCGGCTGCTGATAGAACTGAGCCGGGCGCAGGACATCGACCTGGTGGACACCAGCTTCCTGCCGGAGGGGGCGGTGGACGCCGGGCTCTTCACAGACCTGCTGCCCTATCTGGACTCCGACGGGGAGCTGAGCCGGGAGGACTTCATACAGCCCCTGCTGGAGGGCATGATATACAAGGGCGGGCTCTACCAGTACACCGCCAGGTTCTCCATGATATCCATGGCCGTCAATGAGGAGCTGTTCCCAGGCCGGGAGAACTGGACTTCCCGGGCGGTCATGGACATGGCGGAGGGGTGCGGCGCCATACCCGGAGTGGACAGGGAAAGGCTCTCCTCCCTGTTTCAGCAGGCGGCCACGGCGGAGTTCATAGACTGGGAGAGCATGAGCTGTGATTTTGAAAGTCCGGCCTTTATAAACTGGCTGGAGCTGCTCTCCAAGCTGGCCACAGAGGAGGGCGGAGAGGGGCTGCACCCCCTCTCGATGGTATCCGACATGGCTGCGGAGGCCGGGCCCGGGCTTCGGAACCCTTACGGCCGGGAGCAGGATTTCAGCTTTGTGGTGGCCGGTTTCCCGGATGCCCAAGGCACCGGCAGCTATTTCATCCCCATGAGCCGGGAGACCGGATGGGGCAATGCATCCCACAGCACCATAGGCAAAAATGCCAGCGCCGGCATCCTGGCCTCCAGTCCCAATAAGGAGGCCGCCTGGCGCTTTATCCGCTGCCTTATGCTCAGCGGCGGCACGGACATAGGCGATGGCATACCGCCTTTGAAGGAGAGCTTTGAGGCGGTCCTGGAGTCCTCCATAACTTACCAGGCGGAGGAGTACTATATTTCGGACTTCTTCCGGGCGGAAGATGCGGACACGCTGCGGCAGCAGGTCTATGGCGGCAGCAAGCTGGCCCACTTGGACCCGGCCCTGCTGGACATCCTGGACCGGGAGTTCACCGCTTTCCTGGAGGGCGGCTCCACCGCTCAGGACTGCGCCGGGCAGATACAGAGCCGGGTGAGCCTGTACCTGGCGGAGAATGCGGACTGAGGCTCTTTCGGATATGTAAATTGCTCCGGCCCAAAATGAACCGGAGCAATAAGCTGCGTTTTTCTCAATGTTTTCCCTTGTTTTTACTTTTTATCTGAGTCTCAGCTATATACACCAGTGCCGTCAGCACCGCCAGAGCGCAGAGGATATAGATATATATCTTGGACACATTGCTGGTGAGAAAGCCCATCATGGGGTTATAGCCGTCCAGCACCACTATCAGAACCAAGCCCAGGGCCATGCACAAGAGCAGGTGGGGCAGTATATACTTTATAAAAGCAAGTATCTTTATCACGGCTGCACCTCCGGCTCCCTTATCAGCAGTATATCCCCCAGCTCCCGCTGGCCGCTGCGTATATTGCACACTTCACCCTGGAACACCATGCAGGCCGAGTCTCCCCCGTCCAGATTATAGGCGCTCTTACAGCCCAGGTCGGAAAAGATTTGGGCCAGCTCTGCCATGGTCAGGCCGTAGCCCCCGTCCCTCAGACGTCCCTCGGAGACTACAAAGCAATAGTGCCCCGGCTCATAATAGCCCAGGGCGGAGCGGGGATTTGCCGCCTCTATGGCGCTGCTGGTATTGAAGCTCTCCAAGGGCTGACCGGCTCCGTCCAGCAGCTCAGGGCCGAATTTCCAGACCTGCCAAGGCTGCCGCTCCAGTATCTCCTCCACCGTATATTCTCCCGGAGCATAGGTTTCCAGGCTGCCGTCGGTATACAGCACCGCAATGTCACAGCGGGGCAGCTCCTCCTGCTGATATACTGTGCCGTTTCGCACAAAGAAGCCGGACTGAGCCTGGGCATTGCAGTAGTCCCCGTTGATGCTCACAATGGCCCCCGCCAGTTCCGCCAGCTCCAGGGCCGGGGTAGTGACATAGCTCTCATAGCTGTCGTTCTCCACATAGGCGGCCAGACAGCTTATATCCGCCACATATATATCTGCCACGTACCAGCGCTGGAAGTGGCCATCCAGTTCCTGCTCAACCGTCTCCACCGTGACGGAGACATTGGGGCCTTTGTAGAAATTTTCTCCTGTCTGTATTTCCTCACTGAAGTGCTCGGCAAAGCGCTCGCCCCAGGTTTCAGCCTCCGGCTCTCCATCCTGGGTCGGCTCCGGGGCCGGGGCCTGGGTCTGGACCGCAGGGGTGGGGCTGCTTTGGCTGCGGCTGAGGGCGCTGAGCCGGGGCTGCACATGATGGAAAAAAGCGAACACGCAGAGGATGAGCCCCGTGAGGAGCACATCCTGTATTATCATAAAGGGTACGGACTTTTTCATTATCTCTGCCTTTCAGGGTATTTCCTAATCCTACCCGGAAAATATACCATCCTCCGCCGGGGATTTCAAGGCCCTTTCTCTCGCTGCCCCGGTGGTGTAAAAGCCTTGTTATTATTTTGTCTTTGTATTGCTTGAAGCGAATCTGCGTAGTATAATTATTTAGTCATAAATTAATTTAGAAAAGAGGCCTTGCTATGAAGCTGTCGTCCAAAATGGAGCGCTGCGGACTTTCCCCCATGCGCAAGTTCAACCCCTATGCCGTAGCCGCCGAAGAACGCGGAATAAAAATCTACCATCTGAATATCGGCCAGCCCGATATCAAAACCCCGGATATATTCTATAAGGCCATCAGCGATTTCCATGACCCTGTGCTGTCCTACGCCCCCTCCGGCGGCGTGCCCATGCTGCTGGATGCAGTCCGCAGCTACTACAAGCGCATAGGTGTTGAGCTGACCCGCTCTCAGATCCTGCCCACCACCGGCGGCAGTGAGGCTTTGCAGATAATCATGGCCACCATTCTGGACGACGGTGACGAGATAATCATACCCGAACCCTTCTACCCCAACTACCACACCTCCGTCACTCTGGCCGGGGCCACCATCCACCCCATTCCCACCAATCCCAAGGCAGGCTACTCCTACGCCGACCGTAAAGCCGTGGAGGCCGCCATCAACGAGCACACCCGGGCTATAATGGTCACCAATCCCGGCAATCCCACCGGCGCAGTGCTCAGCGACGAGGAGCTGAAGCTGATGCTGGACATCGCCAAGGAGCATGAGCTCTTCATCATCTGCGACGAGGTATACAGAGAGTTCACCTACGGCGGCGAGCCCCTCATGTCCGCTTTGCAGTTTGAGGGCTATGAGGATAATGTCATCGTCATCGACTCCGTGTCCAAGCGCTTCTCTGCCTGCGGCGCCCGTGTGGGCATGCTCATATCCAAGAACAAGGAGCTCATGGCTCAGGCCATGAAGTGGTGTCAGTGCCGCCTCTGCTCCGCCACCGTAGACCAGGTGGGTTCAGCCGCTCTCTACTCCCTGGACCCCAGCTATTTTGACGAGATTCGTGAGGAATACCGCCACCGCCGGGACACCATGGTATCCAAACTCAAAGCCATCCCCGGCGTGGAGTGTGAAACTCCCAAGGGTGCCTTCTATGTAATGGCCGCCCTGCCTGTGGACGATGCCGACAAGTTCCAGATGTGGCTGCTGAATGAATACAACGACAATGGTGACACCGTGCTTTTTGCCTGCGGCGAACCTTTCTACGCCACTCCCGGCAAGGGCAAAAACGAGGTGCGTCTGGCCTACACAATCAACGCTGAGGACATTTCCCGGGCTATCGACATTCTTGCCCACGGCCTTGAGGAATACAACAAAACCCTCTGATTTAGCTATTCAAACTCAATTCCCCATACCGGCCAAAACCGGTATGGGGAATTTTTTGATTTCTTCCGTTTTACTGCAATATCCGCCGGGCTTCAAAACCGCCGGTCCTCTCGCTGAGAGGTGAGACCACAACTCCGGTGGCGGAGTCCTGGGAGTGGACATAGTTGCCGTCCCCCACATATATTCCGGAGTGGCCGATATAGCTGCCCTTATAGAAGCACAGCACGTCCCCCGGCTCCAGGGCGTCCGGCTCCACATGGGTGCCGTTGGAGGCCTGGTCGGCGGCGGTACGGTTGAGTTCATAGCCGAACTGCTGATACACATAATACACAAAGCCGGAACAGTCAAAACCCGTCTCCGGAGAGCTACCGCCCCACTTATAACTGTAGCCCACATACTGCTGGGCAAAGTCAGCTACCTCCTGTCCGGTGGCATAGGTGGCACTGGGGTTGGAAGTATCCCCCGCCTCAGTTATCTGGGAGGGCGGGGCAGGAGTAGGTTCCGGAGTAGGCACGGGAGTGGGCTTAGGCGTCATATAGGGTATGGACTGGGGTATGGGGGCCATCATCCAGTCCGGGTAAGGCGTGGGGGTGGGCTCCGGTGTAGCCGTGGGTTTTGGGGTTGGTGTGGGTGTCGGTGTCGGTTTCGGCGTTGGTGTCGGTTTCGGCGTTGGCGTAGGTGTCGGCATTGGACTGGGCGATGGGCTGACGTAAGCTGTGGGACTTGGCGCAGCCGTAGGTCTGGGCGTGGCCGTAGGTTTTGGTGTAGCCGTAGGCTTCGGCGTGGCAGTGGGCTTTGCCGTGGCCACAGGGCTGGGTGTCACCGTGGGAATGGGGCCAGCCAACTCCATCAGCTCAGCAATATTCTCCAACTGCCGGGCCAGAGCCGCCGACTGGCAGCCCGTGAGCAGCACCGTCAGTAGGCATGCAAATATCAGAATGCGCTTTTTCATTATCCTTGCTCCATAGGACTTTTTGGTTTTTAGATTTACTCCATTCTCTCTCCCAGGTCGGGCTTTTGGAATTCCCAGCCGTGGTCTATGAGCCAATAGCTGTAATCCTCGATGGGGGCGGCCAGCTCTTCCTCAGTAAGCTCCACATCCTGCTGGCGCTGGGCTTTCAGTCTTGTCTCGTACACCAGCAGGTCCATCACGGTGAAAGGCAGCCCCATTTCTTCGGCCACCGGCAGAAGAACATGCTGTACTACCCCGTCCCTTATCTCCAGCGAGCCGGGAAATTTCTCCTCAGCCCGACGCAGCCTTTCCCTAAGTTCCGGGTCAGAATCATATATTTCAAAGAACTTTTTCACATTTTCGTTCATGATTTTCAACTCCGTTCATTGAAATCCCGTACCTTTGGATTATACTACAGCGGTTTCTTCTGGTCAAGCACAGTGGGTAAACTGTTTGTAATATGAGCAAAAATCGCCTTGTAAAAGCATTTTTTTTGTGGTATGTTATGTTTAAACAATAAATGCTTCGGGAGGCATACAATGGATAGGCTTAAAGGCAAGGTGGCAATAATAACAGGGGCCGCCGGCGGTTCCTGCTATAAGACCTGTGAGCTCTTCTGTCAGGAGGGCGCCAAAGTGATTATGACGGATCTGGATCCGTCGGTTGAGGAGCTGAGCAAAGGGCTTAATGAAAAGGGCGGCGACACCGTGGCTCTTGTGGGAGACATCGCTCAGAAGGATACCTGGGTAGCTTTGAAGAAGCTGGGGCTGGAGAAGTTCGGGTATATCGACACTGTAGTCAACGGTGCTGCCGTGTTCTCTCCCCCCACCCATGACTGGCCCACCATCACCTCGGAAATGATAGAAAAGGTCATGCGGGTGAATATCGATTCCATGCTCTATTCCTATCAGGTCATCCTGCGCTACATGATGAAGAACCATATCCGTGGCAGTTTTCTAAACTTTTCCTCTGCCTCCGGAGTTGGGTACAACGGCTCGGCCGTACAGGGCTATCCCCTGTCCAAGGCCTGTATCAAGCTGGCTACCGAGAACATGGTAAACCAGGTGAGTAAGAAATACGGCATCCGCTTCAACTGCCTGGCCCCCAACAATGTATGGGTGCCCAAGCAGGAGGATGTCTGGAAGCAGTTCGGCGATCACTTTGCCGAAGTCACCCCCCTGCCTTACACCGGCATGCCCGAGGATATAGCCTGGGCTGTGGTCTACCTCTGCTCCGATGAGGCCAAATATATAAACGGCGTCTGTCTGGCTGTGGACGGCGGCTGGGCTGTCAGGCACTGAGTGCAAAGCAATAATTAATCTTACATCCCCGGCGGATATTCCCGCCGGGGATGCTTTCACTTCTTGAGCCTTCCGCTTCTCTGCAAAACTTTTTCTTCAGCCCTGTTCCGCCAGGTACAGGCTCACCCGGCTCTGTATCTGTGAGGCGCAGTCCTGGGCACTGTACTTCCCGCCCATAAAGGCATTTATCTCCCGGCGCATCAGCTCCAGCAGGGTCGGGTCATTTATCACCATTCTGTCCGTGGAGTACACCAGCTGCCGCAGGTACTCCGCATCCTGCTCACTGAAAAGCTCATAGGGGAGTTTCTGCTCTTGCTCATTTTCCAGCGACCGTTCCAGCTGGTTCTCCAGCGCTTTTTCAAAACTGTCCTTCCTCACCGGGATACCGCCGTATATATACGGCTCGTTCTCCCCGGCCATGAAGCTGCGCATGAAGCGCCAGGCCCCGTCCCGCTTTTCGCCGGAAGCCATGATGCCCAGGCTGGTGTTCGTTCCAGAGCTTCTCAGCTCCAGCTCCGGTTCATAATAGCCCAGGCCCCCGTTGAGGCCGGGCCGGGCCAGCTCTATAAAATAGCTGCCGCTGCCCCCGGCCCCGGGAAAGCCCAGGGGCGTATAGGCTCCCCCATGGCTGCTTTGGACACGGGAGCCCGCATTGGAGGCAAAGTCGTTCCACACCGAAAAGAGCCGTTTTCCCCGGTATTCCCCGGTATCCCTCTCATATGTGGTTTTCAGCAGCTCCAGCCAGGAGGCGAAGGCCCCGGTATCAAAGCTGCAAGTCCCGGCGTCCCTGTCTATAAACTCGGCGGTGGCGGCCCACAGGAAGCATTGCAGCAGCTCGTCCCCGGACATGGGGAGCAGCAGCTCCGGATTTTCATTGCTCAGTTCCAGTACCTTCTCAGCCGTCCAGTTCTCCCCC
>ERZ827478.508-NODE-508-length-39248-cov-56.458066_pt1 | contig 39248 bp, 38 predicted proteins | sample MGYA00519705_ERZ827478 | MGnify/ENA primary metagenome ERZ827478 (study PRJEB31778, sample SAMEA3449318) | human gut metagenome | biome: human gut; feature: human-associated habitat; material: faeces | place: United Kingdom | collected 2010/2012 ...
CTTTTAATCTCTTCTCATTTATCTTTACTTCATTTTTTAATTTTTCTCCATTTGATGTTACTATAAAATCTTTAATTCCTAAGTCTAATCCTACAATAGATGTTGGATTTAATGAATACTTAACAAATGGCACTTCAACAAGGATGCTTACAAAGTATTTGATAGCATCTTTGCTAATTGTTGCTGATTTTATTTTACCTACTATTTCTTTAGTTGTTCTATATCCACGAAACTTTACTTCTTTTAATTTTGGTAATGTTATTACTCTTTTATTAAAATCTATTCTGATACTTTCATACTTTTTATCTTTATAAGTATTTGGTGTATTATTAGTTCTAAAACTTTCATGAACACCTTTTGCCCTAAATTCTGGATAACCATTTCCTTTAAAAAACTTTTGAAATGCATCATCCAAATTATATACACATGCTTGTAAGGCACATGAGTCTATTTCTCTTAACCATTCTTTTTCTCTTTTTAAATCTGTTAGTTCTTTTAGTTGTTCATAAACATGCACTTTTGTTTTACTTTCTTCATATTTATTTTTTCTTTCTGCAAGAAAATTATTATAAATATATCTAGTACAACCAAAAGTTTTTTCAATTAATTCTCTTTGTAAATTAGTAGGATATATTCTTAATTTATATGCCTTATAAGTGTTCATTAAACCATCCCCCTTGGATAATTAAATTATATCATATGTTCGGCCATATATCAAGATTTTATTTTGCAAAATTTGGATGACTTTCTTATTATATTAAAAACCTAACGTTCGTTAGGTTATTTATTTGGGTCAACAATTATTTTAACTGCAGAATCATTACCACTAGTTAAACGTTCATAAGCTTTTTGAACCCCTTCTAAAGGCACAATATCATCAACAAACTTCATAACATTAAGTTTTTTATCAGCAATTAAATCTATACAAGCTTTAAATTCATCATAAGTATAAGCAATAGCTCCTTGTAAAACCAATTCTTTCATAACAGCCAGCACTGTATATGTCGGAACTGCATCAGTTGCAACACCAACTAAAACTACAATACCTCCTGGTTTAACCATTGTAATTGCATTATTAACAGCAGCACTATTACCAACACATTCAATTACTACATCAAAACCACCATGAGTTTTTTCCATCATCTTAGGTACTAAATCTTTATCCAAGGCATTATACCATTCATCAGCAACCCCAAGTTTTACGCTTTTCTTACCTCTTTCTTCATTAGTTTCAGTAACAACTACTCTACTAGCACCTTCAAGTTTAGCAAACATAGCACTAACTAAACCAATAATACCTCCACCAATAACTAAAACATCATCACCAACAGCAATTCTACCTAAATGAGCTGCATGAAGTCCAACTGCAGTTGGTTCAACCATTGCAACTTCTTCATCTTTCATATCTTCAGGAACTTTAATAACCATATCACTTCTAACAGCAATGCGACTTGTAAGACCTCCTGGATTATCAATTGATAAACCAACAGCTTCACTCCATGTTGCACTACAAAATTGCACATCGCCTTTACGACAAGCTTCACATTTTCCACATGGTGAAATAGGTAAAGCAGTAACTCTATCACCAACTTCTAAATCAAGTCTATCACCTGGGTCAACAACACGACCGCAAAACTCATGGCCCATAACTAAACCTTTTGGTTCTCCGTTAACCCAATAATGAATATCAGAACCACAAATACCTGATTTTAAAACATCAATAATAACTTTACTACCATCAGCAACTGGTTCTTCTATTTCTTTAATTTCAAATTGTTTTACACCTTTTATTGCACACGCTTTCATTTCAATTCTCCTTACTCTACATATTATTATAACATCAAATTACTAAAAAGAGTACAACCAAAAAAATAATTTACATTTATTTTGTAAACTATTTTTTAATAATCTCTACATGAGGATAAGGAATTTCAATTCCTTCACTTTCAAATCTTTTCTTAATAACATAATTTAATTTATACATATTTTCAAATACTTCACCATTATCTTTACCCCAAACCCAAGCTCTAAGGCTAATTCCAGACTCATCCCATGAAGCAACTCTAACCTTTGGATACTCAACATCTTTATTTTTACCTTTTTCATTTGGTTTATATAACTTTTTCATTTCATCTTTTATAATTTTCATTGCTTTATCAACATCAGATTCATAAGATATAGAAAAATCAACCAACTTAACATTTTCATTATCAATATAATTAAAGTTTTCAATCGTATAAGAATTCATTTGACTATTTGGAATAATAACTCTTCTATTATTGATAGTTCTAATAACAGTATGTCTCATTGTAATATCTTCAACAGTACCACTTACCCCCCTATCAACACATTCAATAAAGTCACCAACTTCAAAAACATCACCAATAACTAAAGCAAAACTACCAAAAAAGTTCTTCAAACTTTCCTGAGCAGCTAACCCTAAAACAACTGAACCAATTCCCAATCCGGAAAGTAATGTTATAGAAAACTTATGAAAAGCTTCAAATTGACCCATAATCATTAAAACCATTAAAGAATAAATTATTAATTTCTTAACTTTTTTAATAAACATTAATAATGTTGTTACATTTTTCTTTCTTTTTCTTCTAATAGTTCCATCTATTAACTTATCAATTATTTTATTTAAAACAACACTAATTACTATAATTAGGATAATACTTATACATTTATCTAAATATTTATCTAAAAAATCCTTCATACATTCACCTTACAAACATTATACTATACAAAACTTTAATTTGCAATTTATAAATTATTTTGTTATAATATCACTTACAAAAAGGAGGGTTACTATGGAATTTCTAAGTGTTGGAACCGATTATTTATCGAGTGATTTATTTCAAAACATCGAAAATACAGCATCTTCTAAGCCTTACGGTGGCATCTGGGCAACTCCTCAAAACCCAAATTTTCCAAATTACAATGAATGGGTAGATTATCTATGTCGTAATCCTCATATCCTTTATTATAAAAGTGACTATCCATTTTTACTACCAGCATCTCTAATAACATTAAAAGAAAATGCTAACATATTTAACATTTCTTCTTTAGAAGATTTAAACTTTTTAAAACAAGAATTTCCATTTAACAACTGGATAGATTTTGAAAAATTATCACAATACTATGATGGAATATACATTAATTTATCAAAATTAAAAGAACTATCTCAAAAAGATATAGAAAAACTTCTAACCTTTTCTGTTAACACCTTAATTATTTTTAACCCAAACGCTATTAAACATTACAAAAGTGCTAACATAAGTATAGAATTTACATCAAGTATTCCTGAATATAAAATAAATATTGATACATCTACTAATTATATTGAACCACCCAGTATAGATATAACTATTTTAATAGAAACAATTCGTAGATATATCAGTGATAATAACATAGAAAACACCCAAGAAAACTATGAACTTATAAGAAGAATATTCAGTGAAAAAATAAAAGAAACATTAAAATATAATCATGCTCCCAAAAAAGAATTATTATTAATAAGAAAAGTATTTAATCAATCTTAAATACTTTTTTAATTACAATACTTAATATATAAGCAATTACTATCATAACTACAACAGTAATTAAACTAGTTGGATTATGAAAACTTTCAAGTAAACCAGTACCAACAACTCCCCAGAAATAAACTAAAAAAATTTTACTAATTAATATTGCAGTTAAAAACTTTTTAAAATTCATATTACATAATCCTGCAGCAATATTAACCATAAATGCTGGAGTAAAAGGAATAGATAAAATCATAGTTACTTGAGTTAAACTTAAATTTTCAACATAATTCATACATTTAGTTAATAAATTAACATCTTTTATTTTATTAACAACCCAGTTTCTAAATAATTTTTTAACTAAATAATATGACAAAATACACCCAATACAAGTACATATCCATGAGATTATAAAACCCAAAACTTTACCAAAAGCCACAAAATTAATTGTAATGAACACAAACAACGGTAATGGTGGTATTATACTTTCAAGTATAATAAAGAGTGACCCAAGTAATGGACCATAAACACCTAAAGCATCTATTGTATTCATAATAAATATATAAAAACTATTAAATAATTCACTCATAATATACCACATCAATAGTATACCACATTTTTTAAAAATTACATACTATCTTAACACTTGTGTTACATCATAACCTAAATATTCAAGCATTGATGTCACTCTTCTACTTAAAAAACCTTTATTACATATAATATAGTATTTTTTATTATAAGTTAAATATTGTTTACTATCCATTAGTAATTTATCAGCATAAATATTTATAGCTTCCGGTGTAGGATTTAACTTATAATCAACTGGATGTTGAACATCAATAAGTATTCCCATACTAGGATTAAAATCATTAAACGAAATTCTTTTCATACATATCACACTTTATTATATGAAGTATAATTTATAACACCAATTACATTATCCCAAAAAGAATAGAAAGCCTAAACTTTCTATTCAGTATCAAAGAAATCATCAAAGAATTCATCATCAGATACAACATTATCAGCAATAACTTTACTTTCTGTATCAACACTTATCTTTGGATTTTCTTCTTCTTTAATTTCTACTAAAGGTTCACTCTTTACTTCTTCTTTTATCTTAGGTAATTCATCATTATTTACATCATTTGCTTTATTTTTTAAAGCTTCTTGACGGTCTAATTCTTTAAACTTTTCATCTAAATCCTTCATAATACTATCAATATCCATATTACCAATACCACTTGGTTTATTCATATTAGGCATTGGTCCAAAAGGATTATAAGAAGACATCCCCATATCCATTGGTTTAAATGGATTATTATCTTTAATAATTCCACTATCTTGGGCCATTTTCTTATTTCTTTCATCCATTACAAACTTCTTCAAATCAAATATTTCTACCTCATGTTTAATTCTTGTTGGATATTCTTCTTCTTTTCTTTCAATACCCCATTCCATTTTAAAATCAGGTTCTAATTTAGTTCTAAATGGACTAGTTCTAAGTCTAATAATAATAGCTTCAAATAACTTCATTTTTTGTAAATCTGTAATTGTAATCAGTGGTCTTGTAGCATTTTTATCTTTTTCATCAGTAACTTTTACTTCACCACACATCTTACTTATTTCTTCTAAAGCTTTCATTTCTGTACTAATTAAATAAACTAAATTACCACAGTTACCTTTAATAATTTCTGCAACATTTTCTCCATAAACATCATTAAGTTGAGCAAAGTTTTGAATAATAAATGTAAATCTAATATCTCTACTTCTAGCAGCAGATACCATAGCATCTACGTCCTTTAATGGGGGCATATTAGCAAATTCATCAAGGATAAAGTTAGTTCTAACTGGTAATTTTCCGCCATTTTCTTGAGCAACATCAATTAATGTTTCATAACATTGTTTAATAAATATAGTCATTAATGGATGATATGTTTTCTTTTCATCATGAATAATCATAAACACAGCAGTCTTACCATTACCAATATCTTTCATATCAAAATCACTATATGATAACATTTCACTTAAAGCTTCACCAGTTGAAAAGTTTCTAATCTTTTGTCTAAATGTTGCAAGTAATCCCCCCTTTGTATCATTCGGAGCATTAATAGTACTTGATGCAAACATATAAGCATTTGACTTTTCACCCTTCATACCAAAATATTCTTTAATATAATTACTCATAGCATAACGTTCTTCACCAACTGTACTCATAACATTTATACTATTTAAGTTAACTTCCTCTTCTTTAGCATCTTGAAATAAACCTAAAGCTAACCCCGAAAAATAGTCAGCTGCAGATTTTTCCCAGAAATCTGACTCATTTTTATTAGATGGGTCATACAAAATATTTAATGCAACGTCATTTAATAATTCAATTGCTTTATCTTGATTACCAGCTCTATAATATTTATTTGGAAGTGCAAGAGGGTTCCAACTATTACCTCTTTGAGGTTCCCTAAAGTTAAGAACTATAATTCTATAACCTTTTTCTTTTAAATAACTTGCACTATATTTATATATTTCACCTTTAGGGTCAGTAATAATCATTGACTCACCCTTTTTAGCAAGTAAATTAACCATTGGTTTAACAACAGTTTGAGTTTTACCACTACCTGTAGAACCAATTACTAAGTTATGATATTCTCCATTATCAACCCAAATATTTTTACCATCATTAATTAAAGGTATTCCTGCAGCATTAACAACTTCATCAGTTGGATGCACACACTCAACACCAGATTGTTCTTTAATATCTTTATCTTTCGCCCAACTAGAATAACCATCACTAGATTTCTTTTTTAATGTTATTCCAATACCAATTTCTCCTTTTTCTTTTTTAAAAATATAAGAAGACACACTAGAAAATATAGCTACTAAAGAAATAATAAATAATATTAATGTTGCCCCAATATATTGTGGGGTAAAAGCTTTAAATGGCAACAATCCATAAAATGTCCCATCACTAGATAATGATGCAAAATTTAAAACTGCAATAGCACATAGATATAACAACAATACACAATATATTACAAACAACATAAAATCTTTAGGTTCAACTTTAAACTTCATAACTAAACATTCCTTTCAATAATTTATTATACTATAATTTCTATTAATCTTCTATAGCAAGTTCATATTTTCCATCAATTATTTCATACATTCTATTTCCATTAGTACCAGCTTCAGAAAAATATCCTTTATGTAAAATAATATTTATTAAACCATTCTTTCTTAATAAACTATTTATTCTATAAATTGGATAGTTTAAATTATCCTTTACATCAATATCTTCATTAATTAGTATTTCTTTTTTACCATCTATTATTACATATACTAATGAAAAATATTTATCTAATCCATCTCGATTTAAATTACCAACATTAATTATAGTATCTATTATACCATTATTATTTAAATCAACATTAACTTTTTCATTCAATGTAATATCTTCTAAACTATACTTACTATTTAAAACACTATTAATATATATTAAATCTTCCTTACTTATACTATCTATATTAATATTTACAATATCCCAATTTACATCTGACATAGCCACAAACGAGTCTTCATACATCACAAGTCCGCTATTATCGTACAAATTCCATACTTTCCCATACTTAAGTGTGTACTTACCACTATACATATTATCAATAAATACATTAAGTTTTTTATTATTTACATCATCATAAGTAACCTTTTTCCATGAATTATTTTTATTTTCCCAGATACTTTCATTTCCAATAACTAAATAATTTATATCTGATTTTACTTCTTTTTGTTTTGTTTCTCTAAAAACAAAGTATAAAATAATTCCTATAACAAAAAGTATAACAGCTATAATAATGGGTACCTTTTTATTCATTTATTCCTCCTATTTTGCAGTATATACAACCACTTGGTCTACATATTTTATATTAACATTAGATACTTTACCACCTGCTGGGTCTTTAGCAATTATTTCATTACCATTAATACTTGTTACTACCACATAATGTCCTCTTGGGTGAGCACTATTTTCAAAATGTACTAACACAAATTTATCTGATGTATTATATCTATTTATTACATCTTTTTTATAACTATCACTTTTTGAAGATAATGACTCAGTAGTATATAATGACACATTCGGAGCAATTTTCTTAATTGCTGAACATCCCCACATAATTGCACCACTACTCGTAAAACATGCCCCTTCATTTAAAGTATTAATTAACTTTCCAGCATCAAAATTTGCAACAGCAATTTCTGTTCCTGAACAAGATATACCAATCGCAATACTTGTAACAGCACAACCAGATGCTCCCATTGTAGAATTTGAATTACCTAATTTAATATTCTTCCATCTACTATCACCCTGAGCAAACAATGTACAATTTTGTGAATAACCAGAACAAAAATCAGATGTTATATTAAAGATACTATTTCTTCTACTAGCCATTATTTCCACTTGATACATAGAATATGCTAATTGGTCTTCATCATTAGTTTTTAAACATTCATCACCACTACAAGTATTTCCTTTTGCACAATATGGTTCAATTTCATTAGCTCTAGATGCTGACATATATTTCTTAATATAAGGATAGAAATAACATCCACCAGCACCAGAATCTCCAGGATTATACCAATAATCTCCAATATATGTATACTTTTTCATCATTGAACTTAAAGAATCATATGATGAAACATTATTTATAAAACCTAAAACACCATCATCAAATGTATCATAAGAAATACACTTACTTAAAGGTTGATTATTATAACAACCAATACCCCAATAATTATAATAAGTACCAAAGCCTTGACTAACTGGACTATATCCTTCAATGTCAGCCCTAACAACAATTAATTCTGGATTAATACCATTTCTAGTAGCTAAATCATATATTTTTCCAGCATTTTCTTTAAATGTTGAACCATAACTTGAAGCATTATTTCCATAATAAGTATCTAATTTAGTAATAAATTCATCTCTAGATAAAACAGTTGAACTAATAGACATTTCTTCACATCCATTACTACTATTTTCTCCATCAACATAAATAAATTCACAATAATCATCTAAATTATATAATTGATACTCTCTACTTATAGAATTATTTAACCCAACATTTTTCATTATATCAGAATATATTTTTTTATAATCACTATTTCCATAATGTAATCCAGCATCATCATAATTACTTATATTATAATTTATATCAACAAATCTTAAATTACCTAAGTTACTATTATTTATTAATGATTGCATTCTTTCATTAAAACTATTAATTCTATCATTAGTTACTACTTCTAAATCATCTCTAACTGGACCAACTTTAACAATATAAACATTATAACTATCCCATTCTTCTTTAGCAAGTTTATAATATTCATCAAAGTATACATCTGCAGTTCTATAATTTAAATCATTTATGCCTAACCAAATTATTATATTATAATTAGTATTACTTCTCATTCTTTTAATAGCACCATTTATACCACCATCTAAAGAATTTGTATTACTTGCATTAAATTCACCATTACCAATAAACCAATCATAACCATATCCTCTACCATAAATTACTTTACTACTATCAACAATACCATAGTTTTTCATTTCTTCTATTCTAGAGTCACCAATAAATAAATTATTAGTATAAACAATTTCATTTACTTCATCAGCATCGGGTTCATATAAGTTATTAAGTATAATAGTAAATCTATCAGTACTTTCACTTATTTCATTTAATGTTCTACTATTAAGTTCCAAAGCATTAGCACTTGTTAACACATCAATTGATGTATTATATGAAGAAGATATATACAAATAATTTTCTATTTCAGTATATAATTCATCATATCTTTCATATTCAGAGTTACCACTAAAATCATTATAATTATAAGTACAAGTATCTAATTCTAACACTTTTGAAGAATTATCATAATTACCATAACTTAAAGCATTAGTTTTGACAATAATCATTACAGCTTCAATTTGGTCATCAGTAAAATCTCTACCCTTAACAAGTTCATAAGTTGTACCTAAAACATAATCTTTAAGATCTAATGTTGTTACTTCAGGTTCTATTCCTTCTTCTTCATTTCCACTATTACATGTAGTTAAATTAACAGTTGAAGCATTAAAGTTACATTCTTGACTATAATATCCATTACTTGTACTACCACCAGCAGCAATTAATATTATTATAAATATTAATATTACTACACCTAAAACTATTAATATCCATGGATTAGCTACTATAAAAGCTCCAATTTTTGATGCAACTTTAGCTCCAAGAGCTTTTGCTTTAGCTCCAGCACCACTAGCAATTTTTTTACCAACAGTATTTTTAACAATATTATTTTTTTGAGGTACACTAGAAGTTCTTGTATCTTCTATCTCATTATTTACATCTGGTTCTACATCGTTTTCTAATTCTTCATTTTCTTCTTCATTTACATCTTCATCATAATCTTCATTTTCTACATTAGAAAAAGCACCTAATCGTCTTTGTTCTCTTTGATTAGGATCATATAATAATTTATTTTTATCATTATCATTGCTTCTTCTATTATTCACTTATTAATAACCTCCACCTGAACCAAATGAATCTAGTTCTTCTTGAGTAATAACTACTTGAATTTTCATTCTCTTATTACCACATATAAATAGTGCTTCCCCTTGATTATAATATTTTATTGCTTCTTTTTCATTATCATTTAAATCTATTAATTTTGATAAATCATCAACAGCTTGCTTTCTAAGTCCCATTACTAAGTAATATGATGCGTTATCAAATATTGCTTTACCATGAGTAATAATATTTGGTGCTGCAAAGTCTGTTGGTTGTTGAGTTATAATTATTGTACCAGTATTATATTTTCTACTCCTTCTTTGAATTTGGGCTAAGAATTCAGCACCTAATTCATTATGACTAGATAATAACACATGAGCTTCATCAACCATCATAACAGTATTTATATCTTTATCAAGACATAATCCCCATGCATACTTTAAGATATTAAAGAATAATGCATTTTTAATATTTTCATCACTATTCATAAGTTCTTTTATATTAAATACAATAAAATCACTTTCAATATTTAAAGTTGTCTTACCAGTAAAATAATATCTTAATTCTTTTACTAAAGGTCTTACTTTTAATTCAAGTCTTTCTAATACATCCCTTTCATGAGTTGCATCAGTCATACCCACTAAATGACCTTTAATTGTTGCATAAACATCATCAAATGTTGGATAATCTGCACTTGTTAACTTAGTAAAATCCGTATTATAATCTATTTTATATCTTTTATAAGTTTCTTGTAATACATCACTAAACATTGTTAACACATCATCCTCAATACTTGGTGAATAATACTTCATAAATGCTTTTACTTGTTGAAGTGTTCTAGTAAGAACTGTATAACCTAACCCTTGTGCTATTTCTTCTTCGTCAGCATCAATAACAATTTCAAGGGGATTAATCATACCAAATTCTCCACCTTTACCTAAGTCTAAGAAATCTCCACCTAGGCTATTACACATATCACCAAGTTCACCTTCTGGGTCAACACATACTACTTTAAAACCATTTCTAATATGAGTTCTAACTAATACTTTTGCAGCAGTTGATTTACCACTACCACTAGTACCAAGTAAGATAATATTAGCATTATTTCTATTATTTTCTTTTCTTATTTGATACAAAAATTGATTAAATAATATAACACCGCCAGAGAAATCAACACCTAAAAGTGTAGCATTTCCAGGGTCTTTAATACTATCAAATACAAATGGATACATAGCAGCCACAGTAACTGATGGTATTGGTGTCCCAATTCTATTTTCAATATCTTGAGGTGGAAATATTGGCAATATTGATTTTAATGCTTTTTCTTGTTCAAACATTAAAGCAACAGCACGCATTCCCATTGCATCTAAATAACTTCTAACTTGAATTTTTCTAAGTTCTAATTCTTCTTTATTATCAGCAGTAACCATTAAATGCATTTGAAAATCAAATATTCTAGCTTGAGTTGCAGCAAGCATTTGAATAAATTGTTCTAAAGATTCATAATCTTGTCTTATTCTTTCTTGCATTGTTTGGTCTTTTTCACTTTGATATCTAACCTTTAAATCAGCTATTTCTTTATTAAGCATTTTTTGTAAAACACTAAATTGAATAGGAATATGCTTAATAGCTATTTTAACACCTTGAATATTAGTTATATCAGATAAAAATCCTGGAGCTATATTTCTTGGAAAAGCAATAACCGTAAGAATTGTAGAATATTTTCCACCCAGTACAAACTCAGTTGGTTTAAACTCCATACCTTTTGGAGCTACTTCACTTTTTAAATTTGCCATATTACATCACCGCCCCAAAATTAGTAGTTTCTCCACCATTCAAGAAATTATCTAAAACTATTCTTAAATCATTATTACTTGTTTGTGTTGATTGTAAACCAGCACTTGCTAGTCCACTTATTAAATTATGTAACTTCTTTTGAACAATTTCTAATCTTTTTTCTTTAAATAATATATAATATTCTGTATCAACTACATTATACTCATTACTTGTAAACAAATTAGCTTTATTAATATCTTGCATAATTAATTTTCTAATTGCATTATTCGGAGCATTATTATACATTAATTGTAATTGTGATAAATACACATCTATATCAACTGGTCTATCTGCAATCAATAACCAAAATTCATAATCAATACTATTATAAAAATTTCTAAGTTGATAAATTGTATTTTGTTGTGTCCCTTGGTCCATAATAAATATATTTTTAGGAGCAACTTTAACTCCTGTTACATATGAACCATCATCAAGTTGTATCATACCATTCATTATTTGTCTAACTGGTAGCCAATCTTCACTATAGCTAACACCAGACGGAGCAGAATTATTTAGTTTCTTCATCTTTCACACACCAACCTTTCCAATAATATCTTCGTGGATTAAATATAAAAGTAACTACATTTATAATAAATTGTAATACATTATGATAATGCATAACTGGTGTTACCAAAAACCCAGTAACTAAAGCTGGCATCAAAATCATAATCATTTGCCAAGCTTTAGCATTTTGCACTATCATAAGCAACAATACTGTTATTCCACAACCAAATCCAAATAATATAATATCAGTTAGAGTAAAGAACCCTAATATCAATTGAGATTTCTTTGAATTTGCAGGTATTAAATAATTATTCATCCCCAATTCATTCCTTTCTTAATGTTATTTACCATCTTTTTTTGCTTGTTCTTTTTGTCTCATTTCATTTATTTTTGAAACATTTTCTTGTTTAGCAATTTTTAATGTATCTCCTAAAACATCCATAGCTGGGTCTTTTAGTTTTAAATCTTTATTATCATTAAGCATATCAGCTGTAAATCCGCTGTTTGCTATATAACTTGATGTTAAATTATCGCGTACAGTTTTTCTGAAATCACTAGCTGCACTTCTAACTTCACCTAAATCGGCTCTTAAAGCTCTAGCGTCATTTTCATTCATATCTTTGAATATAGCCTCAAATCCTTCATTACCAAGCAACGCTTGATTTTGTACAGCATCAGTAAATTTTTTCAAATATTGATCATAATCATCTTGTAATAAACCTGCATTTGCCGCCCCAGAAGCTCTAGCAGCTTCCATAGCTTGCCTTTTAGCTCTTAAAACTGCAGTATCGAAATCTTTTAAGCCAAAGTTTTTACTAACACCTTGTTTATTTGATTCACCCACAATTAAATCTTCTGCGGCAGTTCTAATAGCTTTTTTCTTAGAATTAATATTATCAATTTTCTTATTATCATCTATTAAATCTTGTACCGTACTAGCACCAAAGTAAGCACTAACTTCACCGCCAGTATCTTTTAAATGACTCCATGGAACATTAAGGGCTGATGCAACAGCATTTGCTGCACCTGTTTTATATTTATAAACGCGATGTTGTTGAGCATATGAAGCTCTTTCAGCTTTGGCGGCTGATGCGCCTTCAACAGCAGTTCCTGCTGCTTTCTTCATATCAGCAAAATTCTTTGCTCCTTTACCAGCTTTCAATCCTCTTCTAGCACCAGATATTGTACCAGCTCCAACAGATGCAACACCAGCAACTCCGGCTTTAAATTTATTCCATCCGCCTTGAGCTTTACCTACACCTTTAACAGCACTTACTGTATTTCTTCCTAATGTACCTAAAGCACCACCAGCAATTGCACCTGCTGTAAGTGCTCCACCTTGAGCAAGTTTATCCATAAGACCAAGTTTCATTCCACCGGTATCTAGACCAAACATATCACCAATTATTTTTGGTATTTGTTTTACAAATATAATTACAGACATAATTAATAGTGCTAATACTATAGTTTTTTGTCCAACTAAATTTAAACTATCAATACCAGGTAACCCTTTTTCAAACCTATCAATTATTTTACCAATTAAATAAACCCCAAACGTTAATGCAGCAATTCTTATAAAAACTTCTACAAATAAACTAATTACTTGTTTTACCCATTTAGAGAATACATCTTTAAGTTTACCACCAGGTATTACTCTACATATAACAGGTATCGGAGCAATTATTTGATAAAAAGCAAGTTTAACTACACGTAATGCCATATCAAAGCAGAAATTTAATAGTACATACAAAATAAATATACCAGCAACTGTTGAGATTGGAAAATAATATGTCAATTGGTCATCTCTTACAGCTTCACTATAATTTGCATATTGAGCAAATGAACTATCACCACTAAATACAGTTTCATCAGTTATAGCTAAAGCGTCACCATTTTTTCCCCATCCTTCATTTCCTTTAATATTGTTACGACATCCTTTTTCATCGGTTCCATTGCAAACATCATCAGTAGTATTAGGAACTAAAAATGATTTGAAAGTATAAAAAGCAATTGCTCTACCGCCTGGAGCTCCATTAATGTTTGGAACGCCATCGACAGCGCCATCATCAGTACCTAAAATTAATTGAGGTATTACATCATAATTTAATAACGAATTTTGTATACTAAACGCAACATTAAAAACTGTTGGTAATATAACAATAATCACTAAAGAAACAATTACATTTTTTATTAACTTAGGAAAAGAATTTTCCCCTTTAGCAAATTCATCTGGATTAATAACAGCTTTTAACAATGAATAAGCTAATACAAACATCATTACTAACCCTAAAATCATATATATTTTATTAACAATTTCGTTATAATCTGCATCTGTAAAAAGCTGTAATCCACAAAGGTAATAAAAAATATCAAAAATATAACAAATAAGATTATAAATTATACCATCTAATGACAAAAATAAATGCCATACTGCTGATAAAATAGCTTTCATTACCAATCACCTACCCTATACCGCATGAGCCATAAATGCCCATCAAACTCATAATTAATTTAACAATTAAAGGAACAAAGAAAATTAACACACAGTAAATAAATCTTTTAATTGATGTTGTTCCAGCTTTTTTTAAAGCATCTTTATCATTATTAACAACAGCCTTCAAAAAATCCACAGTTACTAACAATAATAATGCTACAATTGCAATATATTTCATTGTATCTAAAATCCATTGTATCCAATAAGCAGGACATTTTCCATCACAATTTTCAGGGTCTCCTAATATTTTTTCACACGTATCTTTTTTTTCAGCCACACTAATATTTCTAGTAAAATCATTCTTTATACTAGTTGTAACAACTATATTATTATTTTCTATAACACTCGCATTAACATTTAAACTCAATGAAAATAAGAATAAAAAAGTGATACTAAAAAACAATATTTTTTTAAATCTCTTTTTCACTTAAAATCACTCCTATTCCCAAGCAACACTTGATACATAAATTTTAACACAAATTGTACACAAGTGTCAATTTGTTTATAGGTAAAAATTAATATTTTTATAAGGAAAATTTACTTAGAATTTAAAAAGAACAACTTTTCATCAAAAAAGTTGTTCAGTATTATTATTAAAATTATCTTTAATCAAAAATGTTGCATATAAAGGAACTGATTTAATTTTAGTTTTAGGGTCATAACCAAAATCTTTTGTACTTATTCTAATTGCATATTTTGCATCATATTTTTCCATATATACTTTTAAGCTTTTTGATTGTGTGTTTTCGCCAGCTTTAACTTCCACAGGAATAACTCCATCTGCAGTATAAAGCAAAAAGTCAACTTCAGCTGTTGCAGTATTTTTCCAATAAAACAAGTCAAAGCCATTACATAATAATTGGTTAGCAACAAAATTTTCTGCAATAATGCCTTTATACAAAGAAATATTATCAGTTACTATATCTCTTACACTTAATCCTAAAATAGTACATAAAATACCAACATCACTTAAGTAAAATTTAAATGTTTCATTATCCACAAAGCCTTTTAAAGGTATTTCAGGTAATGATACACATTCACATTTAATTATCATATTACTTCCCATAAGCCAATCAATAGCAGTTTCATACTCTCTATTTCTTGCATCAACATCAATAATTGAAAGTTGAAATTTTTTAGAAGCATTCATTAATTGTGAAGGAAGAGTTCTATATACTCTTTCAATTTTTAAAGCTTCTGCTTCATTTTTTACATGTTTTCTCATATCTTTATAATAAGAAGCCAAGATATTCTTTAAAATCTTAGTATCATATTTTACATAATCGAGATTAGCATCAACTATATTCTGAATTGCTTCTGGCATCCCTCCAGTAAGTAAGTAAATTCTATAATATCTAAGTAATTCTTCATGTAAAGGTGAACCTAAAAATTTATTATTATTAAAACAATCTTTTAATAAATCCACAAATTTTTCTCTATTATTTGCCACCAAAAATTCTTCAAAATCCATTGGAAACATATCTATCATCCACACTTTTCCTACAGGAAATGATTTTTTTAATCTTTTTAATTTAACACCTAATAAAGAACCAGCACAAATAATATTTACATTATTATGATTTTCACAAAAAAATTTTAATTGTGATATTAAATCTTCACTTTCCTGAATTTCATCTATAAATAAGACAGTATTTTCATCTTCTATATCATAATTTAACATTGTTTTAAGTATATTATATTTTTCTTCAGAATTAATAGGTCTACTAAATAATTCAATTATGTCATCTCGTTCCAACAGATTTATTACACAAACATTTTCAAATTCATTCTTACAAAAATCTTTAATTACATATGTTTTTCCACATTGTCTAACACCTAAAACCATCAAAGGTTTTTTATTTTCATCATTGCTTTTCCATTCAAGCAATTTATTATAAATTTTTCTTCTCATTTTGCACTTTTCCTCCATCATTAAAAATATAGCATATTTTAGCATAAAAGTCAACTATCAATCACGAAAATCAAAGGACTTTTCAAATGAATTCACACGAAATTCAAATGACTTTTGGAATAAATTTACACGAAAATCAAAGGACTTTTAATCATCCAATATCATCTAGCATCGTCTAATATAGTCCAAAAACGCTTAAATTAAACTAAAAAAGAGCCACAGCTCTCTTATTTCTTAAACTTTTTAACAAATTTATAACCTTTTAAAGCTAATTTATAGCCATAATAAACTACTGGATTAATAACATAATCAAATTCCCCTATTAATTCAATTATTTCAGGATTAAATCCTTTTTTTAATTCATAAATTCCATAATAAGGACCATTCTTATCCATATTTAATGATATTCCATAGAAATTAACATACTTTAAATGTTTCTTTATTGAGTCTTCAATATGTTCTCTATAAAAAGCATACTTAGGATTAAATTCTTTATAACTTGATGCTGTACCACTCATAAATGTAATACCTTCATCTCCCGTAAATACACTCATTAAAGCCCCAATATTAATTTCTTTATTTGTTTTTCTTAAAGCTATTGCATCTTCTAATTGTTTATTTAATTTAACTATCTTACTTTCTAGTTCTTCATGATGTCTTTTTATCTTATCCCCAATATTTATTTTCTTCATTTGGTTTTCTAAAGTTTCTAATTCTTTTTTAGTATTTTCTAAAGTATTCCAAACATAATCATAATAAAGGTTAGTATCTATATAAGCAATATAAAGTGTAACATAATCACTCATTAAATCAACCATTTTTTTATAATACGAAGCTGGTCTAATAATAAAGTTTTTATTTATTGCTGTATCTTCTAATAACTTAACAAACTCATCCATTTTACTTGAATCAACAACTTTTACTCTAACACCCATATCATATGTTTTAGCAATATTTTTTTTAGTGCTTTTGCTAAATGTTTCTAATGTATCATTATATGTATCTTTAAGTTCTATTCTACATAATACTCTAGGTTGCAAATCTTCAAAATTTTGACTAAAACCTAAATGCTTAAAACCTAACTTTTTAAAATTAAAATAAGCTTCTTCTCCACACTTTTCTTTTAAATTACCTTCGCTATCTCTAGTTGCATAAATAACATTTGGATCCACTTTCAACATAAACCCATGATTTTTCTTAACATATTTTATTACTTCATCATTAAAATCTTTTAACAATTCATAATTATATACATCAATTAAATAACCTCGTGGAGAATAATATAAACTTAGGTTTAAAGGCATCCTTTTTTCAAGTAACATTGTTACCCCCACTAAATTATCATCTTTATAAATCCCTAGCAGATGTCTTACCCAACCAGTACCACTTTTTAAAGTTCCCCATTCAGGTAATTGATAAATTGAAAAATAAGGATTTTTTATAGCATATTCTCTAAATACATTTTCTTCAATAACTTTAAGCATTATTTCCTCCTTAGTTTTCTATAAACTTTTAACATTAATGGTAACATTTTATATAACAATTTATTATTAACTAAATCAAATTCCCCAATAAATTCTATATACTCATCCCCAAATTTTCTTTTAAAATCATGAAGTTTCGCCAAATTCTTATATTTAGTATTTGGGTCTCCTGGTGTTCCAAATAAATCAAAGAATAAATAACCATTATTATAAGCATCCTTAATGGCTTCATAATAACTTCTAGTAACTGCAAAAGTAAAATTAGCTAAATCATCACTACCTATATATAAACTCCATGCCCGATTTTTAGTATAAGTGCATATTAATGAACAAACACATACTTCATCTTTATTAATTCCACTAAAAATATCTTTTTCTTTTTCTAATCTAGCAATCTTATTTTTAATATCAGCTTCTTTTTTCTTATTTACTTCAAGTTCTTTATTTAATTCATCTATTTCTTTACTTATATTATCTAATAATTCTTTAGGTCTAATACTAATATTAAAATATTTCATATTATTATCTTTAGCCATTTCTTCACTAAATATTTTATAATATTCTAAACTATGTGGGTCAAAATCATCTTTACTACTATTACTTTGAATTAATCTATAAAAATCTTCTACCCTAACTTCATTATCCACAACTAAGTTATAACTATAACTTCTTTTAACAGATTTCATAAATGATTTATTAAACTTAGCTTCTACTTCTTCCCAAGGTTTCTTCAAATCAATTCTAAATGTATATCTTGGTTGATTACCTTCATATAACTTATAAAAACCAGTATGTTTATAACCTAAACTTAACATATAATTATAAAGTTCATAATTATTTTCTCCACCATCTATTTTATTTCCATCATCATCAATATCTTGATATTTAATATCTGGGTCAAATTTAATATATATAATTTTATTATCTTTCATATATTGCTTTAAATAATTAGTAAATTCATTTATAACATCTTTATTACTATAATCTAAAACAAATCCACGCGGAGCATAACCATAACTAAAACCAAATGGTGTACGTCTAAGTAATATTAAACAACTTGCTACCAAATTACCATCATTATCTTCCATTCCTACATAACATGGAATTTGACCTTTAGCATTCTTACAAAATTGTCCCCATTCATAGCTTTGCAAAAAATGTGATTTTTTATGTTTGCTTTCAAATTCTCTATATCTTTTTATATCAACATTATCTATAAATTTCATACACTTTCCTCACTATCTGTATATCATTAGTTTACCACAATCCCTTATTTTTAACAAGAAAAAACACCCATTCTTATTATAGGTGTAAACTTTAAAATTATAAATATTTTAATTATCCTTAATATAATATTTTTTAATCATTAAATTAACATTAGAAAATTGCGCATACTTACCATTACTTTGAGGAAAACTAAAAGACAAAGTTTTTATTTCTGAACCATTTTCATCTTGTAAATAAAAGTGTCCTCTATGAGTATTATCAGCATTACTTATTAAACTAGATAAAGTTATTTCATAAATACCTGGTTTAACTAATACTTCATTTTCATTAACTACCTCAAAATAATTTGATAAGTTAGGTATTAGCCATGGAGATGATATGGTAAGCAACCCTTCTGCTTTAGTATCCACAAAACTTGTATAAAACATTTCTTCAACACTTGCAGAAAAACTAGGGCCTTCTGGTCCAACATCATTCTTGTGGTCCTGCCACTCTAGTTGGAATACTAAAATTCAAAATAACATTTGATAATGTACCAACATTTACAACACTTGCATCAGTTCCAACTTCAGTTGTAGTTGTTGTTTAATTATTAAAGCTCCAGTAGTCCTGTTGGTCCAACAACAGTACAAATCAAGCCTAAATACATCATTTCTTTTCTAAGTTTTTGTTTTTCTAAAATTTTATTACATAAATTATTCAAGAAAATCACCCAATATACTTTAATATATGCACTAAAATAAACTTGTAAACTTCCTCTAACTATATTTACTTTAATGAATACATTTGATAAAATATTAATGGTGATACTAAAATGAATTTATTTGAAATAATCCTACTTTTAATTATTATATTAGGTATTTTAGCAATCATTTATGCTACAATATATAACAATTTAGTAAGTTATAAATTAAAAATAGAAAAAGCTGAAGGCATAATTGATGAATCTTTAAGGCAAAAATATGACATTATTGCTAAACTTAATATTGCCATAAAAAAAGTTGTAACAAAAAAAGATTATTTAAAAGAATACATTGATTTAAAAGATAAAAGAATAACTAACTATGATTTAGATAGAAAATTAACTGAAGCTTACAACATAATTTTAGAAGTTAAAAATGACCATGAAGAATTAAACACAAAAGAATTTAATAAAGATTTAAAAGAAATAGATAAAATTAATGAAACATTAACTTCATGTAAAACATATTTTAACAACAACACTAGTGAATTAAATAAACTTATAAGAAAAGTTCCAACAAATATTGTTGCTAAAATACATGGATATAAAATTAAACCATTCTTTGATGGTAAAAACATGCAAGATGCAGTTATAGATGATTTTAAATTATAATAAACTAAAAGAATTAATTCAAGAAACATTCAATATTACAAAATTGAATGTTTCATTTTATTATATTCAAGCACCTTTAAATATTTGTAATTGTTTTTATTTTGCAACTTTTGAATAACCTTGTTACCATATGAAAATTATATATAAATTGTTAAAATATGGACGAGTATCATAAGCATGTCCATTATAATTTCATATTATATTATTGAAAGGAGTTCAAAATGAACAATAATATAAAAAAAGCAAAACAATATATCGATTGCTTTAATAAAGAAAAACCAAATATAACATATACATGTGTTGGCCCAACTGGACCCACTGGACCAGCCGGACCTGCTGGAGCAACCATAACGGTTGGTACAACTACAACTACAGCCCCAGGAACGAATGCAAGTGTAGTTAATACTGGAACACCATCTAATGCTGTATTAGAATTTAACATACCAGCTGGTGCAACTGGACCTACGGGACCTGCCGGACCCCAAGGAGCTCAAGGAATACAAGGGGAACAAGGACCTACGGGACCTGCCGGACCTCAAGGAGCTCAAGGAATACAAGGAGAACAAGGACCTACGGGACCTGCCGGACCTCAAGGAGCTCAAGGAATACAAGGAGAACAAGGACCTACGGGACCTGTCGGACCTCAAGGAGCTCAAGGAATACAAGGGGAACAAGGACCTACGGGACCTACCGGACCTCAAGGAATACAAGGGGAACAAGGACCTACGGGACCTACGGGACCTACCGGACCTCAAGGGTTACAAGGCGAAACTGGAGCAAGCGGAGAAACTCCAACATTAGAAATTGGAACCATTACCACAGGAGCACCTGGTACAGAAGCTACAGCTTCAATAACTGGAACAGCACCTAATTATGTTTTAAACTTAACAATTCCTCAAGGCCCAACAGGACCTCAAGGATTACAAGGTGAAACAGGTCCAACTGGTCCAACTGGCCCAACCGGCCCAACTGGTCCTACTGGATAGAATAATATACAAAATAAACTTCAATATAACTATGATAACAATTGTTACCCAATGTAATTACCAATGCTTATTTAATACTTAAAATAAGCTAAGAAATAAGACTTGGTTTTTCCAAGTCTTATTTTGACCAATCAATTGGTACAAGCCCATTTTTTATTAAAAATTCATTAGTTTTAGAAAATGGCTTACTGCCAAAAAATCCTGAATAAGCAGAAAATGGTGAAGGATGAGGACTCATAATAATATAATGCTGAGGATTAGTTATAAGTTTAGCCTTCTCCTTAGCAAAGTTTCCCCATAAAATAAAAACTACAGGTTTATTTTTTAAATTAAGAAGTTTAATAATATAATCAGTCATAGGTTCCCAACCTAAGTTTCTATGACTTGCAGCCTTATCTTTTTCCACTGTTAATACAGCATTTAAAAGCAAAACTCCCTGCTTAGCCCATTCAGTTAAATCCCCATTATCCTTCGGAGGAATTTTCAAATCATCATTTAATTCTTTATAAATATTTTGTAAAGAAGGTGGTACTCTCACTCCTTTTTGAACTGAAAATGATAACCCATGAGCTTCCCCTTTACCATGATATGGGTCTTGTCCCACAATTACTACCTTTGTATTTTCATAACTTGTTAATTTTAAAGCATTAAATATATAATCTTTCGGAGGATAAATTTCCTTAATCTCATATTCATGCATAATTCTTTTATAAAAGTTTTTAAACCCAGGACTATCCCAGACAACTTTTAATTTTTCATCCCAATCATTTCCTATCATTTTAAAGCCTCCCGAACTGCATGCATAATACCTTCAAAAGTATCAGATGCAATTAAAAACCTTGATGTGTGACAAAACCTTAAGTACGGTGGTAAATTATTTACCCATTCTAAAGGAAAATCATTCTTTAACTTATTTGTATTACTATCTATAGTTACCCCTTGAGCAGCATAACCTCCTCTGCTTGATGGGTATACTACATATATTGCATCCGTAAATGGCAAATAATCTTTATAAAATAAAGGTTCATCTAAAACAATAATTCTTTTATCAACAGCATCTTCATAATATTTCTTTACTTTCAAAATATCAATTTCATGTAATTTTCCTTTATTTATCATATTTTCTAATATCTTTTTAGCAAATTCCATTGCTTCAAAAAAATTATCATCATTATCTGTTACATCTTTATTATTAAAAGTATCAATAGCTATAGCTAAAGCATTATAACTACCTGTATTGTCACATAAATCTAAGTCTTCAATTAATTTTTTATCAATACTTTCATAAATGTATTTTCCATATAAATCTTTAGCAAAAGCTCTCCATAGTTTTCCAAAAGCAGCATAAGATTGACCATTACTTCGACATTCATTATTAGCCATATGATGGTCAAATTCACCCATTCCTATATCAAAAACTAATCCATCAAAATCAGCTGGTACAACATTACTTCTTATAATTTCCAGCTTTGGATTTATAATTTTTAAAAAAGCAGCCCCAAAAACATCATCAGCATGAAACTTGCCAGCATGAGTTAAAGCCACTTTCATATTTCTTATTTCATTTACTTTCATACAACCTCACTTATGATACATTTCATGATTATTTATCTTACAAGCTCTATAAATTTGTTCAAGTAAAATACCACGAAATAAGCCATGAGGAAAAGTCATCTGTGAAAAACTAATTAATTCATTACAAAGACTTCTAGCCTCATCATTTAAACCTAAAGAACCTCCAATTATAAAAGTTATATTACTATTCTGAGGTAAAATTTTATCTATTTTATCAGCAAATTCTACACTTGAATACATTTTACCTTTTAAATCTAAACCAATATTATAATCACTAGTCTTTATATTCTTTATTAAATTACTTATTTCTTTATCATAATTTACATCATCTTTTAATTCTATTATTTCTATCTTTATATACTTTCCAATTCTTTTCTTATAATCATTTATAAGTTCATCCAAATAATTTTCTTTAATCTTTCCTACACATAAAATTTTTATCATATTTCAATTACTTCCGTTTTTTCATTTTGTTTTGCACAAACTATATCATGAAAATCAATTCCATAATCTAAAAATGTATTATTAATTGTTTCCATAGCAATACTTTCTAAATTATTTGTTTCACTTAAATGGATTAAAACTATTTTCTTAGTTTTATCTCCGATTAATTTAGTAAGATAAAATGATGCTGCCTTATTAGACAAGTGGCCTTCATCAGAATAAACTCTTCTTTTTAACCATTCTGGATAAGGGCCATTCATTAATAATTCTAAATCATGATTACTTTCAAACAAATATATATCTAAATTTTTCAAATACTTAAAGTTTTTAGCATTAACATAACCTGTATCAGTAACATATGCTATTTTTTTGCCATCACATTCAAATACATAATTTCTAGAATCCGGGGCATCATGGCTAGATTTAAACGATGTTATATGAATTCCATCTAAATCTATTTCATCTTCAAGTACAATTATATGTTTATAATCTTTTAAATCTTCAATTGAATAAAACATTTTTTCACTCACTATTAAAGCAGCTCTAGTTTTATCAAGCAAAGTTTTCAATGCTGATACATGATCTTTATGATTATGAGTTATAACAACATAATCTATTGTTTTTACATCAACACCAATATCTTTTAAATTTTCATTTATATATTTATAATTTCTTCCAGCATCTAACAAAAATCTTTTATTATTTATTTCTAAATAAGTAACATTTCCTTTAGAGCCAGAAGATAATACTACTACCTTCATTAGAATCTTATATACCTCGTTGGATTTTGGAAAGAGTAAGCACCATGGAATGGCCATCCGATTGATACCCCGAAATGAAGGTGGGTACCAGCAGTTGGATTATATTTACTTGGTGCAGGAACAACATATCCTGTATTTCCCATTTCTCCAATTTGGTCTCCTTTCTTAACAGTTTGCCCTTCTACAACTAAAGCTCCATACATATGAGCATATTGTGTATAAATATTATTTTCATGTTCAATTATTACATAGTTACCATCGGTATTTCTATGACCAACTTCAACAACAGTACCTGGAGCAACCGCAAATATTCTTGACCTATAACCAGTACCAGAAATATCGATACCATCGTGGTGTTTTCCCCATCGCCATTGGAAAGGACTAGTAATAACATATGGGTATTCAGTTGGATAACCCCATCCACTAGTTGGATAATAATAACCATTTGTTCTTCTACCAATAGTATATTGTTCTTGAACCATTTCTCTAATTACTTTACGGTCTTTAATTTCAACACCAGTTGAACGTTCACCATTAATAACCTCGTAAGTACTATGGATTAATGTTATACCATTAACACCAGGTCTTGTTGGTTCTTTATAACTTGGTTCCTTCGTATTATCAACAATTGGGTCTGCTGTTGTATATGGTGTAATATTTTCATTTATTTCATAAACACTATAAGTTAAAGTAATAATAGGATTAATAATTGTAATATTAACCACACTACCTACTGCAAGCATCGCATCCTCACTCTTATATTTAGGATTTGCAATCAAAAATTCCTGAGAGTTCATTTTATTATCTTCACTTATACTTGCAATACTATCCCCAGATTTAACTGTATACGTATCCATTTTAACATCTGGGCCAAATAACAAATATTGACTTAAAGACTCAGAATCAGTATAAATTTTATTTTTAACACTAACATATCCTTCTTTTATAGTTATTGTTTCATTAAAATACATATTTTCAATAATAGAACCTATTTCATTTATACTTCTATGTCCATTATTATAATCATTTAATTCTTCTTCAGTTACAAATGATAAAACATATTTTTTTAATGAATCTTCAAATACTTTTTTATCTAAAACATTAATAACAATATTTTCTTTTTCTTTATCATCACTTTTTATTGTAATAATATAACCTTTTATAGTAAAATCATCTGCATTTTCAATTTTTTGATATATTTCCTCTACCCCCATATAGTTTTCATCAAATGTTTTTGTTTCCACTATATCAAGTCCATCCGGAGGATAAACATAATCAACACCATATTGATCTTTTATATTTTGTTGTTCTTTATTAATTAAACTATATAATTCATTTTCATCTTTAATTAACCCAATTTCTTTTCCATCCAAATAAATTTGATAAGCTTTGCTTGCTTCATCAAACTTATAATCATTTTTTTCATTTACAAAATACAAAACAATAATTAATATTGATAATATAGCAGTTATAACTTTACTTTTATTATTCATTTTCATCTCCAGCTGCTTTTAATTGACTCTTAAAACTACTCATATTAAGTTCAAATAATAAGTTAACTGTTCCAAGTCCTCCTTTTCTGTGCTTAGCAATTATTAATTCTGCTGGCACTATTTTTTGATTAAAATCTTTTGCTTTTTCATAATAATCTTTACGATTTATGAATAAAACCATATCGGCATCTTGTTCCAAAGACCCAGATTCACGCAAATCTGCAAGCATTGGTTGATTACTTTCTCTTTTTTCAGCACTTCTTGATAATTGCGATAAAGCAATAACTGGTACCCCTAACTCTAATGCCATAGTTTTAAGGGAACGAGATATTTCTGATACTTCCACTTGACGAGATTCAACCCTTCTTGACCCAGAACTAACTAATTGTAAGTAGTCGATTACTACTAAACCTAAACCATCTTCACTATTAGCAAGTCTTCTACATTTAGCACGTATCTCTTGAGCAGTAACACCAGCATTATCTTCAATATATATATTTGTATCAGCAAGTTGTGATAATGCTTCATTATATCTTTTCCAATCCTTTTCTTGCATATTACCAGTTTGAAGTTTATACGCATCAATTTGACCAATCGAAGAAATCATACGATTAATAAGCATTTCCGCTGACATTTCTAAGTTAAATATAGCAACAGCTTTTTTTGTATGTGTTGCAGCATAAGCAGCCATATTTAAAGCAAGTGCAGTTTTTCCCATCCCTGGACGAGCAGCCAAAATAATCATTTCTCCGCTTTGTAATCCAGTTGTTATTTTATCAAAATCAGGAAAACCAGTTTCAATACCTGTAATACTTCTCTTATTTTTAGCAAGTTCTTCCAGCTTAGCTTGAGCTCTTCTTAAAATTTCACTAATTGGCACAAAGTCACCAACACTTCTTGCTCTAACAACATTTAATATATTTTTTTCAGCATTATCAAGTAAACTATTTACATCTTCTTCATCATATGTCTTAGTTATAATATCACTAGCTGTTTCAATTAAATTTCTTCTAACAGCATAATCTTTGATAATTTTAATATAAAAATCTAAATTAGCACTTGTTACTACACTATCAATTACTTCAGTAATATAATCAAGTCCAACAGCATTAAATTTCTTATCTTTATCTAGTTCATTTCTAAGAGTTGTAATATCAATCGGTGTCTTACTCTCATGTAAACTTTTTATCGCATTAAATATATATCTATTTCTCTCATCAAAGAACATATCACTTGTTACTTCTTCAACTATCTTACTAACTTCATTATTATTTAAAAAAGCAACACCTAAGACACTCATCTCAGCTTCTTTATTCTGAGGCATACTTCTTGCCATAAACCCTCCTATTTAACTAATTCAACATTCAAGTCAAATTTAACTTTTTTATGTAGCTCAATACTTACTTTAGTAACACCTAAACTACTTATTGCAATCTCACTTTTAATACATTTTTTATCTATTTTATAACCCATATCTTTTAACTTTTCAGATATTTGTTTATTAGATATTGTACCAAATACTTTATCAGATGTACCAGTTTTAACTTTAAATATAATTGTTTTTCCATCTAACTTTTTCTTTATTTCATTTAAACTTTCCACTAAAGCATCTTCATTTTTTTGTCTTTCATCTAATTCTTCATTTAATATTTCACTACTTCTTTTTGTATAAGGAACAGCTAAATTATTCTTAATTAAATAATTATTAGCATAACCATCACTTACATTAATTACACTATCTTTTTTACCTTTTCCTTTTACATCACTTAATAAAATTACTTTCATCTAAATAACCTCCTTTAAGTAAATAATATTATAACATTTTTTAATTCAAAGAACAATTCTAAAGTACAAATTTTGCACTTTGAATATCTGTTGTTGTACTTTGAAAATTAAAATCTAAAATATATAAATGGATTATAGCTAGATGCTAAAATACCCACTATACTAAGAATAAATAATACAAGTATTATTATATCACTCATTTTATTTTTCTTATCTAACATATTTTTAAATATCGGCGTACATGCAAATATTGCTAAAATAAATACTAGTATTGTTCTTACTCTAATTATTTGATAATGACTAAATACACTTAAATTGCCAAATCCATGCGCACCAAACAATGTTTTAATTGCTTCCACTAATACACTTGTATCCGTAAAATAAAATATTATAAAACCAAAAGTTACTAAACTAAATGTATAAATATGTCCTAAAACTTTTGGAAGTTTATCAATATTTTTAAACACAAATTTTTCTAACACTAATAAAACAAAATAGAAAAGTCCCCAAAAAACAAAGTTCCAACTAGCACCATGCCATAAACCAGTCAAGGCCCACACTACAAATAAATTAAATATATGACGCGCACCTTTACATCTATTTCCACCTAAGGGAATATAAACATAATCTCTAAAGAATGTAGATAATGAAATATGCCATCTTCTCCAAAATGAAGTTATACTGCGAGCAATATATGGATAATTGAAATTTTCTAAATAATTAAATCCAAGCATTTTACCTAAACCAATTGCCATATCACTATATCCACTAAAATCAAAATAAATTTGAAAAGTAAAAGCTATACCACCAACAACCATTCCAATAACACCTAACTCGGCAATACTAGAACCAAATAAAGTATCAGCAACATAAGCCATTTCATTTGCTATTACAACTTTTTTAAATAAACCAATAACAAATCTTCTAATACCTGTTGCAAAATTCTCTATATTTTCGCATCGTTCATCAAGCTCTTCATTAACAGTTTCATACCTAACTATAGGTCCCGCAATAAGTTGAGGAAAAGCACTAATATAACAACCTAAATTAATAATACTTTTTTGAACATCTACTTTACCTTTATAAACATCAATAACATAAGTAAGTATTTGAAATGTATAAAAACTAATACCTATTGGTAAACTTATACTTAAAAATTTAATATTTAAATTAAATAAATTATTTATATTATCTAAAAAAAAGTTAGTATATTTAAATATAAAAAGTAATCCTAGATTAAATACTAAATCAATTATTAACCATTTCTTTTTACTACTACTTTTATCCATTACTAAGGCAATAATTAACTAAAATAGATAAAATCATTAGAATGACATAAATTGGTTCCCCATACCCATAAAACATTAATGAAAATATAAGCAAAACTATATTTCTTGTCTTTCTTTTTTTGGGTACAAAGTAACAGATTAAGAATATTGGAAAGAAACAAAATAAGAAAATCAAACTAGAAAATACCATTATTTTACTCTCCCTTCAAAATCATAATCATATTGGTCAAACATACTTGAACCACCTTCATATAAGAATAATACTTTAGAAATATTATTATCACTAACATACTTACTTAAATTAAATTTTTTATTTTTATATTCATCATATCTTAAGTTAATAACATGTGTTTTATTAAAAGAACTAGCTATTAAATAATCTATTTGCCAAGAATAAGAATCTCCGATAATAAGTAAGTTTTCTTTATCACTATTATGATAATCATAAACTACATTTCCATATTGTCCATTAAAATATTGAACATAATAATCATAATATTTATACCTTCTATCTAATCTAATTTCTCTAGGTTTAAACAAACTATCAGCTTTTTTACCATTTACATAAACATCATAATCTAGTTTTATATCAACATCACTAATATAGTCATTTATATTATCATTTAAAGCAGTCTTAGCTAAAGAACCATAATACATTCTTTCTTTATGCTTTACAATATTTAAATTATTTATTGCATCAATATTAAGCATATCACAAATATCTTTATAGCCATCTAGTGCTCCTTTTATTGTCCAATGATGGTCAGTTTTATAAAAATATTCTTTATACTCATCTATACTTTTTACATCCATTACCCTTACATTAATATTACTATCTAACTTACTTACAAACTCACCTACATAATTACTTAAATTATCTTTTTTTAATGTTGTAAACTCATATCTTGTTGGAATATAAATATTTACATCTATTTTCTTTTTATTTAAATTATTAAAAAACATTACTTGACTATCTAATCTTTCATCTAATTCTTTACTTGTATATTTATTAGTTAAATAATAAAACTCATTTACTTTATCATAAAATATATACTCACCATCACTATTTTTCTTAATTGGCACATCCTTAAACAGTATCTTATTGCTTGTAAAATCAACTTTGTCATACAAACTATTTATTACATTATAAAAAGGAAAATAATTCGTTACTTTGTTTTCTACGCTATTTTCTATTCTTCCTACAACATTATTTATTTTATCAACAACATTATTAACATCTTTTTCTTTATATTCTAAGAAATTATCCATATTCATACTCATAACACCAATTTTAACAAGTACAAACTTACATGGAATACATAAACAAATACCGAATAAAATAACTAAAAATACTATAACTAATTTTTTATCTTTTTGCATCATCTTCACCTACAAATATTTTATCACAATTAATAATTTAAGTATAGAAAAACTCACCCAAAGGTGAGCCAAATTATTTAACAAATGGTATTAAAGCCATAAATCTTGCATATTTAATTTGTTGAGCAATATGTCTTTGATGTTTAGCACAAGCACCAGTCATTCTTCTTGGTAAAATCTTGCCTTTATCATTAATATATTTATTGATAATCATAACATCTTTATAATCTACGCTTTTTCCAGCACACATTTGACATATTTTCTTTTTCTTACGATAAAATTCTGCCACTTTACTTATCCTCCTTTACTTAAAATGGTAAATCATCACTACTTAAAGTAAATTCATCTCCAAAGTCTTTATAAGGATCTTCACTAATGTCTGTTGTTTCAACAGCACTTGGAGCAACAGGTGCTTCTGGACTATAAGCTGTACTATTGTTGCTAGCTGGAGCACTATAATTTTGGTTAGCACTTCCACCATCATTTCTACTTCCTAAGAATTCAAAATTATCAACAACAATTTCAGTTGTATATCTCTTAGTACCATCTTGAGCATCATAACTACTATTTCTAATTCTTCCTTGAACTAAAATCATTTGTCCTTTACGGCAATATCTATTAATAGTTTGAGCACTTCTATTAAAAGCTACACAGTTAATAAATTCAGTATCTCTTTGTCCATCACGATTTACAAAATCACTTTGGCAAGCTAGTGAAAATCTTGAAATTTCCATATTACTTTGAGTCATTCTAGATTCAGGGTCACGAGTAAGTCTCCCTGTTAATATTACTTTGTTCATTATTATTCTCCTTCAACTTTGATAATTAAATGTCTTAAAACATTTTCATTAATAGAAACTTTTCTATCAAATTCTTGAAGGGTTTCATGTGTTACTTCAACAGTCATAACATAGTAGTATCCACTAACTTCTTTTTTAATTGGATAAGCTAATTTTTTTCTACCCATTTCTTTGAATTCGATAACTTTAGATGGTTTCTTGTTTATTAGTTTTTGTAAATCCTCACTAGTCTTTTTAATAGTTTCTTCATCTAATGTTGATTTAACTATAAACATAATTTCATACTTAGTCATCAATATCCACCTCCTCACGGTCTTCTCGGCTTCCTTAGAAGCAAGGAGTAATTTCTTTTACTCGCAAGTATTATAACAAATATATGAGTAAAATACAAGAAAAATGTGCACAAAAGTCATATTTCAACAGTACTTTTATACTTAAATTTAATTAAATTTAAGTATAAAAGGAAAAACTATCTTTTCCACAATACACCATAAACATTTTTTACTTGTTCGAACTAAAACTCAAAAAGTCCTCCTTTCTATATTCAAGTTTATACATAAGTTATCCCTTTACAAAAATATATTCTACCATAGCAAAAAATTCATGTCAAAAAAAAGTTCCTTTACTTGGAACTCTTTTTTTTACTTACTTTATCTACTTTTTCTTTAATACCATCTTTCTTTACTTCTTCAACACTTTCTACTACAACATCATTACTTACTTCAATAACTTTAGTACCAGCAACCATATCATGAAGACCACGATTATCTTTTCTAAACATAACCATTATTAAATTTAACATATATATTAAACTTGATAACATACTAATTACATAAGTTACATAATAGAATTTAACTCCACTTACAACATATACTGCTCCAACATTTATTAAACTTAACCAAATATTATTTAAAATAACAATTCTAATTAAATATTTCCAAAAGTTAAGTTTCTTTTCATTATTACTAACAACTCTTAACTTCATTATTTTTTTACCTAATGTTTGACCATTCATAACAAGTGGTAAAACCCCAAAATAAAGTATTAATGCCGTTGCAGAAAACATACTACTATAAGTTCTATATTTATAAACTTCATAATTTAATTCTATTATTTCATCTTTATAATCATTTTTTTCATCTTCAGTGCTTTTTTGTACAACTTCATTATATTTTTCATAAGCATCTTTATATTTATCTTTGTATGGGTCCAAAGGAAGTAAATTAATTAAACTAACTACTAAAGAAACAATAACTATATCAATTACAAAAGCAATTATTCTTTTTAAACTTGTATCCATAATTAATCCTTATTTTTAGCAAATAATTCTAATATTTGTAAGAATATATTTATAAAGTCTAAGTATAGTTCTAATGCTCCATAAATAGCTAAATTATCTTCAGGTAATCCAGATGTTTCTAAAGCTTTAATCTTTTGAACATCATATGCAGTAATACCTAAGAACAATAATAAACAAACAATACATAAAATTATTTCTAATGTTCCATTACCAATAAAAATATTTATTAAAGAAATAACTATAACTCCAATTAAAGCCATAAGTAAGTAAAATCCAACCTTAGACAAGTCTACATTCGTCTTGTATCCAATATATGCCATAACTCCAAATATAACGGCACTAACTAAGAATACCATCATTACACTTGTTAATTCATATGCAACAAATATACTTGAAAATGTTAATCCACTAACAAAAGCATATAGAATAAAACATATCTTTGCAGCTGTTGGACTCATTTTCATAACTCTTGCAGATAACACAATAACTAAAATAAACTCTAGAACTAAAAGTATCCAAAAAGCACTTCCAGCAAAAATATTTTCTAACATTCTTTCATTCATAGATACGCCATAACCAGTAACAAATGTTACTAAAAGTCCAATACACATCCATAAAAATGATTTACTTAATAACTTATTATCTTCCATTAAACATTCCTCCTTTTCTATACATTAAATCGAAAATAACAAATATCTCCATCTTGCATTTCATATTCTTTACCTTCAACACGAAGTTTACCAGCTTCTTTAACTAGTTTTTCATCACCATACTTCTCTAAATCACTAAAACTAGTTACTTCTGCTCTAATAAAACCTTTTTCAAAATCACTATGTATAATACCAGCACATTCCGGAGCTTTCATCCCAACTTTAAAAGTCCAAGCTCTTACTTCATCTGTACCAGCAGTAAAGAATGTTGCTAGTCCTAATAAATTATATGTTGCAAATATTAATTTATCAAGACCACTATTTCTTATACCTACTTCTTGTAAGAATAATTCTTTTTCTTCATCCTCAAGTCCTGCCAAATCAGCCTCTAACTTAGAACACATAACTATAACTCCAGAACCTTCAGCTTCTGCATAATTCTTAACCATCAAAGAATATTCATTATCATCAACAGCAACATCATCTTCATTTACATTTGCTACATATATAATTGGTTTTATTGTTAAGAAACTAAAGTTTTTTAATAATTTCTTTTCATCTTTATCAAAACTAATTCTTCTAAGTGGTGTATTTGCTTCTAAAGCAACCCTACATTTTTTTAATACTTCGACTTCTGCTAAAGCTTCTTTATCTTTCGTAGTTATTGCTTTTTTTTCTATCTTTTCAATTCTATTATTTATTACTTCTAAATCAGCAAGTACTAACTCAATATTTATTACTTCAATATCACTTATTGGATCAACTTTACCAGTTACATGAGTAACATTAGGATCATTAAAACACCTTACAACTTCACATATTGCATCACATTCCCTTATATGCGATAGAAATTTATTGCCGAGACCTTCACCTCGGGATGCACCGCTTACTAGTCCTGCAATATCAGTAAACTCAAAAGTTGTTGGTACAACACTTTTGGGTTTATACATATTAGCTAAATAATCCACTCTCTTATCTGGAACAAATACAATACCAACATTTGGTTCTATCGTAGCAAATGGATAATTCGCCGCTAATATATTTTGTTTTGTAATTGCATTAAACAAAGTTGATTTACCAACATTAGGTAATCCCACAATTCCTGCTTTTAAACTCATTTTTATGCCCCCAATCCTACGCCAGCTCCAATTCCTATTGGAAACTTAACTAAATACCATACAATTATAAATAATAAATAAACTATACATGTAACTGCAGCATATGGCAATTGATATTTTATAGCTTCCCCAATAGTTATTGGCTTATTACTTTGATTATAATTTTCTAAATATGCAAGATAAACAACAAAATATGCAAACACTGGTGTAAGACCTAGTGTAACACTACTTCCAAGTCTAAATACAAGTTGTGTAAATTCCGGAGAAATACCTGCATTCATTAATTTAATAATAACTCCACTAGCAATATTATAACTAAATAATATTGTTGGTTGAAATAAGGCAATAACACCTGCAAATATAAATAAAACTAATATCAAAGGAAGCCCAGCAAATTCACTATTTTGCATCACATTTGTTAAAGCTCCAGCTACAACATTACCAATATTTGATTGTTTAAATATATTTATAAATGTTGATGCAGCAAATATCATAACAAGTATTTTACCAACACCATTTAAGGAATGCCCTAAAGCATCAACAAATTCTTTATTATTCTTTATTGTTTTAGCACCAATTCCATAAGCTAAGCCTAATATTACAAAGAATACCGCTACAACAAACACAAATCCATTACTAAAAAATGAATTATAACTAAACAATTTATCAATATATAAACTTTGACTATAATCAAGTAAATTACCTGAAAAAGGAAGTCCTGGAATAATATTATAAATAAATATTAACATATAAATTAAACCAGCAAATAATGAAAATAATAAACCTCTCATTTGTTTTCTTGTTAACACTAATTCTTCTTCAACTTCTTCTTCAGGAAATTCATACTTAGGTAATTTTTTAACTAAATAATTTTCTGTTACATTTGTAATAACAAAAGCAAGTATAATAATTAATATAATATTAGAAAATAAAAATCCCCAACTTGATATAGTATAACCACTATTAATAACATGAACATTATCTAAAGTAATACTTATTAAACTAGAATCATAACTAGTTAAAAATAAACTTAAAGCACTACCACAAGTAAGACTTGCAAATGTTGTTATAATTCCAATCATTGGATTTCTTTTACCATACAAAAATAATAATGCTCCTAAAGGAACTAATATAATATAAGATAAATCTCCAACTAAACTTGCAAGTATCGAAATTAACACTAACACAAAGGTAACAGTTGTTTTCTTAGCTTTTTTAGTCATTAATGTAATAATGGTTTTTAAAAATCCACTCTTAACCATTATACCAATACCTAAAAGTATAATAATTAAATGTGTAAGAACTGCATAGTTTGCAAAATTACTTACAGTACTAGTAAATATATATTTAAGTCCTCTTAAACTAAATAAAGAATTTACAGCTTCTGTAGTAACTTGAAAATCTCCAGTAACACTTGATATTTGATTAAATGTTGATTGAACATTAAATAGTCTTAATAATCCACTAATAATAATTGTTGCAAAACTTAAGACTAAAAGCATCATTACTGGATGTAGTCCAATTTTCTCTTTAGTTCGAAGTTTTTTCATTTACAATCACCTTTTTTAATTTTTTCATAAATTCTAATCTATCCATCATGATTTCTCTACCACAATTTTTACATTTAATTTTAACATCTGCACCATTTCTTGTAATAATCCATAAATTAGTACCACAAGCATGTTGTTTCTTCATGATAACTTCATCATTTAAATTAAAATCTTTATTCATTATTCTTCCTCAACTTTAACATTCATTTTCGAAAGTATCTCTTCTAATTCACTTACCCCATCAAAATATATCTCAATCTTTTTCTTACTAACTCTAACCTTAGTATTTAAACTATCCATAATTATATTTTCATACATTCTATATTTATGGTCATATCCTTTATTACTTCTACTCTTAATAATATTTTCTTCTTTTACATCTTGACTAACTCTTTCTAAGTCTCTAACACTCATTCCATCAGTAATAATTCTTTTAGCTAAATCAATAACTTTTTCATCATCATCCATCTTACTTAAAACTCTAGCATGAGACATACTTAAGCTATTTTTTTCAACCATTTTCTTTACTTCATCAGGTAGTTTTAATAAACCTAACATATTAGTTACATATGTCCTACTCTTACCAAACTTACTTGCAAATTCTTCTTGAGTATATCCACGTAGTTTAATTATATTACTAATACTACTTGCTTCATCAATTGGATTTAAATCTTCTCTTTGAATATTTTCAATTAAAGCAATTTCCATCATTTCTTGGTCATCAAAATCTTTAATAATCGCAGGAATACTTTTTAAACCAGCTAGTTTTGCAGCTTTAGTTCTTCTTTCACCTGCAACAAGTTCATAACCTTTAATGCTTTTCTTAACAATAATTGGTTGAACTACCCCATATTCTTCAATACTTTTAGCAAGTTCATTTAAACTAGCAGTATCAAATGTCTTTCTTGGTTGATATGGATTACTTCTTATTTCATCCAAACTTATTTCAGTTACGTCCTTTTTATTTTCTTCAATAACAGTATCTTCAAAATTATCAAAGTCTATTACATTATTAGAAAATAATTGTTCTAGTCCTTTACCTAGTGCTTTTTTCTTAGTTTCCATCTCTACTTACCACTTCCTTTGCTAAATTAGCATAAGCTTCCGTAGCTCTACTTAATGGATCGTATTCATTGATTGGTTTTCCATGACTAGGTGCTTCTACTAATCTTACTAATCTAGGTATTATTGTATTAAATACTTTATCTTTAAAGTATTTTCTTATTTCTTCAATTACTTCAAGCCCTATATTTGTTCTACCATCTAACATGGTTAAAAGAACTCCTTCAATTCTTAACCCAGGATTCATACTTCCTTGAACCATTATTATACTATTTAATAATTGTGTAATTCCTTCCAAAGCAAAAAATTCACATTGAACAGGTATTATTACACTATCACTAGCAACTAATGCATTCATAGTACCTAAACCTAAAGATGGTTGACAATCTATTATTATATAATCATAATTATCTCTTATTTCATCAAGTCTTAATTTTAATTGCATATTTTGACTAAATTCTTTATCTTCAAGCATTCTTTTAACAAATTCTACATCTACACCAGCTAAATTAATTGTAGAGGGAATTATACTTAAATTATGAAATTTAGTTTTCTTAATAGCTTTCTTTACTTCACATTTCCCAGTAATAAGTTCATATATATCATTCTTAAAATCATTACTATTTAAACCTAGCCCAGTAGTGGCATTACTTTGTGGGTCCATATCAATTAATAGTACACGTTTACCCATTTTTCCTAATGCAGCACTCAAGTTTATACTAGTGGTAGTTTTACCAACTCCACCCTTTTGATTAACAAGTGATATAATTTTAGCCATAACGAGCACTTCCATTCTATACAACTTTTTCGTACTACTTTATTTTATCAAATTATTAATTACTTGTCTATCATTTTCACAGAACAAAATCAAAAATTAAACAATTAAAGTATTATAATTTATTCACTAAACAAATAATAAAGTCAACATTAATGTACCATTTTTAAGAAATTTAATGTACCATTTTTAAAAATTCAAATTTATAAATGAGTTACATATTTTTTTCAAACATTTCTTTTAACTGATATGCTACTTTTAATTCTTCAATGACACAAAGAAGTTCATCCATCCATTATATATCTGATATAATGAAATCGGTCTACTACGTACTTGGCATGCGGGAACATGATTTTTTGTACTTGCAGATATGATTCACAATATGTAAAATATTGTATTAGGTATTCTTTTTTTCTATTTGAAAGTACATCCAACGTTTCTTTATGTATTGGGTCATTTAATACAAATGCATATTTTCCTTCTCTTGTATCTGCTTTAAATCTATCAAATGATATAACTCTTGGAAGATTTATAATATTTTTCGGATAATCTTTCGTATGTTCTGTGTTATCACTTATATTATTTTCTTCTGCTATATATTTTAAGCTTAAGCTATACTGTTTTAAATCTTTCAACACTTTCTGTTCTATTTTATTAGATATATTTTTATTTTCTCTTTGAATTGTAACTTGTTCCGCAAATTTATATTTACAACCATGACATATAAATCTTCTTTTTATAAGCACGATATAAGTTATAAACTCAAATGCTTTTACATATTTTAATGTTATTGGTTTTAACCTATCATGAACACTTTTTGTATGTTTACCACATTTGGGACATTTGCATTTTTTGGATGTTGTTTCTACATATATAAACTTAGCTATTACTTTACCTTCCTTTCTTTCTTCTACCTTAATTACTTTATAACCTCCATCTAACCCCATGATTTTTCTTAGCTCATTCGCTAAAAAATTTCACCCCTTTCTATATTCATTATCACATATAAAAAGAGATGATAAAATACTTTCATCATCTCCCCATCAGATTTCGAAGTTTTTCTATAAAAACTCCCCACTAGATTTCGAGAGCCAAAAGTTATCACCCCCACGTGGGGCGGATACACCCGCCATCCACGCTAAACAAATCCATCACATTCCCACAATATACGGATTATTTAGGCTACCATCACCATCTATTTTATACACAGAAGCATCTAGATACAAGACTGGACGGGCACCATACCCATTGTTCGCGAGGTACGAGTCCAGGTTGCCGTAGTAGTCCAGGTAGAACACACGGAGGCTGTTTGAAGAAAAAGGCGATATTGTCCATTCATATCCTTTTCCATACAGCCAACTTGCTCCTGCACATGTGCT
>ERZ827478.517-NODE-517-length-38528-cov-4.996205_pt1 | contig 38528 bp, 60 predicted proteins | sample MGYA00519705_ERZ827478 | MGnify/ENA primary metagenome ERZ827478 (study PRJEB31778, sample SAMEA3449318) | human gut metagenome | biome: human gut; feature: human-associated habitat; material: faeces | place: United Kingdom | collected 2010/2012 ...
AACAACATGCCAGGCTTTACTATCTATCATGCCTACTTTTGGAGAATCATTTCCACGAACATTTTCATGCTTAATTTCTCCATTAAACCAAGCATCAGATGTCTCTCGCATAAACCACAAATCTTGAAAAGTCTTTGGATAAGAACTCTCTTTATTCGTTGGCATTTTTGTCACCTATTCCTTTTAGTATGTTTTCTGAAATCTGATATAACAGGTATGGTGAAAGATCTTCCATATCATTAATCGCGTGACTCTGAAGAAATTTTGCTTGTAATCTGATATATCGTCTATCGACCTTGAACAATAAAAGTATTCGGTCAATTAAGCTTAACTTTTCTTCATTCGTTGGCATCATTGCCCTTTTCGTTTACTCGTGTGTTCCAAGCATCAATAGCTTGCTCTACTGTTTTGTGCATGTCTGTTGTTGTAAAACATTTTCCACATTCAATCCAATGACGCACACGACCTTTAATTTCTGCTTCCCCTTCACAAAATGGACAAGGTTTTAATTCACTCATTCGCTTTCCTCCAGCCATTCAAGAAGCCTGTCTGTTTCATCTTTGTAAACAAATGCAGGATCATTACCATTAACTTTAATGTAAGCAGCTCCGTCACTTTGAATAACAATGCTATTGAGGTTATTTCGATCAAATACTAGGTCATAATCACCATCAAATATGTACTCCCCTGTTTGTATTTTTGGAATGTGAAGTCTAAAATATTTGCTCATTGCTCTACCTCACAATAATCGTTATCACGCTCATTGGCTCTTGTATTCCATAGCTTTGCGACTTTTTCTTCTGTATGTGCCGCCCACAAATTAAACTCTCCAAGTTTAAGAATGCAGTCTTTCTTATGATCAACTTTTACGTCACAAAAAGCATCTTCGTCATGCAGTTCCCCTTCTTCCCAGTAGTCATCATCGGACCACTCAAATCCGATAACATTCCCACCACAAAAAGGACATGGTTTTAGTTCGTTCATTATTTGTTCCTCTCACAGTCATCTATAAAACGTCTTACTTGCTTAGCTAAAAAATTAGTTTCTCTTTCGCATTCTAATTCAGTTCTATCACAGACCCATCTATCTGCTTCATAATGACCATCCCACGAGTGAGCCATATCAAACCCTATGCAAAGCCGACCTCTTTCTCCTTCTGGTAATTCCCCAATAAACGTAATATCTCCGTTTGCTTTAAATTCCCAGTTGTTTGCAGCTTTTTTCACTTGGTTCCAGTATTCCTTTGGAATTTCTACGTATCCACATGGGTAGCTATCAAACGAAAGACTTTTATCCAATCGTCTTATAATGCATGTTAAGCCTTTATTCTTGTACTCTTTAACTATCATCTTTACTACTCTCCCAAAGCTTTTCGGATTTCATCAGCTATCCATCTAGTGTCTTTTTCGTATTCAAGTTGATCTGCTAAATTTATAAGATATTCACGGTCGCACTCGTCCGCGCGTTGGTTCCAATGGCTTTCGGCTTCTTCTCTCGAATCGTATATGAGATTGTAGCCATCTTCGCCAGTGGAAATAGGGCAGTCATCAGATTCATGCACGACTCGGTATCCCAATCCGCTCCACGGGTTACTCTCGTATTCTTCGCCCCTGACATTTCCTTCATCGTCACATTGCACTATTTTTGACTTACCACCGCAAAACGGACAAGGTTTTAGTTTTGACATAACATCTCCTTTGCACATAGCGATGTCTCTTCGTTCAAGAACTTGATTTCGGATGCGAATACAATTGCCAATTTTCCATTATCAAGTTCTACTATTGCGTATAGTTGATTTACAGATGATGGCTCGTAAAAGCCATGGAACACACCTTTGTATTCAGTGTTGGGTGTTTCTACTAGACACGGACGTAGTGTGCTATTGAGATAGAGCATTACTTATCCCCACCCATGCGTTTCTGAATCGCTTCTAAGCGGCGTTTGATATCATGTATTTTTGCAACATCGCATCCCGCAACTTTGTAGTGGTCATAGGGAGTTTTGCCATAAATTTTTGCAGGACATTCTTCGCAATTATAATCAACACAGCCCCAGTAATCGGTGCAGCTTCCTTCAATATCAGCGATTACATCCTGCAAAGTCTCTGGCTTTTGATGGGTTAAACCTTCAACTAAATCCCATCCACCTGTTTTATATCTCACCCAGGGTTTATTTCCTTCCAAGGGATTCGGACAGTTGTCCGCATGAACCGACTCAACAATACCAGCAAAAGTACCATCGAGGGATGATATTTCGTCCCTGCGGTAAAGCTCATCCCCAGGCTTAATCTCAACTCCATCAACGTCTAGGACTTTGGGTTCTTTAGATGTTTTGCCCTCTCTATCCTTCATAGTTTCTCTAAGCTTATACAACATATCGCCAAAACCCATTTCTTCTACCTCAAGGCCGCAATCTGTTAGGACTTTGCGAAGAGCAATAGTATTAGCTTCTTGACGCTCTTTTCGTCCGTCTATTGCGCCAAATTCTTCAGCAGATTGAATGATTTTAAACAAAGTGCTGCTAGCTGTAAGCTTGTTTAATTCTTTAATTTTATTTAATTCATCTCTTGTAATAATCATACTTGACTTTTTCTTTGCTTATTTTTTTCTATATTTATATTATATAAGAATAAGGAAAAGGTGTCAATGATTATTTTATATTTTGAAAAAACGCAACAATAACATCAACAGTCCAACCATCCCCGATAACGTCTTGAGCATCAAGCCATTCTAGAGATTTAGTATACCCTTCTGGGAGAGTTTGACAACGTTCTTGTTCTGCCTGAGATAAATATCTAATATTGTTTCTGAATATAGACTGAAATTCAGGATGCTCTTCTTCAATCTCTTCTAACTCTTTGATTTTCTTTTTCTTGAAATAGGTATCGTAGATATTCTTACATTGCTCATATGCTTCTTTAGAAGAATAAATTAAATTACCAAATCCTTTTTCTTCAACTCTTCGATAAAGCTTGATATAATCTTGGTATCCATGAATTCCTCCACCAGACCGCATCAGCGCTCTAGCCTTTTCTCGCTGAGTATATCCATCTTCAAGAATATCTTGTAAACAAATATCTCTCTTTTCAAGAGGGGTATATCCAATATTTGTCCAGTAGTATCTGTCACGCATAGCTGGCGCAACTAGCTTAGAGTTGATTCTGATTGGTTGTACCCCAAGAGAAGTAGAAAGAAATTCTACGTCAGCTTCTTTCATACTCCCTACATTTTCAACAAAGAAGTACTTAGGATTTACTTCATCAAGAACTCTTTTACATTCAAAATATAGACCAGACCTAACTTTATCCTCTAACCCAACTCTGCCTTTTGTATTCATGGCAATAGAAAATGATTGACAAGGCGAGCCAAAGCAAACTAAATCAAAATCAACCTGCCAAGACTTTGAGCCGTTAGAAAGGATACCATCTTTATAAGTTACATTATTAACGTCTCCAATTTGAATTGTATTGGGATAATTGTCTTGAGTAACTTGAATGGCTATGTCTTTTATTTCTGAAGCAAAATAATTATCTACTTGAATTCCAGCTCTATCTAAAGCAATGTGCGCGCAGCTTATACCATCACACAAAGATAAAACGTTTATTCCTTTAGTCATGTAAAGCTGTATCCTCTCTATTTAATAGCATTGGCGTATTCTTCTTAATTTCTTCAATCTGCTTTTCTACACAATCTACAATAAAAGCATATTCAAGACTCCCAAAAGTTTGAACACCCCAATTTACAAAATCAGATTTTGTTTTCAAATCTTCTAGCAACTTGTCAAGATCAACTTCCTTCTTTTCAACTAAAGCATATTTAAACATTTCTACTCCTTTATCTTCTTCCCGCAATATGGACAATAGTCAATTTTAAAAGTAGCTTTTGACTTTGGAAAATCTTTTGTTTTATGAAAACTCAAAATATTTTTACTCATTATTGAAATAATATATTCTGGGTTTAAAAAATCTTCTTCACAACTTTCTACTGTTTTGTGATTACAAAAACTACACATCTTCTGGAAAACCTTCTAAAAATTCTTTTGTTGTTACTCTTAAAACAGGCTTATAAGAAGCAGGATCCGTAATATAACTCATTAAAAATGGAGCAGCAACTACCTTATCTCCATATCCTTGTTCAACTATTTCTTCAGCCATTTTCTTTTCATCATAGACTCCATAGATTTTTACATCCTTCAGCCTTTTTTCTAATTCCCTGTTTACATTCTCACATACACTATATTCGTATTTAAATACAACATAAACCCAAGCCATTTTTCCTCATTTTCTATATTATATAATATTTTAATTTTATTATAAAGTAAAATCTATGCCCGCATCTTCACAATAAAATCTATGCTCCAAATCTTCTACTGTCCCATAAGAAGTTCCTTTGCAAGTATAATTTTTATATGGAAAAGATGTTTTATTTTGCATATCCTTTAATTTACCCCAGTATTCTGGCAAATAATGGTATATATTTCGCAATTCTTTTAGATTATTATTTTTGCAACACCAACAAGACACTCTATCCATTATATCATATAAATCAACGTCTCCCTCTAACCAATTATATCCTTTTTTATAACAAAAGTCAAGTGCGTCTTTTTCTGTCATGTTTGCATCTACTAAAGGTAAAATTTGACCTTTGCTCTAGCTCTTGGAATTCTTTCAAATTCGTCTGCGGCAATACCTATATATTCAACAATTTCTTTATTTATTGTTTTATAGTATTTCTTAATTGTCGATTGTTTTCTATCTGTTCCCCAACGGGTTCGTCCTCCGCACCAAGAATATCCATTTTGAATTGTCCCATTCTTTTTATGAACTTCTCTTTCACAAAAATTATACATAAAACTAGTTGGATAAGTTAATTGAGTAAATTTTATTCCTTTCTCTTGGAGAATTGGAATTATTTTATCTCTATTATTATAGATTGCTTGAAATTCCATGCCCCAATCAAAAAAGATTACCTCATCTAGAGGATATTGCCCCCCCCATTGCTTACTCAACAGAAGAAGCAACATCGCTAGGCTATCTTTTCCAAAAGAGACAGAAGCGATGTGCCACTTGTTCATTTAGTTATTTTACCTTTCAGAATCCAAAAAACTTTTTACTTGCCTTCCAATAGCATAAGCTAAATTGCAAGGAACTGCATTCCCAATTTGTTTATACTTACTATTTAAGTTACCAATAAAATCCATCTGTGCGGGAAAAGTTTGAATCAATGCGCATTCTCGCCAACTAAATCTGCGAGTTAATCCTTCCCCAAATTCCCAATGATCTTTATCAATTTTAATCATATCTGGCGAGCTTGGATGTAATGGAACTTGTTTTGCAGTTGCAGGAATTGTAAAACTTACATCATTCCAATCCTTTTTACGATTTCTTGACATATATCTAGGAGAAAAACTTTCTAAACAGACATCTTCTTTCGCAGGTTCAGGAATATTTTCTAGGGCTTCTCGCAAACTAAAAACGTTATCCTTTCCTGTTGGAAAGCTAAACTTGGAGGAATCTAAGTCTTTTCTAATTCCCACTAAGATAACACGCTGTCGATTTTCAGGAACATTAAAATCTTTAGCATTTAAGAGTTTGTATAAAATATTATAACCGCAATTAGAAAATTCTTCAACAATTAAATCAAAAATTTCTCCCTGCCCCAATGTAAGAATCCCTTTGACATTTTCACCAATAAATACCTTTGGTTGTTTTTCTCTTACTATGTTTACATAGTATCGATATAGAATGTTTCTTTCATCATCTAATTTTCTAGGACCAGCTAAGGAAAAACCTTGGCAAGGAAATCCCCCTAGAATAATATCGCTTGCAGGAATGGTAGATATGTCTACTTTATTGATATTGGAGCAGACAACTTCACAACTAGGATTCCAAAGTTTAAAAGTTGCACAAGCATCTTTATTGGAATCATTAGCCCAAATAGTCTTAAAACCTGCTTTTGAAAAGCCTATATCAAGTCCACCAGCTCCACAAAACAAACTAATAGCAGTATACATGTTAAAAGATCCATTCTTCTTGCTCAGTCAATTCATAATCTTCAACAATTAACTGTGCACTGATATTTCCATTCCATTCATTTTTATTACACTTTGCTACAATAGTTAAAGTTTTAGAATCATTGCAAAACTTTTCCCACTCTTCTTCAGAAGATTTAAATTTGATAGCACTAACTCCATTGCCTAAATCTATCTTTAAAGTCGGATGTCCTTTTTCTAATCCCATTAAGGTAACAATATTTGAGTTTAAAGGAATATCCTTTACTGCGACTAAACTTTCTGGGATTTCTTGTCCATAGATATTTAAATCTGCAATATCTAATATCTTACTACCATCTAATGTGCGGGAATTCCATATATAATCGACCCAATAGGTTGGAGTTTGGTCTACATCTTTATATTGTTCATTAATTTTTTTTAAAAACTCTTCAAATTTATCTTCGTCAATTGAAACTCCATGCGCATTTTCGTGCCCACGCACCCAGTTCACACAGCCTGTTGCTAAGAGTTCTTTCATTAGATTCTCTTTCTCAGAAAGGCTATAATTGCGGCCAGAGCCTTCATAAACAATTTTACCAGTTTCATCTTGATGCTCTGTCAAAACCAAACAAGGACGCTGATATTTTGCTTGTTCTTTGTTTGCAATTAAACCAGCTAAATTCTGGGGAATTTCATCTGGGATACATATAAATGTTAAAATGGCATTATTTAAAAGATTTTGTTCTTTAATTTTTTGTTCAAATAAATCAACCATTTCATCTTGTTCTTTAGTTTGCCGTCTTTTTACTCTTTCTGTTATTGTTACAGCTTCTTCGTAAAGTGGAATATATTTTTCTTTTTCACCTCTTTTGGATGATCTTACTTCTTGATTATTATTTTTATCCAAAAGAGAGTTAAAGACTAACTCTTTTTCATCTTTAGTTCCACTCCTAAAAATACAATTCAGGTATGGGGTTATATAAAAAGCGCAGGAATAATAGTTCAACCCATTCATTTTTGCAATCGAATAACTGTGTTTTTCCGCAATTTCAAGTAAAAACTTATTTTTAAGATTATTAAGCCCTAGATTAACAATAGCTTTTACTTCTAGCTCTTGCGAATTCATCATATCGCTAATATTCCCAACCGCGCACAAGTCTAATAAGTTTTTGGCTATTGGAGTGTTCTTGTCTTTATATTTTTCTTCCCAAGCTCTACAAACCTGCCAAGTTACTCCAGCTCCACTAAGATTCTTATCTGGATAGTCGCATAGTTGATTATTAATCACAATTGCGTGTGGAGATACCATATCTGCTAAGTGATGATCTGTAATTAAAATTTCTTTACCTTTGTTGTATAGATATTCTAGTTCTCTGTAATCAGAGCTAGATGCATCAGGAATCCAAATAACATCACATTTAGCTGCAATCCTATCTAAATCAAATTCACCTAAACCATGTTGCTTGCCTGTATGGAATATATTTTCTACACAAATTTCTGCATATTCTGGAAAATAGGCATATAAAAAGTTATTGATGATTGCTCCAGAAAAGGCTCCATCAGGATCGCTATCCCACAATATCAGCATCTTTTTCTTTTTTGAAACAGCGTTAGTAATAAAATTTAGAGCATCTTCAATATTTTGTCCGAATAATCGCCAATCATGAATATCATTCCATCCAGCATTAAGCCATTTCTTCTGTTCTTCTATTGGGATTCCACGATTATATAGAACTTGTTGCAAAGCAGAATATTCAGGAATAACATCTTTATATAATTTATATTTCATCAACCCTCTCTTCTGGTTCAAAACCTCTACAAAATTTTCCTGTAAAGCCAATTCGTTTAATTCTTATATTGGCAATATCTTTTTTCTTTAGTTGACAAATGTCAATTCTTACAGTTGGGCATGTCAATAAATCAGGAGTCCATTTAATCTCATGATACTTACAATATCTACATCTAGGATGCTTATTTCTATATTCTGTTATCTTATCCATTATAGTATGACCCTATTCCTAAATAAATAAAGAAATTTATCTTTTCCTTCGTCCAATGGGCTAGAATGATATCCAAGAGTATTACACTCACTGTCGAATAAAAAACTCATATTTACCATTGAGCCAAACTTATGATAAATTTTTAACAATTTTTCTTCCACTTTTACTCGCTCTTCAGAATCTATATCTTCAAAATCTTTATCAAAAGCTATTACAATTTCTTTTACTCCACAATCTTGTAGTAATTGAAATTGGTATTTTGATAACGAACTGCCGCACACTGCAACACAAAGATTATTAGCTAAACCAAAATAGCTAATATATTGCAAAACTGCCTTTTCTGATTCTGTAACAATAGCTATTTTACTCTCTTGGATTTGCGGCAAAGCCCAGTTTAAACCATATAAATTAAAAGCAAGAGCGTGGTTATAGAGAGTTCCATTTCTTTTCCAGGGACGATATTTACCCCATTGTTCATTTTCTTGAACAAGAGTTCTTTGTCTAATACCTACACATCTGTTATGCTGATCAAAATGCGGAATAAGGATATTTCCTCCAATAGGATCATAATGAATTCCGCAATAATCACAAACTTCTTTTGAGATCCCCTCTTTTTCCCAGTTTGAATAATGTGGTCGCGGATAATGCTCTATAACAGATAAATCAAATTCTGGTAAAAGAATTCTTTCAAGAGCAGTTTCTTTTTCTTCTTCTGCTTGCTCATAGCGCTTAAAAATTTTCCAGTCTTCAGAATATTCTACATCGTCAACTTCTTCTAACTTATATTGCAGATTTAAGAAACTAACAACAAAATAAACAGCATCATTAAACTCAATATGTTTTATCTTTTGGACTAATTCAAAAATATCAAAAGAAGAAGAGCAATCTGTGTAACAATGAAATAATTCTTGGTCTATATAATAATAAAGTTTTTTACTATCTCCACCATGACAAATTGTTTTAGATAAAATATAAGTATCATGATCTTCTGGCTCTCCACCAAAATAATCTAGGATGGCTACAATGTCATCAACTTCTAATTCTTCTTTTACTTTTTCTTTAGAATACGACATTTTCACCATCCTTTCCTTGCGGACCTTCTATCTTTCTTTTGTCTAAAATACCATCAATGATATTATAATTGTAATCTGTTACAAACAATGTCTTATATCTACACGTACTTTTATCTGCTCGCATCCAAAGAAAAACTCGATTATATTCCCCTCTACGATTTTTATAAATAGACATTTTCATATTTGGAGTGCCATAATAGGGAATTAATTCTTTAATAGGCTCTAAATCTTCTTCTGTAGCATCTACCATTACTGCGCCAACATCTACACGATTAGCAATAGACTTAGCACCTGATAAAACTGTTTGATCAAGAATTTGTTCATGTTTAAAAGAACCATTGATTTGTGTGCTACTAAAGATAAAAATTCCAAAAGTAGTAGCTAAGTCTTTAAGTTTAGATGATAAGAGGAAGAGAATTTGATCCTCGCGCACTTTCATCGTTTGTTATCCTATAGGCTTTTTATCCTATAGCTCTTATAGTTTCCTATAAGTCCAGCATATCTTTTCACCCAAATATTTGGGGTCGGAGCCTCGTGGATGGATTATATTCTATAAATAGGTTCACCATCTATGCGTTGCGGCTGGATTGCTTTTTAATTCAATCCTTCACCTCTGATTCCCTTATCCTTAGACTTAGGGTTCCAGTTTTTTCTCCGATAATAATTCTAAAAATTACTTTTTAGAACGGCACGTTAGTTGCTATTTTATATTTTCTATCTAAAAAAACTGTAGCATTTTGATACATTTGGCGAGTATATTCTTTACCAAATTTTCCTTGCCATTCAATTAAAGACAATCCATTATCTCTCACTCTAATTTTATTTCGTTTCCATTTTGTTCTATCTAACATGCCATTGATAAAATCATAAGTTCCACAAAATGAGAGTCGAGAATATTGATGACCATCTTTATTATAAATTCCTAAATATCCATCTCCATCGCAATACCCTCTTAGAAAATGGAATAAAAATTTATCAGGAACTTGCTCTTTAGTTGGGAAGGATAAAGATTTTGATTTTCTAGGGTGACACCCTAATCTTAGTAAATCTTCAAACATGGGTTTACATCTAAAAACCAACTCGCATCTTTCCCATTTTCCATTAACTCTTATAACAGGCTCTTTGTCCCATTCTAGAAAATTCTTTAACTTATATAAATGATTTACATCTGTGCTCTTTAACATTACACCGATTCGTGAATTCTCACTCATGCATCCGTCAGCATAGATGAAGCCCAACCAATAAGCTTTTTCTTCAGAGTCAATTTCTTTAAATTTATAAGGATTTACATAATAAACAACAGAAGGCAAAAAATCACCTCCTCTTTTTTTAAAAAATTTAGCAACTAAAATATGTACCAGCGCTAGCGCGAGCTACTTCCTCAATAATCTTCATAGAGCTAGTAATATAATCAAGAAATACATATGAAACTTTGTGCGGCCCTGTGTGATGTCTACGAATACAATTCTCAATATCTTTGATGCTATAATCAGGATAATATTCAAAATAAAGATCTGATCTCTCAAGAATCTCAACAGCTTTTTTTAGCCTAGCTTTTTCATCAAAATCAAGTTCGCTTCTGATGATATGATTCTCAGGAACTCCAGAAATAAAAGCCAAAGCCATTGTTTGAAGCTCTGAAATATCTAATTCAACAGAAATAAAGACCGTTGGATTCTTGCGGCCAATGGAAACCCATTCAGCTTTATCTACATCAAAGTATTCATCACATGCTAAGTAACAAGCGTCCGCCATTGCGGTGCGGCTCTTTCCCGTTCCAGTACTGCCACTCCGCAAGTAAAAACATCCCATTCTAGCACCAAGGACAATCTGATCGAAATATTTATCCCATAAAGGATTTCCACTAATAGGAGTAATAGAAAGATCTTCTAATAATTTATTTAATCCCTCACCTGCTTGGCAAGATTCATCACTATCGCCATCAACAACCATTTCTCGCACTCGGTCAATTCTTTGATCAATTTCATCTGCAATTTCTTCAAGACTTTTTTGATCAAACTCTCTTTCCTGTTCTTCTTTCTTTTGGAGGTCAAGAATATTATCAGGATCATATATCCAAGAGACATCTAATCCTATTTCGTCATATGTGCGGAGCAAGGTCATTTTTTTTAGTCTATTATAATAATAGTCAAAATTTGATATTTCCGCTTTTACAAAAGCATTGTGCATCCATTCGCTACCATTATTGGCCTTATAAATAGCATAACTTTTTTCTTTTCCTTGAAGCCAATCTTCAATAATTTTTGTATTGAGCTTTTCAGCTCCATTAAATTTTACATTATAGATAGCTCCAAAAATTACCTTATGAAAATCGTTACAGAAATCAATATCTCTAAAATCGTATTGACCGCTATCTAATAGTGATGGATTGTTTAACACTCCTCCAATAACTTGAATAGCAGCGGAAGTATCATAGTACTTACTTCCTTTAGGCAATATTCTCCTTTCTACTAGTCAATGTTAAAGTAATTAACTCTTCGTGGCCTTATAATTACAGGCCTTTTCCCGCAAATTCTACGCTCATAGTTATCTCGTGATTCTCTTTCTTTTATCAATCGTTCTTTAGATATTTCTTCAAATTTCTTCTTTCTTTGTTTCTCTTCTCTATAATATTTAAGAGCTTCATTGTATATGTAAGGAACAATGCCAATTCCACCATGTGATTGTGCGGGATCTTCTTTCCTCACATTATACCAGTAAAGTAAAACATTGTATATTTCTTTTGGAGAGATAGATTGTTCTTTTTGTTCCTTAAACTTTTTAATTTGAGATTGGACACGTTTATAATTATACTCTGTTCCGCATTTTTCTTTGATTAACTGATGAATTTTTTCTTCATAATCTTTTTCCTCTTGGTGTTCTTTTGCACATTCTTCATGAGCGTATCTGTTACCAATTTGAACATAAGATTCTTCTTCTCTGAGAAATTCTTTGTTACAATATAAACATTTTACTTTTCTCGGCATAAACACTCCTAACATATACTTATATTATAACATTTTTTATTTCTCTTGTCAAATAAAAAAGGAGACTTTTAGTAAGTCTCCTTAGTTTCAATTAAAGCCCTTTTGCAACTTCCTCTTTTAGATCAATAAGAATAAGTTCTAATTGCTCAACCTGAGCTTCTGTACAGTCAGCAACTTTCTTGCCCTTGCCTAAATACTTATCTGTAATAGAAATAATCTTTGGTGCCCACTTTGATTTAAATTCTTCCTTATCAACATTTGCTTGAATCTTATGGGTTAGGTCCTTAAACTCGCTTACTAGAGCATCAAAGTCAACTTCGTGTTCAAGAGGTTTAATAGGCTCATCAGTTACCGCGTCTGCCCCATTAAGTTCTTCTTCTTTATCAATTGCCTTTTGAAGAGCATTAATAAGACTTTGATAGCTAAAAGGAATTTCAGAATCCATGTGCGCAAAACGTGTTCCGCAAGAGATATCATCGCTATCAGAACGAAGAGTTAGAACTCGCTTTCCCTTACCTTCTTCATCATTAGAATAATGCGCCCAACCGTAAATGTCTGCCATGTTACGGATAATATCATTTACTTTTGCAGGGGAAAGAGATGGGCCAATAGTAACTTTTCCAGTATCCTCGTTTGTTACTCGATTTACATGGCTAATAAAAATGATTGCATATCCCATCTGAGTTAGAGAGTTAAAAATATCCTCAAACTCGCCTCTCATTTGAGCGTAGCCTTTGCCCCATCCAAGCTCACTAAGGTCAGAAATTCCATTTTGATTACAGATATATTTAGTACAATATTTTGCAGCTAAATCAATAGTATCTACAATTAATACCTTATATTGTTCTTTAACTTCGGGCTTCTTAAGTTCTTTATAAACTTCTCTCATATCTCTCCAGCAAGTAATATCAACTGCATAGATTCCAGGAATAGTATTATATCCTCGTTCTGTTGCTAAAAGAAGACATTTATCTGCTTGTGCAGCGAGAGAGGTTTTTCCTATTTTTGCTTCGCCATAAATGTAAGTAATATAACCAGAAAGGTCACGACTGACCTTATGTGGGGTTAGAGAGAGTAGGTCAATTGCCATTCTGAGTCCCCTTTCTTTTTTTATCAATTTCACAAATCTCTAAATATTTTTGATATTTTCTTCGCAAACAAAATTTTATAGAGTAATCATCATACAAATAATCTAAAATCTTTTTTGTAGGTTTTTCAGAATATGCAATTGTATAAGTATTTTGCCCATTCCTGGGTGACATTCTGAAATAGTAACATTGGTGTTAAAAAATTGTTGAATAAATATCATTACTTCAAAAGTCCCAAGAAAGCGAGACATATATCTGTTATTTTTCGTGATAGATATTGTCCCGTCCCCATCTAGAAGTCCTAAAATATAATATTTAGTAAATGCTTTAGATAATTGTTTTTCTGTTGGAGGTTTATATATTAAGCTTTTTCTATCTGCTATTCCTAATTTAGACAAATCTTCAATCATTTTTCTACTATAAATACGTAGAGCTGAAGATGGATATGTCTTTCCTTTATATTTTGAATCTTTTTGATAAATAGGTTTATTTGTATTTATAGCTTTAGCAAATTTTACAATATGATTTTCATCCTGCCTTTGCAAACCTATTTCAAGAATTCCTTTTGGAGTATTTATATATCCATCTGAAGCTATAAAACCTAGCCAATAAGCTTTTTCAGGACTATCTATATTTTCAAAATAATCTTCATTTAGAGGATACTTTTTTTTTGCACCAACCCATTTTGTAGGTTTGTCAATTCCATATTCTCTACCCCTATATGCGATTGTATTTTGGCTTATTCCTAAGAGTTTTCCAATTTTAGAATAAGACCAACCATTAGAAATAAGCCGTTTTACAAATCTTATTCCATAGGGTGTAAATTCATATTTTAGACCATTAATATGAACAATCTTATTAAACAGTCTTTGATTCATTCTTCACTAAAATGGAAAATCCATGTCATCGCCTTCATCATTTTCGTCTTCTTCTACAATAGTTGGCTTAGTATTCTTAGCTGGAGCAGAAAAAGCATTGTTGCCATTCTGACGCTCTTCCCAACGCTTCTTTACGTCAGCAAGCATTTCTTCACGGTCTGCAAGGGCTTTCTTAAGTTCTGCTTTAGTGATAGTTGATTCGTCATCAAAGTCCATAGGTTCTGCAGAAGCTCCAATTACATTCCATGCTCGGACAGTGCGAGTAGTAACATTTACTGTTGGAGCGCCAAAGGCGGATTCGACTTCTGTTTCATTCTTAACAATAGTTGAAACAATTTCGCCCCATACCTTAGTAAGCAAAGGATTCTTATTGGAAATATCCTGGCTTTCAAAATAGTTCATACCATCAGGATTCTCAATACTGAAAGTTACAGGGAGAATATCTCCACGGAAATTAAATACATATCCATTCAATTCATCGTAAGTAGTATCATCCTGACGTTCACGAGTTGCTACATTAGAAATAAGCATATCGCATTCAAACGTTGCCTTGCCAGGATCATTAGTAGGATTCATAAAATGAACGAATGAGCCTCGGAACTGCTTAGGAGAAGCCATTTCACCATTACGACCCACAAAATCATTAACTTCTACATCGCCGTCAATACGAACCTTAGTGGCAGAAGTGCCATTCTTTTCATAGGTATTATTCTCTTGAATGATTGTGGCAAGAGTGTTGTAAGTTTCATTTGCATTACCATTCTTGTTTGTCTTAGGAACATAATTAAAACGCACACTTACTACATTTGTTGCTTCTTCGTCAGTAGCAATTTCAATACTACCCCAAATATATTCAACGCCTTTCTTAGAAACGCGTTCCTGTAAATTGTGACTAAAAATATAACCTTCTGCATGACAATTGTTAATAAAACGTTTCATAAATTTTCTCCTATTTCTATTTCTTTATTATATACTTATTATACCAAATTTTTCTTTATTGTCAACTTTTTAATGAGTTAAATTAACAATTTCTATTTCTTCTTTCTTAGGATATTTCCCGCATGAAAATTTTTCTTCACACCATCCAACTTTATCGCATTTACATTTCATAACAAGATCGCAAAGCTCTTTCCACTCCTCTGAATAACTAGAAAGCTCTTTCAAAAAATCTCGCATAAATTCACGATATTCCAAAAGTGCACGATTACATAAACGCTGTTCTACCATTGTCATTAAAGTACGAGCATTGAAATGGCAGGACACAGTTGTGGACATACTTAAAGGCAGAATGTTTGCTGCATCTTCTTTAGGAATTCCCAAATCTACCAATCTTTTATAGGCTAGTTTAATAGAAGCTATTGCTAACTCATATTCTATTTTAGCTCCAGAATCTCTGTCAATTGAAGGCGGAATGTAATAATCAAAATTACCTTCATCGATATATCGTGTGCTTGCTTGCGTGCGAGTAGGAGAACCACCAATATGAGTATAAAATTCTCGTGCCCATCGTGCGGAATATCCTGAAACAGTGAACCAAACTGTAGCATACTCTAAAACACGATAATGACCATCTTTAATACATTGAATTCCACGCTTTTTATTCTTCTCAGGATCAGAAATGTCTGAACCATAGCAAGGACCTACCATCTTACCAATTAAAGTAAGAGGATCTTTTGGTGTATGTTCATCAATTACAATTTTTCTCAAGATTTGACTCCACTCTGACTGTTATAGCCATAATCTATACTATTATATAATTCAATATAATATCGTTCTTTACTATTTAGCTCTTCTTCAGAACACTCTTCCAAAAGTTCAAAAGTAAAGCTATCAATTCCATCTTCTAACATAGCTTGATAAAGCTTATTACCTTGCGGAGTATCGATTCCTAAACCTTTCTTCAAGTGCTCGTTTAATCTTTTCCGCATATCTTTTGCTTGTCCAATATAGCACATTTGATTTTTTATATTAGTAATTTTATAAATGCCGCAAACATTTTCTGAACCTAAAATCAAAGGAAGTTTTTTCTTTGCTATTGGTTGTACATAATTTTGCCATATCAACATGCTAACAAGTCTAGGTTTAGAAATTCTAAATTGAATGGAACGTAAGAACTCTATATCTTGTTTATCTTGGTTCGATAGAACTAAACGGTATAAGTCTTTTTGTTCTTGAATAGCTTGCTCTCTTTGTAAAGCTTCAATAGATGCCGCCTTTTGCTTTTTTAAAGATTCAAGGCTTTGTTTCAATTCATCTATTTTTATAATATATTCTTGAGAATCTTGAGCATATTTTTCATCTAGCTTATCTTTTAAAGTTTTTAACTCTATCAGATAAGTTTTTTTCTTTTCTTTATACTCATTTTCCGCAAGTTCTTTTGCTTCATCTATTAGTTTTCTTTTGGATTGATAATCTTGCTCTATATCAGACAATCTTTGTTTAGCTTGTCTGATTTCAGATTCAATTACTTTTCTTTCCTGAAGAACTTTTTCGTTAGATTGTTTAACTATTTCAATCTTTAAGTCTTCAGCATCTTTTATTCCAGTTGTCTTTCCAATTTGAAAAGCAACTATTCCGACAATAAGTAAAATAACAATTAAAAGTAGCTCCATAAAAAATTAGGAGGTAGTTTTGTTTAACTACCCCCTCTCCTTTTATCTCTCTTGGAACTTAGTTAGCCGCGGCCTTCTCAGGCTCAGACTCAGGCTTTTCCTCGCGTGGGTCGCAAGCAGCACCAGCAGGGGTTAGACGAATAACCTTCTTCTCGATGCCCTCTACAACCTCGCGGAAAAGTAGCTCCTTCTTCTGTAGAGCATTAAGAACGCCAGTAATAGACTTGCGCTCAATACCAGTAGCAGCCGCAATCTCGGGAGCAGTTAGGTTAGCGCCCTGATTTGCCTGTAGATAAGAAAGAACTGCCTGTGCCTTTTCACTGTGAACAAACTGTGCCATAATTTAAACTCCTTTTTTCTCTTTTTAATTTCTTTTTACATTATACTTTGTTTTTATTTAATTGTCAATAAAGTTTTAGAAAAATTTTAGCAATTCTTCCTTAACTTTCTTTATTTATTATATCATTATTTTTATTTTTTGTCAAAGAATTTTTTCCATTCCTCTAAATATTTTTTTCTGATAGGCCTAGCTTGCGGAGAATGAGGATCATCAATTTCTAAAGCTACTCTTTCTTCTACCCACTCAGAGTATGTTTGTTTAAACTCTTCTGGCTTTTTATAATAATGAGGACAATCACATTTCTGTGTAGCTGTTGTAGTTCCAACAATAAATAAACAGTGTCCTACAGTCGTTCGTTTTCCGCTAGTTCCAAGAATGCCTTCAAAATGCACACAATCTCCGCACACTTTATCGCTCCAGAGATCACAGTGCGAAAAATGACACATACTAGGAAGAGGAACAGGACAGTCTTTATAATGTTTTTTATCTTTATTATAAATTGGACATGCTTTATAGTTTATTGGCATATAGTTAGTCCCATCTAATGATAGCTTTATAATTTTTCGTATTTACTCTATTCCTATTGACGTTTATGCTATTTTTTTCATACGCACATTTATAACCAAAATCAGAAAAATAGCTCATAACAAAAGCACATTGTTTTCTATCAAGCTTAGACAGTCTATAAGCATAGTCTCCATTTAAAATAGCTTTATTGATACCTTCTTCAGCATAATCAATTATCTTTTTGTAATAAAGAAGATTCGTCCTATTCGCTTTCGCTTTAGCTTCTTTTGCGGTCAACATTAGAATATATCCTTAATTTTACATTCTTTTGGATCCTTATCATATCTAATATCGATAAATACAGGATGCCTAATACTTAACTCTTGCGGATCTACAGACATAGCGCTTATACTGCATACTTTTCCTAAATAATTGTCAGGATGTTTTGCAATATCTTCCCGCATTTGATCAGTCAAACCTGATGCTACCCTTGCTACTGGAACTAAAGCTCCATTATTATCATAAGCACTTAATTCAAAAGCGTTTTTCCATCTAAGATAGTAAGCTTTAGTAACTGGGACATAAGATTCAGGAAGATGATTATATGCAACATAAGAAGCTTTAATATTTACTACTGGTATTTTCCAAAACTCTTCTGGATTTTCAGGATTGTACTCTACCCAGTAAGGCCAATGCTTAACATCTTTTCCAGTATACCTCATTTCAGGATCCAAGAGGTCTGTGATAACAAGATCAATCGTGTCAATTGACTCTTTGATTTTGAACATTATGTTTGGCCTACGCTTGCCTGGTAAATAAAGACCAGATTCTGTGCGGAAAACCATTCCTTCTTCTCCATCAAGAAGCTCTTGCTCTGTAACTTTTGCTAGATTGCAATATACACTATCCCAGATACCTGCAACTTCTACCTCTGGAATATGCTCTGCCTGAATATCAATATATTTACAAAGATCACTGTAACGTTTAGAGTATGGTACTTGATTAACCACATAATCATAGCCGTTATATTTAAGCAAATCATGAATATAGTAATGTAAGTTACCATAACTTCCAGCTTGACGCTCAATAGCCTTATCAGATAAACAGCCTAAGATTTTAGTAACGTCCTTAGAAGTACCTCCAGGATAGTATGCTTCTCCAATTAGACAAGTTCCATTGGGCAAATTTTTCATTGCCCAATTTTTAAGGTGCGGAACATTGTCAATCTTTTCAGAATAAAACCCTGTCGTTTTACTTACACTACGACTAAACATATATACTTGATTATTCTCTTTAATAATAGTTTCCCAATAACCATCTTTTTTAATAGTTCCAAGAATCTTTTCATTCTTTAAAAACTCTAAATAATTATTAGGAGCCTTAGCTACTTTCATAGGTTCATATACTTGAAAAGAATATGGGTTATTCATTAAGCACTCCTAACTCCCAAGCATACTTGCGACAAAGTTCAACTGTTTGCATAAAAACACAATATTTGCAATCCTCTACTTGCCAATCTCCATTGTAAGCCTGTTTACATTTATCACAAACTTCTTTCATGTCAGATTCCAAAGGGTATCTATATCCTACAGCTACTCCACTAATCATACTTCTTACCCTTACCTCCACGACCTTGAGCCGCAATAGTTATTTTTTTATCTTCTATTTTAACTTCTTTATCTATTTTATCACAGATAATACAAGTTGTCAAGGAATCTCCTTCAGATAACTTAATACCTTTGACTCCTGCAGAATTTCTTCCAGTTGCTCGAACATCATCAGCCGCAAATCTAATATAGTATCCGTTCTTAGAGCCTAAAACAATGTCATTCCCGTTTGTCTCTTGGACAGAAACAACTTCACTATCTTTTACCTTAGTAGCTACCATTCCAGATAAATTTCTAGTCTTACCAAGATATTCCATTTTTTCAATCTTTTTTACAGATCCATCCTTTAAAGCGAATAGCAGATATGGACGGTCTTGATTAATAATATCAGAGAATACATTCAAAATCTTTTCGCCAGATTCTAATTTTATAATGGCTCCAATTGCAGTTCCCTTATCCTTTACACCGCAAGACTTAATATCCTTTGGGGAAATTCTGTAGAATTTTCCAAAGTTTGAAAACAACAAAACAAGATCTGCTGTAGTGGTTTTGAAACTTGCCAAATTAGCTTTGCGATAATTGGTGAGGGGGATACGCTGTAAATATCCAATAGGATTGTAAGTAACAACACAGTCTTCAATAATTTCTGCTGGCTTTGTTCCTGATCCATTCTTTACTTTCTTTTGGATTTCTTTTTGAATAACTTGTGTGCGGCGAGAGTCTCCAAATTTGTTCTTTAACTTAGTTAAGCGTTCAACTAAAACATTTTTCTGTTCTGTCTCTGACTCAATAATTTTAGCACACTTATTAGCATATTCCTGTTTTTCTTTTAATTCATTATTTAACTCTATCCCATCTAGTTTTGTTAAACGAGACAATTTCATATCTAAAATGGCTTTAGTTTGATTTTCAGTAAAATCATACTTATTGATTAAACACTCTTTAGCTTTAACTGAATTTTCAGACTCTCGGATAATGGAGATAATATTATCAATATCAGCGATTGCTTTTACTAACCCCTCAAGAATTTCAATTCGATCTTGAGTTTTTTTATAGTCGTATTCAAATTCTCGTTTAATACATTCAATATTATGTTGAATATATACATCTACTACTTGCTTTAGATTTAACAAAACAGGGGTCTTACTAATAATACCATTTTGATTTACATTATATTGTGAACGTAATGGTGTTTGTTCAAATAATTGTTCGACTACTTTTTCAGGATTTGTATTTTTTGAACATACTACAGCTAAAGCGATGCGTTTTTTGTCACTTTTATTTAAAACTTCTTTAATCCCTGTAAGTTCTTCTTTTTCAATCTGTTCTTTAATTTTATCAATTACTGGTTCAATATAAACTTGATATGGCATTTCATAAAAAGTAATTTCTTGCCCTTCAATTTTGTAATTGGCTTCAAGTAAAATTCGACCTTTACCTGTTGCATTAATATTGACTAGTTCGTCTTTGTTTACAATAGTTCCGCCAGTTGGGAAGTCAGGATAATATTCATTTTCTTTTAAAATTCCATCACGTATATAGTCAAGAATTAATTCTGCTGTTTCAGTAAAATTATGACATGCCCAATAGTTAGCAACAGATACACCAATACCTTGTGCACCATTAACTAAAAGTCTTGGGAAAACTGCAGGAAGAACTTTAGGCCACTGTTCATCTTCACTAAAATTCCAAACCATAGGAACATTTTGCTTATTAATTCCAGCAAGCATTCCTTCTTCTGTTATTTTAGACAAGCGGGCTTCTGTATAGCGGTCTGCCGCAATTGCATCTCCGCCAAGAATAACATTTCCATTCGCTCCATGAAAGTCTACTTCTGGCATATTATTCACAAACGGTTGAGACATACGAGCAAAGGTTTCATAAATTGCAGTTGTTCCATGCGGCCACCATAGAGCAGCAACTCCTCCATCAATCTTAGCAGATTTTACATGTGGTTTGCTACTAGAATAGCCTTTAGTAAACATTTCCCAAATACAGGCTCTTTGGCTTGGTTTCAACCCGTCACGTACATCAGGGAATGCACGATTCGTATTAACGTCATAGGAGGAGTCAATAAAATTTTGCTCTACCTCCTGAATAATATCAATAGAATTAGTCAATGTGTGCTTCCTCCAAATGCTCAGCTAAAAATTTTACTCTTGGTTCTACTTTCTTACCATATAGATCTTGAAACATCATATCAGTTTTTCCAATATCAGAAACAATTAATTGCATCACGTTTCTAGTTTCAGGTTCTAAAAGACAATGAGACAATTCTTCACTGTCCTGTTCTCCTAAGCCTTTCATCCGACCAATGCTTTGAATGTCTTTAGAATAATTCTTTTTATACTCATTCAAAGCTACATCATCTCGTAAATATATATACTTATTCTTCTTTGTTGTAATTCTATACAAAGGAGGAACAGCAGAATAAACATGACCTTCAATGATTAAGTCTGGGCAAAGATACCAGAGGATATTAAATAATAAATTTTCAATCGCAAAACCATCAAAATCCGCATCCGCACAAGCAATAATTTTATTATATCTTAGTTTATCTTTATCATATTTTAATTTAGCAGTTTGTTGATCGCATTCTAGTCCAAGAGCTTGAATTAAATTATTGATCTCTTGATTCTTTAAAATTGCTGATGGAGTAGTTTTTAAGACAGAAAGCATTTTGCCACGAACTCCATAGACAGCTTGAAACTCACTGTCTCGTGCAGCAACTAGACCACTCATTGCGCTCTTTCCCTCGCAAATTAGGATCTCTGCTTTAGCCCTATCTTTTGTCCAACAATCTGCTAATGTTGTTGGTAATTTAAAGACTTTCTCTTTCTTATTCTGCTTATTCTTTACAGCCTCACGAGCTTTCTTGGCTGCCTCTGCCGCACGCTTAGCAATCAAAGCTTTTTCAATAATCTTAGTTGCATCTTCTGGATTATTATCTAGCCAAATTTCTAATTCTTTTCCAAGAGAATCAGAAATAAAACTAGTATCCATTTTTGCTACACGAGATTTAATCTGTGCGTCATATGCTACATTGGTAGTAACTATATTGCAAACTAAAATCATACCTTCTTGAATAGAATTACCATCCAAATTTTTATCTTTCTTTTGGAGAAGGTCATTCTCTCTAGCCCAATTATTCAAAACTCTTGTAATAGTTGATTTAATACTTGTTACGTGCGGACCAGAATCTGTATATCCATAATTCACATATGGAGTAATGTTAATTGAACTAGCCCCAGTGAAAGTCATTGCTAGATCGATTTTGTTTTTTCCATTTTCATAATGATAAACAAAAGGAGCTTCTAAAATTTCAATATTATCTTTTACTTTTCTAGGAAGGATTTCTGAAATTCCATCTGGATGATTAATTGTTTTTCCGTTTAATCGAATAGTTAAATTCGGACACAAATAACAAATATCATTAAAAAATGATTCAAAAAATTTAACATCTGTTTTATCTGTATCGAAGTATTTTTTACTAGGCTTATAAGTAACGGTTACTCCGCTCCAATTAAATCCTTCACCAACTTCTCTCTTTTGAAGAATCCCTTCTTCAAACCACAAATGCTCATATTCTCCAGTTTCTTTATGAGAAATAATTTCAAAGCGATCAGATAAAAAGTTAACTAGCTTTTGACCTAATCCGTTTAAACCAAGGCTTGTACCTTCATATACTCCATCATCTGTAAACTTCCCAGATGAATTTACTACACTGCAAGAAGCTTCAAGAATTGTTTTTCCATCTTCTTCGCGAATAACGTTTACAGGAATACCTTGTCCTTGATCTTCAACATTTACAACACCATTGTCATGGATACATATGTCAATAAGATTTCCATGTCCAATATTATGTTCATCTAAAGAATTGCTAAATATTTCCATTAATAGTTGATTAGGATTTGACAGATCCCCTGCATACATGCCTGGTCTTAATTGAATATGAGATCTTGGGTCTAATGACTGGATAGAGTCTTCTTTATATAAATTTTTATCTTTCAATCTCTAACCCCCTGTCAATAAGATAATTTAAATCAACTTTTTTATAATCTGTATATGGAATTCTTATAAGCAGAATATCATTTTCTTCACAATATTTATCTCTTAGCTTATCCTTTCTTTTTCTAATCTTATATGCTTTTTCTCCTCCAAATCTCTTAGAAGGTTCAAAATGTTGAATACCATCATACTCGATGCAACAGTTATGTTTAGGAAGATAAAAATCAAAACGCAATTTCGTATTTGTCTCTGGGTCAATACAGTCTTCAAAAGTTTCTTCTTGATTAAAAGATATATTGTTTTCTCTTAGAATTGATGAAACTTTTTGCTCACCTTTAGACTTCAAGCAGCCGCAAGAAAGAGTCAACCCAGTTGTCAGGCTCCCAGCATTTACCTCTTTATAATTTCCACAATCACATCTGCATAGCCACAATAAATGATCATCACTTTTAACTTTTTTCCCAGTATTTTTAATAACTGTTAATTTTCCATATCGACGACCAGTTAAATCTCTGCTGCATCCACAGGTTTTCGTTCTTCCCATCGTCACATGATTGATGCTAGTTTCAAAATTCTTTCCGCAAACAGGGCATTGAAAAATAGCATAATAATAACCTTTATCCGATTTGCGGGTTCTTTTTATCATCAAAATCTTATTTGGACCTATTCGATCTCCGTCTTTATATAAGAAATGACCTTTTGCCATTTTCCTCCCTTCGTTTTGTTATATTTATATTATATCAAATTCATTGTATTTTGTCAAATAAAAAATAAGCCCACCTGAAAAGGTAGGCTTTAATTTTTTATTCTTTAGAAGAATAATTTTCTTGAAAATCTTTTCGAGCTTGTTGAACTTTTTCTACAAAGTCTAGATATTTAGATTCCGCTAATTTAAGTGTCTTTTTATCTTCATAAATTTGATGCTGAACACTGCGGCAAAAATCATCAATAGTTTTAAGCTGTTCTCCTGAAATATCTAAATCTAAAAGAAGAGACTCAACCTGTTTAATACCAACAATTCGTTGGTTCATCATCTTAATCTTTTCACGCAAAGCTTTTAGATCACACTGATATTCTGCAAATCTATATCCGTCCCATTCTGAGAATTCATCTTCTTCAGCGCATTGCACTGTTGAAGAAAAAGTTCCATACTTGGTATGCTTTGTGACAGAGCACTGCTTAGTGCGTTCATCGACGCTTGAAGCCGTGACATACCCCTTCATAGTGAAACCTCCACTACTTTTGCACTACAATCTCCGCTCTTAACTACAGAAACTCCCATTGCAATTTCAGGATGAAAACTATAATTCTTCTCCATCGCTTTCTTGGCAGCTTCCTCTGGTGTCTTTCCTGTATAATGACCGTATACACGATCTCCAGAAAATACTTTCCATTTCCTAGACATAATCCTCCAATCTAGCTACTGTGCGATATAACATAGTAAATTTATTTTCTATCAGCCTATCCTCATGATAGTGACCAAAGAACCAATGCTTAAAATCATATAACTCACGAACGCGCTCTAAAAATTGTTCTGTCGTTTTATCAACAGTGTTTTGATCAATAATTGATAAAAACAAATCTTCAAGATAAGGAGTTAATGAAATAGGGCAGGTATGAGAAAAAATAAAATCAACCTTTGAATTATCTTTCAAAAACTTGTTCATTTCTTCATAAGTCAATTGTTCTTCAAAGCAATATGCTCGTCCTGTAGTAAGTCTCCAATCTTTATCTACGGAATAAGCCCCTGGAAGAAAAAGACAATTATAATTTTCTATATTATAAAATCCACCTGCGTCATCAATATAATGAATATTTGGATATTTATCTTCTACTAAAGAAATTTCACCAAAGCAATCGCTAAAAGACCAGCCTTCTGCCGCAATCCAGCGAGTCTCTCCATCAATCACTTCTTTACTTACTACATCTTTCCAATAACGATCGTCATGATTTCCTCTCATGATCAACCATGTGCAAGGAAATTTTCGCAAGAAGTTTTTTAATCCAGAACTTTTTCCTCCATATTTAATTCCCACATCTCCAAGAGTGATGATAATATCTGATTCAGTCAATTTCTCTATTTGTGGAAGAAGAATATGCTCAAGAAAGCGACCATCTCCATGCAGATCTCCTACAACATAGATCATCTTGCAACTCCTTCTTTACAGATCTTTCAATTAATCTATATAATATATTATCATATTTTTCTTTAGTTTGCAAGTTATTTTCGTCTTTATGATACTTGTTAAAGCTTTCTTCTAATTGAGAGATCTTTTTAACACAATTGTCCATCATAATCTGAGCTTGCTCTAAAGAAATATCCTCGTCTCCGCGTTTAATTTTTAAAAGCAATTCTGAATTAAAAGGTTTCAAACAGTCTTTATAAGAATATCCTGCAACATATTTATTTGCAAAATCTTCTAAACGAATAGCGTGACTTAATTGCTTAGGATCATATCCATACTTTTTAATTAAATCAAGCTTACTAGGATATGGGTGTGTTAGAGCATGTTGTTTTTCAAAAGCCATTCCTTTAATACATTTCATAGTACGATAAGGATTCATACGAACAAACTCTTCTGCATGTAACCGCATTTCCAACCACAGGTCTTCATAATAAGAGTTTGCAATCCAATAGTCAGTAAAGAAAATTTCAACAAAATTAATATTCTGTTTGCGGACTATCGCCATGTAGTCACGCACGTCTTTGACATCAGAATGTTCGTTGTTATCAGACATTTCATGCGTATGACTAATAGCTTTCTTATTGAATACAATATCCTTAAAAGAAGGAAGGATCAACATTTTAGAATCAATATCTGAATCTTCATCGAATAGCCCAGGATAATTCATGGATCCTTGGGCCGCAATTACAAACCAGTCTTTTTTATAAATTGGAATAACTTCATTCTTGTGCTCTTGGAGCCTATCTATGATCTGTTTATCTACGCTTTTATTCATAATCTTTTTGCCAATCTTTGTTCTTACGATCGTACTTCTTTTTATTTTTAAAGACTCCATATCCACATATAAAGCCATTAAACTTAGGTTTTTGCATTTCAAATAATTGTTCTTTAGTGATTTTATATTTCTTTTTAGTTTTCATTTTCTATCCTTTCTCTTTATAACTATTTTAACAGAGAAAGAAGTTTTTGTCAAGTTGGATTAAAAATTTCCTACGCGCGTGAAAAGGCTTCGCCGAAATCGTAATCGCAGTTCAACGGCGATTTGCTTTATAAGAAAGATAAAAGGAGTGCAAAAGCACTCCTTCTTTAAAGTTTATTTGTTAGCTCTGACAAGTGGCTGAGAACCTTCGGGAACTACCACTAAGTTTCCATTTGCTCCAATTTCTCGCAAAGCATCAATATACTTTTGCTGAAGAACTTCATCTGTCAAAGACTGACTCAAAACATCATTTGCTTCTGCAGTTCCTTGAGCTTCAATTACTGCAGTTTCTGCATTGACCTTTGCAGTTTCCTGCTTATTTACTGCTGTCTGACGTTCAATCTCAGCCTGCTGCGCTTCTGAATATTTATTTACAATATCCTCAGAATATCGAATCTCTTGGATGCTTACTTGTTCTACATTTAAGCCATATGCAGCCCACTTTTCAGTCAACCTATCTTGAATAGCTTGAGTAAGTTCTCCACGATTTGTAAGAATTGTAATAGTATCAAACTGACCAGCTACTTCTCGTGGAATAGCTCGCATATCAACCGCGGCGATTGATCGAACAAAGTTTTCCTGCGTTCCATAGTCTTGATAAATCTGAATCGCATTGTCAGGATTTAAAGAATAATTAACCTGAATGTCAATGTCGGCACTAGCACCACCTGCATCGTTAATTGTTACTTGCGGACCATTCGCAGAACCTCCATCAAAAGATTCTTCTCCATCTGCTACAAATGAAATAACGTTGTTGCGAATATCATAAGTGATTACATCTTGCCAAGGAGCCTTTAAATGAATTCCTGTGTCAGTAGAAGAACCAGCAATGTTACCACCAAAGTCACGAAGAACTTTTACATCACCAGCATCCTGAGTATAGAAACATTGAGAAATAACAGAGGTAAGACCTAGTATAATGATCGCTACTGAAATAACTTTAAAACATCCGATATAATTTCTAGTATATTCATCTTCTTCATCTAAGTTTTTTCTATTGTTTTGATACAGCCCTAAAGCTAAAATTCCAGCAAGAATAAGAATAATTCCTATAATAAAAAAGACCAACTACTCCTCCTTACCCTTTTGCCGCAAACGTTCTTTTTCTTTTTCCTTCTTTTTCTTTTGGATAGAACTTTGCTTATCTCGTTTTACAGTCTTTGTTTTATGAGTTAATTTTTCAAAAGAAGGAGATTCATCATCCATCCAGTCTTCAAATTCATCTTCCCAATACTGGGAGTTGACCTTCATTTTTTAACCTTTCTATTAATATTACCTTTCTCAGACACCTTTTCCCACGCATGGTACTAAGAATCACTCCCACAGGAGCCGAGCTTTCACTGCCTTTTCACAGAGGGTATAAAGATTTTCTGGCAGCCCATGAGGGATTTGAACCCCCAGCCTAATCTTTAGAAGAGATTTGCTCTATCCGTTGAGCTAATGGGCCTTTTATATTAACTTCCACTCTTCATCAGAAAAATTTAAAATTTCTTTTTTTGTTTTTGGAAGATTATAACGCACGCACCATTTTCTGATAGCGTTGTCTGACACCTCAAACCTTTTTCCTATAGATAAAAAAGATTCTGTTCTAATCATTTCCTTTAATTCTTCTCGTGTAATATTATTTTTTTCTAATTTGCTAATACTCCTATTTCTATTATAGCTATTAGCACATTTTTTTCACTTAGTCTCGCTTATTAGAAAAAATAAAATAGGAATTGTCACAGCGAGGACACCACATTGCATTAATCCACTCTTCGTTGATCATCGTCTCGCCGCACTTATTACACTTAAATTGTTTTCCACGATGCTTACGCGGCTTCTTTTCTTCTGCAAGTCCAGCGTTTACTAAAGCTCGTGCCATTTGATTGCCCATTTTAAATATATCCTTTCTTTTCAACTGATATATTTATTATATATTATTTATTTTATTTTGTCAAATATTTTTTATTCTTCAGAGGTCTTATAGCTAACTTCAATATCGTCATATCCTTTTTGAGCTAACTCCATTCCAAACCTAATCCAATCGATGATCTCTTCCGCAGATACAAGATCTCTTTGAATGGTAGCATCTTCTGGACAGTCCCACATATTGTAAACCCTATAATGTTCAGAGAAATCTTTGAAGTCTAATTCTTGCGCTAAAATTCCATCATAAGAGTCATAAGTTTCTTCAATTAATGCTTCAAGCTTCATCGTTAATCCCTTTCATCAATCCAATGCACAATACATTTTCTCCCAATAGATTGTGCATATTTTAAAGTATATTCAGTCCCCTTACTTTTTAGATCCCAAAAAGCAAAAACTATGTCACAAGCGTTTACCATTTGCTCGTCTCGAACCAAAGGAGCTTTCTTTCCAAAAGTCTTGTAGTTTGGATTATATTCTATATATTCAATATCATTTTGTTTAGCCCATTCTCTAGCAATAGAATCTACTCCTATTGCTCCTCCAGAGATAACTGCTCCAACAGAAGATGGTCTAATATATCTTGATATATTTAAATCTACAATATTTCTGCTCCCGCAAATAAGAATCACAGGTTTGCTGGTTGTAAAAGGCATTCTCTACTCCAATAGTTGAGAGACACAATAAACTAAGAATAAAAATACAACAACAATACAAATAATACTTGCGGCCATTGGTAAAACAAAAGCAATAACAAAAGCTAAAAATCCTGCAATTACAACGGCTAAAAATGAAAATAAGAATGCTTTAATCAATTTCATAATACTCATAGATTATTCCAATTCTTCCAGACAGTATCCAATAGAGCTAGTATAATAAATCTTTTTAATTCCTTTTTCTTTAAGTGCAGCCAGACATGCGCCGCATGGTCGTGCATTTCCAAATCCTTGTTTGCGGCCAGAGCATATACGATATACATATACTGAGACTTTTTTCCAATCTATCTCTTGGGCAACAGGATATGGGATCTTAGAGAGCGCAGCTATTTCCGCATGAATTTTATCTTCAATACACTTGGGAGTTGTTGAGTTAAACTCTCTATATTTTCTATTAAACTTCTTTTGGATAGGATGTGTTTTCTCCCCATTCGCCGCACTAGCTATAATATGTTTCTTATATACAAGCACGCACCCTACATGAAACTTTGAAAAGTCTGAAGTTTGAGCTACCTTACGTGCAATATCAAACATTTTATAATCAAACTTACTTAAACAACTCATTACTTGCCTTCATAATCAATAGCTTTTCTATAAGCTTTAGTTGCAGAAATATCAATCATATTGTTTTCATTTACAATTAAGCTATTAGTTTCACGACCAATAACTTGATACATGCTTGCCCAAGGTTCTTCTAAAAATCGAGTACTAAACTTTGGTAACTTAGAAAATGCCGCACTGATCTGTTTATCTGTAATTGGCTTATAGCCTATGTCATTAACTGAACAGCAAAGATAATTTGGACTATTGAGTTTGAGTCCATGGAGGTGCCCATGAACATTTAACTGACCAGGCCAAACATTTACAGGATGATGACTAATAACTAATTTATTAGAGAGATAGACTGGATAGGGATAAACAATATCAAAAATTATTTTTAGATATTCAATATCCTCATGTCGATCATGATTTCCCATTACAAGAATACTGCGTCCATCTTTTTCTTTAATAAGTTTGTTAATAGGCTTCATATGAACTGGGTTCCCAATATCTCCAAGATGATAGACTTCATCTCCAGGCTTTATCCTTTTCGCAAGATTATAAAACATTTTATCTATAGCAGCATTGTGCTCTTCTTTATTTGAAAATTGATTCCTCTCCCAGTTCAGTATATTATCAGTTTGATAATCTGCACCTATATAATGAGTATCACTAATAAAATAACGCAATTAAATTACCTCTTACGAAACCAATACCAACACAAAAATCCTGCTAAAATAATATAAGTGATAAAAACAAAATCTTCTAACATTCCCATTTTACTTACTCCGATACCATTTGAACCACATTTTATATAACTCTTCTTTTTCTTCTGGCGTATTCAATAATCTATGTCCTTCATAGAAATCTTCCCATTTAGGACCTATCTCTTTATAGTCAGCAATATCGTAGCTATCGTTTAGTTTTTTATAAGCTCCTCCATTGGGAATATCGTCAAGCTTCTTAGCTCTGCGGATCCTGCGGTTAAAAATCTTCTTAAAGTCCTTGTCTCCCGCAATCTGAAAACCTGGATGCTTTTTAAAACTTCTACTCATTCTCAGACTCCTTCTCCCGCAAGGCAGTGGTTTTATTTTCTTCTTTTGGATAATAGTATATTGATGTATACAATGGATAAGTATAATTTGTTCTTGAATATTTTGAAGCTATATTGCTAGTATCACGTTGCTTATTTTTATATCTTTGTTGAATTTCGTATTCCTTAGTTTCAAAATACCTATCAACAATAAATGTTACTAACATAGCAACTAAAATCATAATCCAAAATGTACATAAAGCAATTATTTCCATTATTGTTTTAATCCTTTCTCTTTATAATATAATTATACCATAAAAAGAAAAAAGCGTCAATGAATTTTTTATTATTCATTAACGCTTGAAATTATCTGGCGGTTGCGGGGAGACTCGAACTCCCACACGACTCAACGCCGTGGATGCCTTAGCAGGGCATTGCGCTACCATTACGCCACGCAACCATAAATATATCCAGTAGGAAGTACAGGATTCGAACCTGTATCGCGCACTAATCTGGTGCCATTGCTGGGTATAAACCAGGTGTTTTACCATTAAACTAACTTCCCAATGGATATATTCTTTCAAATATATCCTATAAAATTAAATCATGTTAATAATATCGTCCAATAGTGCAGGATAGAAATTATTAGTATCAACACCTACATGGTACGTGCGGGAAATCATATCAGATGGTGCATCACTATGAATATGCCCATATAAATAAACTGCTTCATCATAATGCTCTTTAAAAATATCTGTAGTAATTTCCCAACCATCAGTTTCAAGATGCTTTCCATTCTCGTCACCTTCTAATGGGAAATGATTCATACAGAATAAAATTCCTTTATAATAAAAGATATTGTGATCCCCAAGCACATGAACATTTTCCGCATTTCCATAATACTCTATTTTCTTTGGGGTATCATGATTTCCTAGAATAAGGTAGATAGTTCCATTTAATTTATCTAAAATATTAGGGACATTCTCAGCAGCTCCCATGATAAAATCTCCAAGAACAAAAACTACATCTTCTGGATTCACAACTGAGTTCCAATTCTTAATAAGAGTGTTGTCGTGCTCTGTAAGGCTAGAGAAAGAATATCGTTCTTTTTCTAGCAAAAGAATATTTTTATGTTGAAAATGCAAATCTGATACAACAAAAATCTTTCCCACTTCTTTTCCTTTCTCTTATATATTTATTATATCATATCAAGAAAAAGAAGTCAAGAAAATTTTCTAGATATGACAATCTACTGCGGTGATTTCATACTCACCATTGGAGTAGGGAAGAATGAATCGCTCAGCAAAATGATCTACCCAATCAAGCATATCATCGCCAGTTTCGTCAGAGCATCCCCACCAGCCCATTTCACCGACTTCATACCACTCACCATCAGGAGTAACGATTGCCCGCATCCATGGAGTAGCCTTAAAACGAGCATAAGTTTCTGCATTCTTATAAAAATTTTTTAGATACGCAGGGTCATAAAGCGCAAAATCATAGTTTTCATCGAAAGAAAACTCTTTGCCGCCTTCCCACTCTTTCCATTCTTTATATCAAGCATTGTAGACTTCAATATCAATAGAGGTATCATAATCTTTTACATTAATACTGTTTTCTCCGTTGAAGAATCCGTCCCAACGGCCTCCAATTGAGTACCAATCCCACTTAGCATTTGGATTCTGCCAATAGCCATATTTATCTTCAACAGGATCTTTTACGTACCCGCAAAAATTTTCAATGTAATCCTTAATAGTTGGATACATAACCTTTGCTGGCATCTTTATATTTACCCAACCTTCAGGAAGTTCGTCTCCCGCAGATGTCTTAGGAGCCTCTTTACTCCAAGAAAATACAATTTTATCATCAGGAGAACGTAACATATCTATAGTATCAGTTCCATAATTTAAACGGCACTCTTCTTCAACATCGTAGAACTTCATGTATTTATAATCAGGAGTTCCTGCAGAGTTTTCCATATAAGGTTCAAGAAGTTCGTCTACAGTTTGATCAGTTTTCAAATCACGAATTACACCAACAACAAAATGACTCATTTTACTTCCACATCCAACCTTGTTCCGCGATCATCTTTCCTTTAAATTTCTTAGGCAAATCTTCACAAAAAATTTTATCGTATAGTTGCGGCAAATCCTTTTCTGCTTTTTGCATATCCTCTAAAAAAGTATCTTCTTTTACATTTAATACAGTTCCTAGAAAGATAGTGCCATCTTCTAATTCTACAAGATTATTCTTTTTAAAGAACTTTTCTTTTAAATATTCTTCTAAATAAGGAGAACGCTTTAGATATTGTTTAGTAATGATAATTCCAAAACCTAAGAAGTGAAGTGATCAAATTCTTCAGACATTTTTTCTCCTACTTATCAAACCAAACAATAACGCGATTTTCTCCAAATTTTTCTGTTGGATAAATATCCTGCATCTCTAAACAGTGAAGGATCTCTCTTAAAAATCCAGTCTTCTCAAAAACATTGGCCTTTGGACAATCTTCCCAAGTCTCGCCCTCTTCTTCGTTTGGTTGCCATTCATCTTCATACACTACTTTGACTCGATCAGTTTCATTAATCAGCATTAATTCATAGAGGTCAAAACAAGAAGCTCCATAACACCAATCTTTCATGCTTTGATACTTTTCCTGAACTTCTGGAGAAAGATCTTCAGGGAGATTTCGCTCACTTTTAACAATACTTTCTCCCCAATTATTGTCTAAATTCAACTTATCAAACAAAATATAATTTCGTCCATTCCAAGGCTGAACCAATTCAAGTTCTCCAGTTTCATAGTTCTTGCGATAAAGATTTACGCATTTCCATTCTCCAGTTTTTTCATCTTTATGTTCAACGAAAAGTGTAATATCAGCACCCATTGTTCATTCCTTTCTCTTTATATTTATATTATATCAGATAAAAGAAAATATGTCAAAGTAATTTTTTTAAAAGGCTTGGTAAAAGAAACGGCAATTCCAATCTAATTCTCCCGCATTCATTTTCCCTGTTTTAAAATCAACTGTAGTATATTCATATATCTTATCAATCATTTGTATCGTATATTTAAGATAAGATAGTTCTTCTGGACAATATCCTAAAGCTTTTTGATAACCTTTAATTTTAGCCTTGCAGAAATCTGAAAGCTCTGAAAGGTCTGACTCTTCAATTTCAACGATATATGATTCAGGATCTCTACCTTCACAAATATACTCTACAATCCATTCATGAATTAAGTTACAATTATCCCAAGTTGCAATAATACCTTCTTCTTTATAATCCTCCTGGAATTCACTCCAATAGTCAACGAATCTATGCCAGTAAAACATATTTAGAGCAAGCCTTGGGGAATTCGTATATAACCTTCCTTGTTTAGCCATTTAAATTCTCCTTAAAACGAAGTGGTGCATACGTTCCGCAAATAGAATCGCTAGAGCTAGTTCGATATTCACAATAAAGTACTGGCACAGTAAACTTTCCATTGTCTTTTTTCTTGCAGCATGGAATTAACCTAGTCCTGCATTTGAAAGCGTTCGCTGTATCTGAGATATTTTTTAAACAAAAATCTGAAAAAGCGTGATAAGCAAAATAAAAGTTTGATTCATCTTCATTAAGTTTTCCTGCCATAGATTGAACTTCTTCAAAAAGAGTGGTTAGTTGAGGTCTAGCACTAGTCTCCATACTTTCCCAACTACCAATTTTTTCATTGTTAAGATAAATTCCAGAAGTATCAATGAGAATTTCATCTTTGACAAGTACCTTGGTCGTAACATTAAAATATAACACAAGAACACTGTTGCTCTTATTAGAAGTTGAAATATCAGATTCACTAAAAGGAGTGCTTGCAGATATTGCAAAATAACCATCAGTAAAGAACAAACGATCATCCATTAAAATAGGATACTCAAAAACGCCCATTCCTTCTTTACAATGTTGCATTAATGCTTTAAACTCTTTACCTGTAAACTTCAACGTAAGCTCCTTTCTCTTTATATAAATATTATAATATAAAAAGAAAAAGCCGTCAAGGATATTCGTCCTCAACGGCTTGTGATTAAATCGGAAATCCCCAACGGACTTCTTCTATTTGACCATACGTTGCTATCCATTCATCTAATGGTGTTTGTTGAATTGGACCAATATTGTGCCACACCATTCCATCAATGTAGATGCCAATATGCCCATATTCATAACTTCTTGCACTCCCATTCCAAGAGGGAACAGCAACTAACATTCCATTTTTTAATTCATTGCGGTCAGAGCTATCGCAATAGTTATAGTACATATCATCTGCGTTACCACCTATGTAACCATATCCCGCATTTTGGTAAACCATACTTACCCACTTAGCACAATATCCAACGCCAGGGCTTCTAGTAGATGAAACAACTGATGATATATTACTATCTATCTCTTGGAGTCTAGCTTCTTCCGCGGCTTGTCTTTGCTCTAAAGCTATTCTTTCTTCTTCTAAGATTTTCTTTGTATTACAGCTAGAAGCAATCTCATCTAATTCTTGGCTAGCTTCTTCTGTTTCTACATAGTTCTCTTGGAGATAGACTTCTTGCTCTTCTGTTAAATATGGTCTTAATTCTTCTGGGAAAGTTTCATAAAAGCTTTCTATTTCTAATGGTTCTGCAACTTCAACTGGGATACTTGGAGTCCCACTTAATAAACAACAAGTTAAAACTAGTGCTTGGAGAGTTGCCATATAACCACCTCCTTCTGATCTATTATCAGAAGAGCAAAAAATAAAAGCCAGGATTTCTCCTGGCTAAAAGACGGAAATTCTATAAAGAGTTTTAGGCTAGTCAAGCCTTTATAAAATATCTATAAAATACGCGACAATGAAGTAGCTCTTTATCTATCACGTCTATGATTTTTAGTGCGGCACGCCCTGGTTTTTAACGAGGTTTTATCAAGTGCCGCTTTGCCATCCTAGTTAGATTTATATGTTGTACAACGATCTAACAGTATATAATCAAAAGATATTTTTATCTTTGATTTGATTTGTTATTTATATTATATAAAAGATTTTCTATTTGGTCAAGAAAGTTTTTTTTACAAAAGAAGAACTTTATGTCCTTCTACATAAGTATAGATTTTACAACTAATAGTAAAATAAGGAGTTTCTACATTGTGCTCCTTTTGGAAAGATTTTGCTTCTTCATAAGAATTAAAAGTAAATTCTTCAGAATTAAGAATCTTACCATTAGGATAGCCAATTCGATTTACTACAACAATATAATAAGTCATATTAACTCCTTTTAATGGTCGCGAGCGGCTGGTAACGCTCCAGCATTTTTCCAGCTTATGAGACTGGTGAGGTCACTTTCCCTCCCCGCCGCAATATATTGGTTCCTCCACTTGGTAACGCTCCAAGCACACCTGCCTTATGAGAGCTGGTTGGATCCTAGTCCTGGAGGAATCTGGCTAGGCTGCGGGGATTTGAACCCTAAACGACTAAGAGGACCAAAACCTCTTGTGCTACCTGTTACACTACAGCCTATTTTAAAAATAGCGGAAATAAAAAGATAGCGATTATATTGGAATTGAACCAATCTTTATAGTTTTCAAGACTATTTTTCACCATTGAAGTAAGCCATCTTACAATCACGCTATTTGTTTATCAATCATATATCCGATTCTTCTTCAAACGTTTTTGATATTCTGACACAGGATCATAATGCTCACTTACTTCTGAAGTAAGGTGATATTTTCCACAAACGCTGCAATGATACGGGCGCAAAATCTTTCCTTTAATCATTGCTTGTTTTGCTGCAAATTTTAAAGCATCAAAATAATAGGTGTACGAAGTTTTATCTGCGCAAGTTTTCTTTTCTTTATTCCGTACATGGTTAAAATACTTACATAAAAAACTTTTGTCATAAAGCTTAGTTGTATCTTCAATCATTGGAACTTCAGAATTGAAACATTTACAAACAACACTACTACCATGTTCTTTAATTCGATTTTGACAAACTGTGCAGATAAAAGTACACACTTGATTTCCTTTCTCTTATATATTTATTATAATATATTTGAGATAAGTTGTCAAGAAGAAATTTTTAATGGTGCGCAATCCAGGTAACGCTCCTGGCGGGGCAAAGCCATCAGTTTTACAGACTGACCCACCTCTTTAATGGTCTACTTGCGCATTTGGCGCGGATGAGGGATTACGATACCCCGACCTTCGGCGTGACAAGCCGACACTCTTCCTCTGAGCTACACCCGCAGATTGGTCCCCTCGGCGGCTACCGATTCCGCACGCCCATTACAGGCACCAGTTTCTAAGACTGGCGAGTCTGCGTTCCTCCACGAGGGGATTATTATCAAACAAATTGCCACTTATGCTTAAAAGCAGTTTTTCTTTTGCCTCTCGCAGCTAACGATATTTTTTGTGCAGTTCCTTGAGGTTTAGGATTTGTTTCATTAGAGAATCCTTCCTCTACACACCATCTAGCTGCGTCTTTAATAGAAGAAAAGTTTTTAACTGTATTATTATTTTTATCTAAACAGCGTATTTTCTTTCCTAGTTTTTGTTGAGAAACTTTATATGACGGTAAAATTTCAATATTATAATTCTTACAAGCTTTTCGTACTGTAAGAATGTCACAATTAAAGTATTCAGCTGTTTCTTTTTGATTTTTCAATTCTAAATACTTAGCAGCGATTTCTCTATAGTTATAGTATCTTTTACTTTCTCCACCTATAGTAGCATTATACCCATTGTAATATGTATTTAATTTTTCAATCCAATAAATTTCTCTATCGTTAGATTCTTCTATAGAACATTCCTCTAATTCTTTAATAGAGAAATGTTCAATACCATATTTATTTATAGCATTGTATAAAGGACGTTTTTCACAACGTTCCTTCTTACTATCTCTAATATGTTCTTGAAATCTTTTTTTAATAGAAAAATCTGTTTTTCCGACATATTGTTTTTCATTTACATCATTAGTAATAACATAAATAAAAGCCATTCTTCACTCGCTATCTACTCGTTATCTAATAAACAGATAGGCAGGTGGCGAGTATTCACTTTTCGTTAGACTAGCTATTTTCTAACTAGCCTATCTGTTATTGTTATTTATCTCTCTATCAGTAAAAACAAGGAACACCACGTGAAGGTTGAGAGATTTCGTTCCTCAGCGACTGACGAGATTCGAACTCGCGAGAATGACAGGGTGGAAACCTGTTGCCTTACCACTTGGCGACAGTCGCACATTAAAATAAGATATAGATGAATTATCGTTCTAACTCTTTAAATTTATTAAAATCTTTTATAGAAATTTCACAAAGAAATTTTTCTGTATCAGAAACCATATCATAGAGATAAATTTCAGGATTTTCTTCTTTATATCCTGACCAATATGCAACAATTGATTTTCCGCTAGAAAATTCAGCAATAGTGCAAACCTTCATTTTATCTCCTATTCGCATATTAACTATCAATAAAGTAGGAAATACTAGAAACGATTTCATTTATCAAACTAAGATTTTCAATCCAGTGAAGTGAAGTAATCGTTTCTCTATCACTACTTATTAAACAAAATGGTGCTCCATGAACGTGCTGCCCGCTCTTCTGAAGTTTACAAGACTACTGTAATAGCTGATATACTAATGGAGCAAATAGGATACCGCAGGTTCACCGCGGATTTTATATCCTTAAAGCTGGAAAAGAGATTCTCAATTACCGATGGCTATTATAGATTTTCTAGAATCTGCTACTAAACAATCTCTGAGAAGGTATTGCTTAATTTTATTTTCCAGCTTTAAAAATATAAATTCTGCGTGAGTTAAGGTATGCGCAGCCCACCAGAATTCTCTTCTCCGCTCCCACAGACACCGCTAGTCTTTTGGACCAGCAGGCAGGGACTTGAACCCTGCAGAAGAAAAGACTTCTTTTAAGGTTTTCTTTCTGTCGGTTTACCAGCAACCTGCACTTCTCTTTGGGCGATTTAGTGGTTAAGTCACTTTCCCTAAATGAAATAATGTTTTGACTGATCGGGCATTCAGTTCGCAAGCGTGTTAGCTAACGGCAGGGCGATCCCCTGAACTATAAGTAAC
>ERZ827478.521-NODE-521-length-38439-cov-9.535900_pt1 | contig 38439 bp, 51 predicted proteins | sample MGYA00519705_ERZ827478 | MGnify/ENA primary metagenome ERZ827478 (study PRJEB31778, sample SAMEA3449318) | human gut metagenome | biome: human gut; feature: human-associated habitat; material: faeces | place: United Kingdom | collected 2010/2012 ...
GGGCTCGAACCTATGACCCCCTGCTTGTAAGGCAGATGCTCTCCCAGCTGAGCTAAGCGACCATTTCTTTCGACTTTCTTAGTATACTAGACTTTTCTGTTTTTGTCAATACTTATTTTTAATCTTTTTAATTTTTTGTTCAATTTTTTTGAACATTCATTATTGTAGCTTTCTTTTTTCTATAACAACCCAGATTAATCGTCTTTATAATAAAAGTGAGGAGACTAAAAGCCTCCTCACTTTTATCTATTTTAATACATTCCACTCATGTCTGGTGTTTCGTTTCCACCACAGTTACAAGATTTCTCTTCTTTTTTGTCTGTTACTATGCTTTCTGTTGTTAATATCATTGCTGCAACTGATGCTGCATTTTGTAGAGCACTTCTTGATACTTTTGTTGGATCTACTATTCCAGCTTTTTTCATATCTACATATTCTTCTTTACCAGCATCAAATCCAACTCCAATTGGTGAAGCTTTTACTTTTTCTAATATAACTGCTGGCTCTAGTCCTGCATTTATTGCAATTTGTCTTACTGGTTCTTGTAATGCTCTAAGAACTATATTTCCTCCAAGTTTTTCTTCTTTTTGTAGACTGCTTACAAATTTTTCTACTTCTGGTAATATGTTTACAAATGCTGTTCCACCACCTGCAACTATTCCTTCTTCAACAGCTGCTTTTGTTGCAGATAAAGCATCTTCTATTCTTAGCTTTTTGTCTTTCATTTCTACTTCTGTTGCAGCTCCTACTCCTATTACTGCAACTCCTCCTGCTATTTTAGCAAGTCTTTCATGTAGTTGTTCTTTTTCGTATTCGCTCTTTTCTTCTGTTATTTGAGCTTTAAGTTGACCAATTCTGTCTGCTATTTGTTGTTTATCTCCTGAGCCATCAACTATTATTGTATGCTCTTTGTCTGCTTTTATTTGTCTTGCTCTTCCTAATTGTTCTATTTGAACATCTTTTAATTCTAGTCCTAAATCTGATGTTATAACTTCTCCACCTGTTAATATTGCAATATCTTGTAACATTGCTTTTCTCTTGTCACCATATCCTGGCGCTTTAACTGCTAGAACGTTGATAACTCCTCTAAGTTTGTTTAATATAAGTGTTGATAATGCTTCTTGTTCTATATCATCACATATTATTACTAGTTTTCCAGATTGTTGCATTAAGTTTTCTAATAATGGTAGTATTTCTTGGATATTGCTGATTTTTTTGTCTGTTATTAATATGTATGGATTGTCAACAACTGCTTCCATTTTTTCTGTATCTGTTACCATATATGGAGAAACATATCCTTTATCAAATTGCATTCCTTCTACTACTGTTAGCTCTGTGTTTGATGTTTTTGATTCTTCTATTGTTATAACACCATCACTTGATACTTTTTCCATTGCTTCTGAAATTAGTTCTCCAATTTCATTATCATTTGCTGATATACTTGCAACTCTTGCTATATCTTCTTTTCCAGCTACTTTTGAGCTTATTTTCTTTAACTCTTCAACAGCTTTATCAACTGTTTTGCTCATTCCTCTTTTTATTGCCATTGGATCTCCACCAGCTGCAACATTTTTTACGCCTTCTTTTATCATACTTTGTGCAAGAACAGTAGCTGTTGTTGTTCCATCTCCAGCAACATCATTGGTTTTTGTAGATACTTCTTTTACAAGTCTTGCTCCCATATTTTCAAATGGATCATCAAGTTCTATATCTTTTGCAATTGTTACACCATCGTTTGTAATTAAAGGTGCACCAAAGCTTTTATCTAAAACAACATTTCTGCCTTTTGGTCCTAATGTAACCTTTACAGTATCAGCTAGTTTATTTACACCATCTAGTAATTTTTTTCTAGCATCTTCTCCATACTTAATTTCTTTTGCCATTTTCTCTCAAATCCTTTCTTAATTAATATTTTATAATTATAGTTTTACTCTGCTATTGCTAATATATCGCTTTGCCTTACGATAATTAATTCTTCACCTTCATATTTTACTTCAGTTCCAGCATATTTATTAACAACAACTTTATCTCCTTTTTTTACATACATTTTTACTTCTTTTCCATCAACCTCTCCTCCAGGTCCTACTTCTAGAACTTCTGCAATTTGTGGTTTTTCTTTGCTACTTCCTGCTAATATAATTCCGCTTTTAGTTGTTTCTTCACTTTCTATCATTTTTATGATAACTCTGTCTGCTAATGGTTTTAACATTTACATTACCTCCCTTTTCTCTTTACGAACATTATATTATATTCTATTTTTTTTATAATATTCGTTAAAATTAGCAGTCTTTTACTTAGACTGCTAATAATTTATACCCTTTTATTTAAAAAGTCAATAGTTTACCAAAATTTTCACATAATTTTCACAAATTATATTATTGTTTAAAATATATAATTTAAATATTATTAATATTCTCTATTTTTTCATAGCTTCTACAAATTTTACAAATAAAGGAGCTGGTCTATCTGGTCTTGATTTAAGTTCTGGATGAAATTGTCCTGCAATAAAAAATTTACAAGATGGATTTTCAACAATTTCCACTAAACTTCCATCTGGAGATATTCCAGAACAAATTAACCCCTTATTTTCCAAAGTTTTTTTATAATAATTATTAAATTCATATCTATGTCTATGTCTTTCAGAAATTTCCTTTTTACCATATATTTTTTCGGCAAGAGAACCTTCTTTTAAAACACAAGGATATGCGCCAAGTCTCATTGTTCCACCTTTTTTATGAATATCTTTTTGGTCTTCCATAATATGAATTACAGGATTTTTGCAATTTTTATCTAGTTCTTCTGAATTTGCGTCTTCTAGGTTTGCTACATTTCTTGCAAATTCGATTACTGCCATTTGCATTCCTAAACAAATTCCTAGAAAAGGGACATCGTTTTCTCTTGCATATTTTATTGTTTCTAATTTTCCCTCTGTCCCTCTTGTTCCAAACCCTCCTGGAACTATAATTCCATCATATTTGCTTAATATTTTATTTACATTTTTGTTTGTAATACTTTCAGAATCTATAAGATCTATCTTTACCTTTATATCATTGGCAAATCCACCATGTTTTAAACTTTCTATTACAGATAAGTAAGAATCCTCTAATTGAACATACTTTCCTACAATTGCCACTGTTACAAATTCATCTTTGATATTTTTTATTTTGTTAATCATCTTCTCCCAATTTTCATTATTTGGTTTTTTATTGTGTAATCTCAATTTATCACAAACTACTTCTGCAAGTCCCTGTCTTTCAAGCATTAATGGTACTTCATACAAATCCTCAACTGTTTCATTTTGAATTATGTTTCTCTTTTTAACATTACAAAATAGAGCCATTTTTCCTTTCATTCCATCTGATATAGGTAAATCAGATCTGCATACCAAAACATCTGGTTTTATTCCTAGACTTTGCAATTCTTTTACAGAGTGCTGTGTTGGTTTTGATTTTAATTCATTTGAGCCTGTAATATAAGGTAAAAGTGTAACATGAATAAAAATAACATCTTCATCATTTTGCTCAATACCAACTTGTCTTATAGCTTCTAAGAAAGGCAAGCTTTCTATATCTCCTACTGTTCCTCCAATTTCAGTAATTACAACATCAATATCTGTGTCATTAAATTTATAAACTTTTTCTTTAATGGCATTTGTAATATGTGGAATTACTTGTACTGTTTTTCCTAAGTAATCTCCTTTTCTTTCTTTTTCAATAACTTCTGAATAAATTCTTCCTGTCGTAATACTTGAGTTTCTAGTTAAATTTTCATCAATAAATCTCTCATAATGGCCTAAATCTAAATCTGTTTCTGCTCCGTCATCTGTAACAAAAACTTCTCCATGCTCACATGGATTCATAGTTCCTGGATCTATATTAATATATGGATCAAATTTCTGAATAGTAACTTTATATCCTCTATTCTTAAGTAATCTTCCAAGAGAAGCTGCCGTAATTCCCTTTCCTAAACCCGATACAACTCCGCCTGTAACAAAAATATACTTTGTATTCATGAAAAATCCTCCTATATAAAACCACTTAAAAAATAAAAAAATAGACTAAAAATACCTAAAAAGTGGTTTTTTTTTAATCTATCTTTAATTATAATATCACTTATTGTATATTAATGCAAGTAATTATTTTTATTTTTCAATATTCCTTTATATTTTTATTTTAGTTTTATATCTTTAATTTTGTCAAAATAACTAATTATCAGCTATTGAACTATATCATCTTGACATTTCTTACATGGTATATTATTTTAAATAATATACTATACTATAAAAATTAAGGAGGTTTAATTTATGACACCACATATAAGTTCAAAAAAAGAGGATATTGCAAATATTGTATTAATGCCTGGAGACCCGCTTCGTGCAAAATATATTGCAGATAACTTTTTGGAGGATGCAAAACTTGTTAATTCTGTTAGAAATATGTTTGCATATACAGGTTATTATAAAGGTAAAAAAATAACTGTATTTGCTTCTGGAATGGGAATGCCAAGCATAGGCATTTATTCTTATGAATTATATCATTTCTATAATGTAGACACCATTATTCGTATAGGTTCATGTGGAGCATATACAGAAGATTTAAATATTTTTGACACTATTTTAGTAGGTCAAAGTTATACAGAAGGAAACTTTGCATATGCATTAAATGGTTCAAATAAACATATAGCATCTTCTTCGTCTTGCATTAATGAAATAATTGAAAAAGCAGCAAAAGAAATAAATATTCCTTACACAAAAGGAAATACACTTTGTAGTGAATGCTTTGATTATTATGTTGAGAGTATAGATAAACTGATTCGGAAGATTTCCTAAAGACTTAAATATTATTGGGGCTGAGATGGAAGCTTTTGCTCTTTTTTATACTGCGGAATACTTAAACAAAAAAGCTGCCTGTCTATTAACTGTAGTTGACTCTCACTATAAAAAACAAGAAATCTCATCTGATGAAAGGGAAAAATCATTAAATGATATGATAAAACTTTCTTTAGAAAGTGCTATAAAACTATAAAAAATAAAGCTTTGAAAATTTATTCAAAGCTTTATTTTTTACTATTTTGTGATAGATAAAATTTTATATTTTGTTATTCCTGATGGTGCTTGAACATCTACGATTTGATTTTTCTTTGCACCTAAAAGAGCTCTTCCAAGTGGAGATTCATTAGAAATCTTGCTTTGTGCCAAATCTACTTCTGTAGAACCTACAATTGTATATGAAACTTCTTCATCAAATTCCATATCAAATAATTTAACAGTATTTCCTACTTGCACTGTTTTTGTATCAATTTCAGATTCATCAATAATTTTAGCATGTCTTAATTTATTTTCCAATTCTAGAATTTTGTTTTCATTTTCAGCTTGTGCTCCTTTTGCTTCGTCATATTCAGAATTTTCAGATAAGTCTCCAAATCCTAATGCTACTTTTATTCTTTCTGCAATCTCTGCTCTTTTTTCTGTTCTCAAATATTCTAACTCTTTTTCTAAATTTTCAAATCCTTCTTGAGTTAATATAACATCTTTATCTTCCATTTTAGTTCCTCCTTATATATTTGCAATAATCTATATACTATCTTTATCCTTTATTAAATATAAAATATATTAATCTACTTTTTACTATTTGTCAAGCCATTTTTATGTATTCATTTGCCTCAAGTTTACCTCTACTACCTATAAGTGCCTTTATTTCTACATTATCGTTTTCAATTTTCTTTCTTATTTCTTCAAAACTTTTGTTTTTATCTATAGTACTTTCATATAAAATTGTTTGATTAAATAATTTATATCCGCTTATCATTTGTAATTGTTTATTGACACTTTCTTTTATTAGTAGCCCATTTATAAATACTCCTGAAAAAGATTTTGAAATTTTCATCTCATCTTCTTGTAAATTAATAAAAAAGGCATCTCTATTTATATTATACTGTAACAACTCTTCTTGTGAAAAATCAAAATTGATTATCCAACTAGCTCTTTTTATACCTTTTCTTTTATTATTAGATACAGTAATCATAATCCCACTGTTCTCATATATCTTCTTTTCGAATATTAAGAATCTTCTTAATTGATTTGTCACAATATTTACACTTTTAACTTTATAAGTTAATAATTGTATTATTTCTAAATTTATTTTTGAATATTCATTGACTAAAATATAAATTGTTTGATTTTCAATTCTTTCATTCTTAGTATTCGAAATATATTCTATTGCCTTATCAATCATTATTTTTAATAAATATTTTCCATTTTCTAATGACTTACTTACATAAGTATTTTTAATTCCGTCTATTTTTTTTAATTCTTCAGATACTATTATATTATTAATCTTTTCTTCCTTTATAACTTTATTTATGTTTCTTATTATTTTTGATATGTCACTTTTCCCATTTTTATGTATTGGTATAACACCTATAATATAATCCTCACTTTTTTTTACATAAACTCTACCCTTATAACAACTGATTTCATAATTCAATAATATTATTAATTCCAATACATTCCTAATAAACTTTTTAAATTTACCTTTTTTTCTTATAAGCATCATTTTTATAATTTTTTTGCAAGAAAATATTTCTAAAGGATTTCTTAATTCTCTTAAATATAACTTTTTTTCCTTATTCATAAAATCACCTAAAATATAATATTTTTCTATTATATTTTAGATGATTTTAAATTATTCCTATTCTATCGCTTTTTTTATTGTAGTCCAAATTTCCTGTTTTTCAAAGTCCTTTGCCCAATAGCAACCTCCTGCTAAATTGAAGTCCTTTATTAAAGAAAGTTTTTCGTTTATTGATTTTTCATCTTCCAACCACATTTTATAAATAGCTCCATCTTTTTCATATTGTACGTAATTTTGTTTTAATATATCATCCCACTCTTTTTTAGTATCACTTGGAATTACAGATTCAATATTTTTCATTAGAACAACAGTACTTGTTGTTTTTCCGTCTTTTTCCTTCCATAATCTTGTGTAAAATGGCATTCCTAATACTAATTTTTCTTTTTGAACTTCCTCTTGATTAATAAATTTACTAATATTTAGTTTCACCCAATCATATCCTGCTGTTGTTCCCTCTTTTGGAGAAGATGCACCATTTTGATCATATGCCATAAACATAATATAATCTGCAACTTTTCCTAAAGTATTTCTATCGAAGCATAAAGACCAATCTGGAGATCCATCAGGTGCAGTCACATCAACAGATACGACTTTTCCTACAGCTTTCATTCTTGGAGTAAGTTCAATAATAAACCTAGAAAACATTTTTTTATCTTCTTCCTTCATGTATTCAAAATCTATATTAACTCCATCTAAATTATATTCATCCACATAGGATACAATCTGGTTTATTAATTTATTTCTTAATTCATAATCATTCATAATTTCAGATGTTGTTTCTTTCATAGAATTATTAGAAACAATTGGCCATACTTTATATCCATTTGAATGTGCCCAGTTAATATAATTTATTCCAGATTTCCCTACATTTTCAAGCAACTTTCCTTTTCCTGACTTTTCTAAATAGAAAAATGATGGTGATACAACATTTACTCCATCTATTGAAGTAGCTGTTCTATCTGGAGCAGTAGCATACTCTGAGAAATATTCCCATACTAAGCTTACTTTTCCTTGCACTTGTTTTTCTTGTATTTTCGCTTCTCGCACAATCTTTTCATTTTTTATAGAATCTTTTTTTACATATCCTAATTTTCCTTTTTTTGTTCTAACTTTTATCCATCCATCTGTTACTAATTTTTCTTGTTCTTCTGTTAATGGTACAATTGTTAAAGTTTCTCCTTCTTCTATTTTTTCGATTGTTTTTGAAAATATTGTTGATTTATATTTTACACTATTATCTTTTACACTCTCTGCTTGTTTTAATTCTTTATTAATAGATTCTAAAACAACAGTATTTGTTTCTTCTATATACTTAAAATTTATATTATAAATATCTTCGAGTTCTGAAACAGGAATATAATACTTACCGTTCATTTCTATTATTTTTCCGTTTGCCTTTTTCTTTTCTCCATTTACTTCTTTTTCATAAGAACCCAATCCCATTACTAATATTTTATCATCTGAAGTTGTTACAATTTGATTATACTTTTCATCATAATAAATATATTTATCATAAAAATTTGCTATATCTTCTTTACTTAAATAAAATATGCCACTATCACTTTTATATACATTTGCCTTTAAAAATTTAGTTACATCTTGATAATTAATAACCAATTTTACCGCATTTTCGTCTTCATCTTTAATATAATTTGGTGCAATTTTTAAAATAAAAGTTGCCATTCCTATTAATATAATTACAATTATTAATTTTAATATCGTTCTATTTGACTTCTTTTGTTCTTTTTCTTGTCTCATTTTACAAATTCTCCTTTAAAATTTCTTTTGTCACTATATCATAAAACTATACTTTCGTGAATACTATTTTTAAATATTTTTATTTTTAATAACATTTATTAACTAATTATACCATATAACTTTAAAATTATTATTTGAAAATATACTTTACTAATATACGTTATTATTTAATGTTTCAATGTTTATCTTTCTTAATATATAAAAATCAGGAACGTAAAAAAATGTGCAAAAAGTACTTGTTTTTTTTGTAAAACTATGATAAACTTAATGTTAGTCAATTTAATAATGCATATAGGAGGTGCAAAATAATGGCAAAATGTGCAGTTTGTGAAAAATCATTAGCTCATGGTAATAAAATTAGTATTGCTCGTTCTCATGTAAGTAGAAGAGCTACTAGAACATGGAAAGCTAATTTAAGAAGAGTAAAAGCAATTGTAAACGGAGAAACAAAACAAATATATGTTTGTGCAAAATGTTTACGTTCTGGAAAAGTAACAAGAGCTTAAATAAAATAATAAAAGTAGGAATTATCCCTACTTTTTTTGCTATCTTTATGTAATTACACTTAATCTTTTATTCCAAAAACTAGCTTTACAAATCCTCTTAAAAATTTAGGTACCTTCTTCACTACTATTGTCATTTAAATCAACTCCTTTATTTTGTATTTTTAACATGCAAGCCACATGAAACCTATTGCTACCACAGCTATTCCTATTGCAAATAGCCACCCAGTTATCGGAAGTAACAACACTAATAATATACCAATTCCTAAACCTATCAAACATACACCCAAAGTCTTTTTTAATACACAAAACATAATGTAATTACCTCCTTACTTATATATTATATTAGTGTCTTTCTGTAAATGTTACTCTTAAAATTTTGTAGAAAGGAGATATGTTTGCTAAAAGCTAAACATATTTTGAAAATGGAAAAAAATAAAGTTATAGAAATGATTAAAATACTAAAAAAGGCTTACCATGATGCAAAATGCAGCTTAGATTTTTCTTCAACATTTGAGCTCTTAATTGCTGTTATGTTATCTGCGCAATGTACAGATGAAAGGGTTAACAAAACAACACCTTCTATTTTTTGTAAATATAATAAACCAATCGATTTTGCAAATATAGAAATAACTGAATTAGAAAAGTTAATCCATCCTTGTGGTTTTTATAAGACAAAAGCAAAAAACATTAAAGCAACATCGAAAATTTTAGTTGAAAATTTTAATAGTCAAGTTCCAAATACAATAGAAGAACTAATGAAACTTCCTGGAGTTGGCAGGAAAACTGCAAATGTCGTAATGCTCGAAGGCTTCCATCTTCCTCAAGGAATTGCTGTAGACACTCATGCCAAAAGACTTTCAAATAGACTAGGATTATCTAAAAATACTGACCCTTCTAAGATTGAACAAGATTTACTTAATATTTTTCCTAAAGAATATTATGAAGATATAAATCATCTATTTATTTGGCATGGTAGAAATATTTGCGGTAGTAGAAAGGCTAATTGTTTAGATTGTCCAATTAAAAACTTTTGTGAATATTACGCAAAAAATGTATAATTTTATTATTTCTAGTTATACTATACATAAAAGTTTATACTTTTATTTTTTGATAGAGGTGATTAATTTGACAAACATTAATTGTTCCTCAAATTGCATATATCAAAAAGATGGGAAATGTTATTTTGAAAATATATCTACTACAAGAGTAACCCCATCTAATGATTGCGCTTACTTTATATCTAAAAATCAAAAGCTTAAGAATTAATAAGCATATTCTTTGCTATTAATTCTTAAGCTTCTATATTTATACTAGTTTGATTTTTATTTATAAATTTAATATTTCCTTTTTTCTTCATATTAAAGCAAATCATTCTCCATCTTTGTTTTCTAAATCTTCTATAATATCTTCCATAACAATTTGTTCATTTTCATCAACTTTATATCTTGGAAGTTCTGGAAGTTCTTCTAAACTAGAAATTCCGAACATTTTTAGAAAATTTTTTGTTGTTTTATACATTGTTGGTCTTCCTGGAGCATCCATTTTTCCGGCTTCTTCTACTAAATTATATTCTAATAGTTTATATAACGTTCCATCTGAATTTACACCACGGATAGCTTCAATTTGTGCTCTAGTTATTTTAGGGTTATATGCAATAATTGCTAAAGTCTCTAGGGCTGCTTGTGATAAATTGGGTTTACTTCTTTTATCAAATATTGGATATATATATTCATAGTAATCTTTTTTTGTGCAAAGTTGATATGCATCATCTACTTTAATAATTTCTAATCCTCTGTTTGCTTTTTGCATATCTAATTTCATTTTTTCCACAATTTCCATTACTTCTTCAAAGTCTATTTCTAATAAAACCATTAATTCTTTTATTTCAACAGGTCTTCCAGCTGCATATAATACGGCTTCTATTATTGCCTCTTTTTTTTCTTGTTCCATAAAAATACCTCTTTTCCTTATATTTACTAATTATGACATTCTTTTTTTTATGTGTCAAGAAAAATGCACAAGCTTTATAATAAAGCTTGTGCAAAAGGAACTAGTCGTCTTCGACTTCAACTTCAACCTGCCTGATAAATTTTCCCATGGAGTCACTCACATCATGAAGTGGAATTTGACCATGCCTGGCCTGATTAATCAATCTTTTTACCCAGATTATTTCTGGACCTGCATACAATCTTTCTAATGTACGCAACGAATTGGATATTATTTCTTCATCGTATACGTTTTTAAGGTTTTCTACTTCTTGCTTAAGATTTTCCAGTTGCTCTAATTCATTTCTTTTCAAAAAAATCATCCTTTTTTTTATTTTTAGGCTATTGCCCATACGTTTATTATACATCATTTATTATATTATGTCAAATTAAAGTGCGTTTTTATGCAATATATAAGTATTATTATCCAGAATTTACTTTATTTTTTATTGAAATTTTTTATTGTTTATGCTACTATAAAGTAAATTTTAAATGTTAGGATGTGTTTAATGTATGTCTAATGAAAAAAATAAAAAAATAAAAGTTGTTACTGGAGATGGAAAGCTTGATATTTCACCAGTTTCTTCACATCTAGAAATTGAAAAACCAAAAGAAAAGAAAAACAAAGAAGATATTATTATACCCAAAGAAAAGAAAAACAAGTAACTTAAATTCCTTGTACAGCAAAAAAAATAGAGAATTAAATCTCTATTTTTTTATTACATTGCCTCTTCTTTATTTTCCTGTTGTTCTGTTACTTCTTCATTATCATTTTGATTTACTACTTCCAAACTTGCTACAGATACTTCGTATGCAACTTTATTTTCTACTCTTCCATCATCATATTTCTTTTCGTATGTTCTAGATTGAACTCTACCTATAATTTTAACTTCAGTTCCAACTGGAATATTTTCACAAAATCTTGCATTTCTTCCCCATGCAATACATGGAATATAATCTGATTTATTATATGCTCTATTTACTGCAAGTAAAATATCAGATATTTCTCTACCAAATGGTGTTTGTCTGTAAATTGGTTTTTTACAAATAAATCCGTTTAAAATCACTTCATTTGATATAAAATCTTTACTTACTTCAATTTCCTCTTCTTGGTTTTCTACGAATTTAACCTCTTTTGCAAATACAGTAAGTACCAATCTGTTTCTGTCGTTTTCATAACTATTGTAAGATCTGAACTGACCTTCAACAATTATTTTCTTGTTCATTTCTAGATCTTCTAATTCAAGTAATCTTTCAGATATTGTAATTGGTATAATATCTGCATTACCACTTAAACGTGGAACACTAAGATTAAATATGTAAAACTTCTCTCCATAAATTTCATGACTAAATTTTTTATCACTTGTTACTTTTCCCACTAAAATAATGTGGTTATTATCTGAATAATTTGTATTCAATTTATTCTCCTCCTCTTATTTGTTTATCTATTGTATCTTATTCATCTTGTTATCTTTTTAGAATATATTTCATAATTTATATTATACTACCATTTTTTCGTTTTGTCTACATAAAAAGTTATTTTTTTACACTTTTTTATTTTATTTTAATTGTTTTTTGCTAATTTATATGGCATTTTTTAATTTTTGTAAATTAATTATTTAAAAATTTAGGTATATTTATGTTTATTTATGGCATTATCAAAATTCTATTTTATATATTTTGTAAAATTCATACTAAAACTTTAATAACTCTATTGTATCTTGATTATAAATGAGTAATAACGCAATTATTAGCATAATATCATAGATGTCACATTGTTCATATTTTTTTAGGCTAATTTCCTGCTGTTCAATATCTTGTTTTTTATTTAATATATTTCTTTGTACACAAATTTGAACATTGTCTTCTGTATTACTAGACATTGTTATTGTTGATTTTGAATTAAAGCCGTAAGTAATAATTATAGAGTTTATTTCACTTAATATGTTCAAATTCAAATTTAAATCTGTATTAATAATAATATACCTTGCATTTATCAATATATCTTTTAGATTTTCTATTTTTGAAATCTCTTTATTTATACAAATAGCATCAAATCGTATATTCTTCATATTTTCTATACTTTTTTCTGTTATATATACAATTTGAAAACATACATTATCAATATTATCTTTTAAAATTTTGTTAATATATTTTTTACTCTTATCGTCAGTAATTATTCCTACAAAAACCATAAATTTCTCCTTTTATTTATGTTTTTATTATTTGTATATAAACTATTTTTTATTCAGCCTTCTGCCTTTTTTGCACTCCATTTGCATCTATTGTATAATTTTCTTTATGAATTAATTCAGAAACACTGACAATATCATAACCTTTATTTTTTATATTATGTACTAACATCTCTAGGCTATCTGCAGTATGTTTTGTTCCATTATGAGATAATATTATACTTCCATTACTTAACTTTTGTTCTAATCTTTTCCACATTTCATCACCTGTTAGACCGAGTATAGTCTAATGTATCCAGATTCCACTGAATAGTTTTATGTTTTTGCTCATCTGCTGCATTAATTACTGTATTATTATATTCTCCATATGGTCCTCTATATAATGTTGTTGGTTTTCCTGTAATTTTTTCTATTTTTTCACTGCACAAACGAATTTCTTCTGAATTTTGAGAAAGACTTAAATTATTAACATGTGGATGAGTATTTGAATGGTTTGCAATTTCATGTCCATTATCTGCAATCTTTTTTACATATTCAGGATATTTATCTACCCAATCTCCAACCATAAAAAATGTTATATGTACTTTATTTTTTGATAATGTATCTAATATGCTATCAATATCATCTGCATTCCAAGCACAATTCATTGTAAGTGCAACTTTTTTTTCTTCGGTATCAACACTATAAATTGGTAATAATTTATTTTGCGATGAAGTTAAAATTGCCTCTTTGTTTCTATCAACAATTACATTGGCCATCATAAACAAAACTACTATTGTACTTAATGCTATAACATATGAATAAATCTTTTCCTTATTAAACACAATAAACATAAAAAAACCTCCCAAAATAATCTAATTTATTTTATGATTATTTTAACAGCTTTATGAAATTTTATTATATTTTTTAGTAATATCGGACATTCAGTACTGTATAAAATAAGACTATAATATATTTTAGGAGGATTTTTATGAAGGTTATTCATATAAAAAAGAAAAAACTATTACTTTTTAATAGTATCTTTCTGACATTTATCATTACATTTTGCATGTTTTCAACATCTTTTGGTATGCAACATTATTATAAATTAGATTTTCAAACTGGTTTAGTTACTGCTACTAAATTAAATGTAAGAAGTGGTCCAGGTACTGGTTACGGAATAGTTACAACTGTTAATAAAAACCAATATATTCGTGTATTTGCTGGAGTTGGAGATTGGTATATTGTTCAAGTTGAAGGAGATTATGTTGGAGCAGTAAATAAAAAATATATTAAACCAATTTATCCGTCTAAGACCAATACAGGCACTAATACTAACACCAATACTAATACTGGAACAACTCAAACTACAACATCTAATTTAAGTGCTGATGAACAGGAAGTTTTTAATTTAATTAATAATCAAAGAACGCAAAATGGATTAAGTGCATTAAAAATTGACTCTGAAGTTCAAAAAGTTGCTAGAATTAAAGCTCAAGATATGGTCAATAATAATTACTTTTCACATACTTCACCTACTTATGGCTCTCCTTTTGATATGCTAAAGAGTTATAAAGTTTCATATAATACAGCTGGAGAAAATATAGCTGGAAATTCTAGCAATTCGGGAGCTGTAAATGCTTGGATGAATTCATCAGGTCATAGAGCCAATATTTTAAATAAGTCTTTTAATTATACTGGAATTGGAGTTGTTAATAGTCCAAAGTATGGAAAAGTATATGTTCAAATGTTTATTGGAAAATAACAAAGTAAACAAATAATTATTTTACTTATTCTATTTTCTAAAAAATCGATACTTATTTTTAACTAAGTAATCGATTTTTTGTTATTTTAATCTACTTCTAACTTCTTTATAATCTTTCATATATTTTTCTACCATATTCCAGAATTCTTTAGAGTGATTCATATATTTTAAATGACATATTTCATGTAAAACTACATATTGTATAACTTGTCTATCATATTTCATTAACTCAGAATTTATTGTAATATTTTTATTTTGTGTACAAGTCCCCCATGCAGTTTTTAATCTTTTAATTCTATATTTATTAGGTTTAATCCCTACAATTCTGGTTACAACCATCATAGCCATTGCAACTTCTTTTTCAGCTATTTTCATATATAAATTATTAATTAAATCTTTTATTATTTGTGTATTATTTCTATTTTTTCTCTCCAATGGCAAACTTATTACTACATCACTTTCATTAAGTTCTAATATGGGTTTTATATCCTTTAAAAACTGAACTTGTAATAAAAAATCTTTTCCTAAAATTTTAACAGTATTTCCATCTTTATAATTTTCGACTACGTTTTGATTTATTTTTTCGTAAATCCATTTTTTCTTTCTATCAACTATGTCTTCAATTTCACTTTGTTTCATTTTAATTGGTGCTTTAACTATAACTTTATTATCTCTTACATGTATATAAAGATTTTTTATTTTCGACCTTACTATTTCGTATTCGATTATTTTACTATTATATTTAACTTTATTCATTTATAACTTTATTCCTTTCTTATCCTTACTATGTCCCTCTTACCATTTACATCATAAAGATCTAATCTCCTGAATGAATTTATTTATGTTTTTTAACTTTTATATTATCAAACAGTAACATATTATATATAATTATACCACATTTTCTTGACATTAGTAAAAAAATCTTATATACTTATATTAACAATTTTTTCCAATTTTTTTAATTCTTATAAAGGAGTTTTTATCTATGAAACAAGCATTTGAAATCTTAAAGAAATACTTCGGATATGAAGATTTTAGACCTGGTCAAAAAGAAATTATTAAACACATTCTTAACCAAGAAGATTGCTTAGGAATAATGCCTACTGGAGCTGGTAAATCAATATGTTATCAAGTCCCCTCATTAATATTTTTAGGTGTTACAATTGTTATCTCTCCTCTAATCTCACTTATGAAAGATCAAGTTGATGCATTAAATGTAAAGCAAATCTCATCTTGCTACATAAATAGCACACTCTCACCATTAGAATATAAAACTATCTTGCAAAATATTTCAAATGGTAACTATAAAATTATTTATATTGCACCAGAAAGGCTAAAATCAGAAAATTTTATAGAATTTTTAAATACTCTTTCCATTTCAATGATTACAATTGATGAAGCTCATTGTGTATCCCAATGGGGACACGATTTTAGACCTAGTTATTTACAAATTGCACCTGTTATTTCAAAGCTTAAACATCGTCCAATAGTTACTGCTTTTACCGCTACTGCCACAGAAACTGTAAAAAATGATATAATAAAAATATTAAACTTAAAAAATCCCTTTACTTTAACAACAGGATTTGATCGTGCCAATTTATCATTTCAAGTTTATAATTCTATTATAAAAAAAGAGTTTGTAGTAAACTATATAGAAGAACATAAAAGTTCATGTGGCGTAATTTACTGCTTAACAAGAAAATCTGTAGATTCTCTTTATTATTATCTAAAAAGTCTTTCCTATTCCATAGGTAAATACCATGGCGGAATGTCTGAAAAACAAAGAAGTAAGAATCAAGATTTATTTTTATCTGGAAAATATTCTATTATGATTGCAACAAATGCATTTGGAATGGGAATTGATAAACCAAATATTCGATTTGTTATTCACTATAATATGCCAAAAGATTTAGAAGGCTATTATCAAGAGGCAGGTCGAGCCGGAAGAGACGGATTAGCAGCAGAATGTATTTTATTGTTTAGTAAATCAGATATTGTTTCAAACAAATTTCTAATTAATCATGGAAGTAGCCTTCTTAATCACACAAATGAATATCAAAAACTAAAACAAATAACACTGTATTGCCAAACTAAACTTTGTCTTAGAAGATATATTTTAGAATACTTTGGTGAACATCCAAATTTTAAAATATGTAATTATTGTAGTAATTGTACTTATAATAATTTAAACAGCTACTCAAATTTTCAAAAGCCTTTTGACTTAAGTATACAATCAAATAATAATATAAAAAACATTCCATCTGACTCCAAATTATTTTCTATTTTAAAAGCAATTCGTTTAGAGCTTTCTATTAAATATAAAGTTCCTCCATTTATGATTTTTCATAACAAAACCTTAATTGAAATGACAAAATCTCTTCCAACAGATATAAATAGTCTATTACAAATTAAAGGGATAGGTAAATATAAAGCTGAAACATACGGTAAGGAATTTATCTTTGCAATAAAGACTTTTATTGGCACTTAAATTAAGAATAAACATTTTAAATTTTTTCATAATTTAAAATTTATTACCTTATATAATAAAAAAATTACTCTAATAAATATTTATTATGAGTAACCTTTTTCTTAATATTTAATTAATAAAACAATGTTGTCATATTTCTAGCAATCATAAAAATTATAATAACAACCAAAAATATTTTTAATATTATATCTAATGGCTTATTTACTATTGGTTCATCTTTAATAATATATCTTAAATAACGGTAAGTGCTATAACTAAATATTACCGCACTTGGTAATAACATTAAATTGTACCAAATTGCCTCTTTTATTCTTCCATTTAATAAATTATGTATTGCTCTTGTCATTCCACATCCAGCACATTTTATTCCAGTTAATTTATAAAATATACACGGTATAAAAAAACTATGTTCTTCTGGATTATATTTTTTTACAATAACAGCTCCTATACATGCTATAATTGCTAGTATGCTAATAAAAATTACACTATTTCTCTTCTTCTTATTCATTTTAACTTTCCTAATTTCTAATTATATAATGCTACCATTCCAAAAATAAATACAAAATATAAAATATAACATAAAATAATTATAGTTGCCCAGATTGCAATTGAAATCCATGCATACTTTGTCCATTTTTGTGATTGTTTTAAGCTTTCTTTAGCAGCTCCGAATATTACCAATTTGTACTAACGAATTTATTTTTGCTCCTTCTACTAAAGATAAAATTGCAAAAACTATTCCCGCAATATTAGAACAACACATAAAACTCAAAATCAAAGCAACTATAGCTCCTGCTGGGCTATATTTTATTGTTTCGTTATTTAAATAATTTACTTTATCGTACTTATTATTTACATTATCTTGTATTATAACTTTTTGTTTTAATTTAGTACCACATTTCACGCAAAATTTAGAATCATCATCGTTATTATAATAACAATTATTACAAACCATTTTATATACACCTCTTTTTTTTCTTATCTATTTTAACATTTTTCTAGTATATTTGCAATTATTTATAAAAATATTATAATTATTAGTTTTATGTTTTTATTATAAAAAGTATTTATTAATTTATGACACAATTAGACATTTTTTTCATACTATATATTAAGCCTTAAGGCTAAATAATATGAAAGGATTGATAAAAGATGGAATATGATAAAAATATATGTCCAGTAGTTGATGTAAATGGAGTTGTTGCATCTGGAAAACAGTTTGACCTAGATATTACTTTACCACAAGACAATCGTAATGTTATTTATGGAATAATTAAAAACTGCTATAAAGAGCCTGTTTGTGACGCAGTCGTAAAACTAATAGAAGTAATATGCAATTGTGGAAAAGAAGAAAGAAAACCTGTATCTCACACATTTACAGATAAAAATGGCGAATTTGTATTTGGTCCTCTATGTCCAGATAAATTCTATGAGATTCAAATTTGGGTTGATGAAGTAAAACATGCAAAAATATGTGCAACTTGTGAGCATAAAGGATCTTGCTTAAAAGGTGTAGACATTGATTGTGATAGACCTCATAAGCCATGTGAATGTAAACATTGCATGAAACACTGTGAAGAAAAAAAAGAATGTGAATGTAAACCTTGCGAAAAAAAATGTGAAGAAAAAAAAGAATGCGAATGTAGACCTTGCGAAAAACACTGTGAAGAAAAAAAAGAATGCGAATGTAGACCTTGTGAAAAACACTGTGAAGAAAAAAGGGAATGTGAATGTAAACCTTCTGAAAAACACTGTGAAGAAAAAAAGGAATGTGAATGTAAGTCTTGCGAAAAAGATGAATGTAGACCATGTTTCGGAAGATTCAATTATAGAAGATAATAATTAAAAAAGGAATCTATGTGCTGATTTACTCCGCATAGATTCTTTTTTATATATTATATAAAACTATATAATTCCTAATTTTTTTATCATTTTCTTTCCTTGTTTCATTACCTTTTTTTTATCTTGCCCCATTGTTTCATTATAAGCTATTACAAGTCCAGCTGAAATAATTGAACCAATTAACATACCCTTTACAAAATTCATTTTAATATCCTCCTATCCTTTTTTTATACTATTATGCCTTTTTTTCTTATTAATATACTGATTATAAAAAGAATATATTTCATGAATTGCAATAAATAATAAAAATATACCAAACCATTTCTTAAGCTGTTCCGTTTGAATAAGGTTTGCAATTTTAGCACCTATAATTGCTCCTATAACTCCAGAAATTGTTAATATTAAAGCTAATTTGAAATTAATCTTTTTGGCTTTTATATATGCAATAATCGATACTATTGAAGATGGTATAAAAAATAATAAATTAAGTCCTTGTGCTATTTGCTGCTCATAATTTAAAAATATTGTAAGTAGCAAAATTAAAATGCTTCCTCCGCCCATTCCCATACTTGTTATAATTCCAGATATTATACCTACAATTACCTCTATCATAAACTTTTCCTTTATTTTAATAAATTAAAAATCGCATAAAATAAAAAAATTATAAAAACTATTTTGAGCCACTTATTATCTAACTTCTGTAATAATTTTGTTCCTAAAAAAGCACCTATAACTCCTCCAATAGCAACTTTTATTCCAACATTCCAATTAATCTGGTAATTTTTTGAATAAAAATATGCAGTTGTCAAAACCATTGGTAAAATACAAAAAATTGTAGTTGCTCTTGCTTCTTTTTCGTCTAGTTTAAAGAAATATATACAAGCTGGAAGTAATATCATTCCACCACCAGAAGCAAAGAGTCCGCTAAATATTCCTGAGATAAAACCTATCAAAATTTTTTTAAACATATAGTCTTCTTTCTTTATTTTACATTTTGATTATTATTTGTAAAAACTATCTAATTTATACGTTTTCCATCTTCATCTCCAATTTATGATACTCAAATAAAAGTGCTTTATTTCTATAATTAACTCCACATATGTTTTCTAGTTATTTCTAACAGATTTAATGGAGTAAATCCAATAATTTGTACTTTGGATCTGTCAAGCTTTATACATTTGTTCCAAATCTCTAATATACTATTTCTATTTTTTTCATTCATATCTATGTAATCTACGATAATAATTCCTCCAATATCTCTTAATCTAATTTGTTTTGCTATTTCCATTGTAGCTTCTTTATTGACCACAAAAACAGTATCTTCTTTTGCATCTTTTCCTGTATATTTTCCTGTATTTACATCAATTGCAGTAAGAGCTTCTGTTTTATCAATTGTTATAAATCCACCACATTTAAGCCAGACTTTTCTTTCCTTAAGTTTATCGTATTGCTTTTGTACATCATACATATTAAAAATGTCTTTTTTTACTTCAACTACAATATTACTTTTTTCATTTTCTGCAATAAAATCAGAAATATTGTTTTTTAAATTTTCTTTATTAACTATAATTTTATTTAAATCTTTGTCCATAAAATCTATTACAAGCTTTTCTAAAATTTTGTAATTTTTATCTAAAATACACGGAATAGATTGTTTATTCTGTATTATAGTATTTGCTTTTTTCTTTATACTCTCCCATTTAACAATTATTTTATTCAATTCCTCTTGAATCTCCAATTTGCTCTTTCCTTGTGCCGAGGTTCTAATTATAATTCCAACATTCTCTTCTTTAATTTCTTTTACAATTTCTTTTAATCTATTTTTTTCTTCTGTATCTTCTATTTTAGTTGATACTGTTATAAAATTAACATTTGGAATAAGTACAATAAATCTTCCTGAAAGTTTAATATGTGTAGTTGCTTTTGCTCCTTTGCTTCCACATGTATCTTTATTAATCTGTACCATTATTGGCATTCCAACTCTTATGTATTTATTAATATTAATTTTTTCAAAATTCTCATTTTTATTTCCAGTTTCATTGCTTACTTTTGGTATAATATCTTTTATATGAAGAAATGCATTTTTACTTTTTCCAATATCTACAAATGCAGCTTGCATCCCTGGTAATATTTTTTGAACCTTTCCTAAGTAAATATCTCCTTCTAGCTTTTCTTTATTAAAATTTTCTTCATAGTTTTCTGTTATCTTTCCTTCTTCTACAAGAAAAATATTCTTATTATTTTGTTCATCTGCATAAACTAGTATTTCTTTCATTTTTCTATATATTAGTATTTTATTACTAATATTTCTCCCTTCTTATTTTTTATATTTAACTTATTATATACAAATTAAGTAAGCTCTAGAAAAGATAGGCTTACTTTAATATTAATCTAAAATTTAATTATATTTATTCATTGCAATATCTATGCCACTTTTTAATATCTCTGTAATCGCATCTGCAGCTTTTTTTACTCCATCTTGTAATTTTATATATTCTTCATTTGGAACATGTCCAATTACATATTCTATTAATTTTTCTTTGTTTTCTGGCATTCCAATTCCAACTCTTACTCTTGGAAAATCTGTTGTATTTAAACAAGCAACAGTTGATTTCATTCCATTATGAGTTCCAGGTCCTCCTTTTTTTCGAATTCTAATACTTCCAACAGAAGTGTCTAAATCATCACAAATAACTATTATTTCATCATAATTTATTTTATAAAATTTTACAAATTGTATAATAGATTCTCCACTTAAATTCATATATGTTTGAGGTTTTAGTAGTATTACTTTTTCATCTTTAATGTTACCCATTCCATATAATCCATTAAATTTCGACTTATTTACATTAATTTCATTCTCTTTTGCAAGCTCATTTATAACATCAAATCCCATATTATGTCTTGTTTTAGAATATTCTTCTTCTGGGTTTCCCAGTCCAACAATTAAATACATCTCTTCTACCTCTTTTTATATTTAATATCTCTTTAATTTTTAATATTGTTTATTCACTATATGTCACCACTAATTTAGAATAACATTGTTAATATCCTCTTTTGTGATTTTTCCTTGTCTTAAAATACTAAGCTTTTCATCTATAACCTGAATTACAGTTGAAGCTTGAGCTAATTTATCTATTTTTCCGTTTATATAAATATCTACATTATCGCCAAGTTCATTAATAATTTCTTTAATATTTGTTTTATTAGCTTTTCCTGATAAATTTGCACTAGATGTTGCAAGTGGTTCTTTACAAGCATTTAATATTTCTTGTGCAATTTTGTTTGTTGGTATTCTTACCCCTACTGTATCTTTCTTAGCAGTTAGCTTATCTGAAACTATATTTTTTTTCTGTAAAACAATTGTTAATGGTCCTGGCATAAAGTTTTCTATTATTTTTCTTTCAATCTCGCTATTTATAATTGCTAATTTCTCAATTTCACAAACATTAGCAACAAGCACACTAAATGGTTTATTAAGTGGTCTTTGTTTTATGTTATAAATTTTTTCTGAAACATTTAAATTATAAGCACTTCCGACCTATTCCAAAAACTGTTTCCGTTGGGAAAACAATAATTCCTCCCATTTTTATAGTTTCTACAACTTCTTTTAGTTCTTCTACATTTACCTTTTCATACCAATCAAAATATTTTGACACAAAAATCACATTCCTTTGTTACTCTACATAATGTATGTATTATAACATTCGCATATTTCTTTGTCAATGTAAAAGGAAACGTAAATAATCAGTTATCCATTTTATATTCCTTTTCTAATTTTAAATTAGTATATAATTTTGAAATTAGTCCTAATTCTTTTTGTGCCTGCTCTGATATTTGAAATGAAAATACTTTTTTATCAGGAGCAAGAACAATGTATTTAATAGCATTTATACTAGCTTCTCCCAGCTCAATACACGATTTATCTACTTTTGCACAATTTTTACACTTAAATCCACTACTATTCATACTAAAAAAATTCAGTTCTTCTTTAGTATGACAATTTGTACACTGTTGTATTTGTGGAGTAAAACCTAATAGACACATTAATCTTAATTTGAAAACTGATAATATAAAATCTAAATTCTTATCTGTCTCAGAAATCAGATATATTGAATTTAAAAGTAAGCTAAGTATCTTGTATGTATTTTGATTTTCATATGTAACATCATTAATAATTTTTGTAATATGCGCAGCATATTTTAATTTATCTAAATCAGTCCTAATATTATAAAAAATTTCAATAGTATCACAAGAATTAATTCTATAAGAATTTGTTCCTTTATATAACATATAATCCCCAAAACATAAGTATTGAGTGCCTGCCATTAAAAGGCTTTTTGGCCTTCTTGCTCCTTTAGCAGCACACCCAATTTTCCCTGTTGGAGTTAATATTGTTACCATTTTATCAAAATCACCCATATTATTTTCTGAAATTATTATTCCCTTTGTTTTTAGTGTCTTCATATTCATTCACCTTTAAATTTTTTTGTACATTTTCTACTTCTATTAACTCTAAATAAGTATCAATATTTCCTGTATTTTTAAATGTATTCCAAGCTAATTGTTTTATCATGTGCAATCATCTCCTTATCATAAAGCATTAAATACCTTCTGTTTTATCCTTTGCAAATTTTTCTTTTTTATTCTTTTTTTTAAGAATCTATTTTGAATTTTTTTACCATATTATCATTGTTTAACCAGTCTTCTTTCACTTTTACCCATAATTTCAAATTTACTTTTGTTTGAAGCATATTTTCTAAATCTTGTCTTGCGTATGTTCCAATTCTTTTTAACATATTACCATTTTTTCCAATTATTATTCCTTTATGTGAATTTCTTAAACAGTATATTGTTGCATCTATGTCATAAATTGGCTCTTTTGTTGCAGTTTTTCTTTTTTTCATTTTTTCTGTTTCAATGTAAAGCCCATGAGGCACTTCATCATCTAATAATTTCAATGCTTTTTCTCTTATTGTTTCTTCAACTAATTGTCTCATTGTCTGGTCTGTATACTCTTCAGTATCATAATATGCAGGCCCTTCTTTTAAGTTCTTTTCAATTTCATCTAATATTACTTCTACATTAATATTTTTTGTAACAGAAACTGGTATAATTGCCTCAAAATTATATTCATCCTTATATAAACATATTAATTTAGCCAGTTCATCTTTTTTTATTAGATCTATTTTATTAATAATTAATATTGTTTTTGCATTTTGACTTTTTATTTTGTCTAAAATTAATCTATCACCTTTACCAATATTGTTAGAAGTCGCCTCTACAACAAATAATAATACGTCAACATCGCAAATCATTCCAAAAGCAGTTTCTACCATGACATTTCCAAGTTTTGTTTTTGGTTTATGTATTCCTGGAGTATCGACAAAAATAATTTGAGAGTTTTCTCTATTTACTATAGCTCTTATTGCAGTTCTTGTAGTTTGCGGTTTATTTGCAATTGCAGCAACCTTTTCCCCTACTAAAGCATTTATAATACTAGACTTTCCAACATTAGTTCTTCCAACTAATGAAACAAAACCAGATTTAAATTTTTCATTCATAAAAGTTCACCATCCACATATTTATTATATATTCTTATTCTTGCTAAATTTGTAAAAATTAGTCTTTAATATTAATTTCTTTTAATTTTAAACGATTTTATCATAATTTACCCCTAAAAGTCAAAATTTTATAATGCTCATTTTATAATAATTTAATAACATTTGTAATGAAAATAAAAAGGTATAAGCAAATTTTCTTACTTATACCTTTTTATATAATTTATAACTTAATTACTCAAATTTAACATTTGAATCTATTGGACAAATTTGAATAAACGTATTTCCGTCATTTACTTTAATTTTATTTCCTTGTAAATCTTCATAGACTGTTTGTTCATTTCTTGAATTTTTCTTGCATTTTATTTTTATAGCTTTTCCATTTGTAATGTAATATCCATCTCTTGTTCCTACATTATCTAATGTTTGTCTGCCTTTATTTTCGCCGTCATTTAATGTTGTATTTTTTACAAAAGTAATAATTATATTCTTAGTTGTAATATTTTCTTTTGTATTCCAATCTGTTTGAACAGCTCCTCTAGAGTATCTAGTATATCTTTGTGTATTAGAATTGTAAACATATTTTACTGTATTAGATGTTGAATATGGTATAGTAACACTATTTGCCTTTTCTCCTTCATCTAATTGCACATTTTCGCTTACATAATTTAGTACACTTTTTTTATTAGAAGTAGTACTATAATTTTTCTTTTTAGCCATTTCTAAAATATTAGATGTATTTGTTACTGCATTGTGTGGTGCAGACTTTTCCTTAACTCTCCAGAAAGTTTTTGATGATTCTCCTGCTGTAATTCCATTAATATTATTAACACCTAATTTTGATATATCAGATTGTGCTTGGGGGCTCCAGCCAAAATGAACATAAATTGCATCATTTTCTAGAGCGTAATCAAGGAAATAATGTCTTGAACTTCTAATTGGTCCAATCTTTTCTATATTTTTTCCTTTAAACAATGCCATTAATCTTGTCTCTCCACCCTCTACAATCATTTCATATGTAATATATGCATCATTTAATCCGTCCTTGAGGAAGAGCTCCTTTATGATTATCAATCATTACAGCAATTGGTCTATCTGTACCTGAAAATGTTTTTATAAGCACATTTTCGTTTGTTTTATTACTCTTTTCTTCCTTTTTTTCTCCAACTATATCTGTTCCAAGAGAAATAACATCATCTGAATTATTTCTTCCCGCAAAGAAATATACTGCTAATACTCCACAAGCAACTAATATTAATGCTAGTGCTATTCCAATTAAGATTTTTGTTCCATTTTTTTTCATAAAAATTCTCCCCTTTATCAATTAAAAACCGTTAAACCATATACCAATAAAACTATTAGAAATCCCATACAAGAGCCAAAAATCACCTCTGCCCAGGTTTTCTTCTTGCTATCAATTCTATTTTCTAATACCATTAGTGCTAATATAGCAGATAGTACAAATATTAATAAGTCTTTAGTACTAGCTCCAATTGCAGTTAAAATGCCAAATGCTATAGCAGATTGACCACTTGGAATAAATGTAGCTTCTTTATTTTTTTGTTTCTTAGTACTAACATAAGCAAATACTCCAAGTACAGCAATTATAGTTAATATTATTCCTACAAATGCTAAATGATCAGGTGAATTTATAATGTTATAAAATATACTTTCTCCAAATTTTGTAATATCTGTTTTTCTTATGAATAAAAAATAAGCTACAATTACAGAGTTACATGCCATTAATAATACTGCTCCTGCGCCAACATCTTTGGCAATTTTCGCTTTTGGATGATATAAATCTGTATATAGATCAACCAATGTTTCAATTGCAGTATTAATCATTTCTGCAAATATTACTAATACAACAGCAAATGTTAAACATAGAAATTCACTTGTTGTAAAATTGTAGAATAAACTAAGTATCATAACAATTACTGCAATAACCAACTGTTTTTTTACATTGCTTTGTGTTGTTATTGCATAAATAAATCCATTTATTGCATTTTTTGTAGCATCTATAAAATTAGAATTAGATAACTTTTGCTTTTCTTCTTTCTTTTTCATAAATCATCCTTATCTTGTAATGTCTAATTGTTTTAAAACATTTTCTTCCTTTTCTCTCATGACTTTCTTTTCTTCTTCTTCCATATGATCATATCCCATTAGGTGATAAAAGCCATGTACAGTCATATAAGCAAGTTCTCTTTCAAAACTGTGATTATATTCTTTTGCTTGCTCAATTACTCTTGGAATGGAAATAATAATATCTCCTAAAATGTCTTGAAACGTAAATTCATGTTTTGCTAACTTTTCTTCTAACTCATCTTTTTCAAACATTGGAAAAGATAAGCAATCTGTTTCTTTGTCTACATTTCTGTATTTTTTGTTTATATCTTTTATTGTCTGTGGATTAGTTAAAATAATATTGATATATAATTTGGTTTCTTTTAAATTTTCAACTTCAAAGCATTTATTTATTACTTGATAAATTATTTTTTTATATTCTTCTTTTTCATCAATATCATTAAAATTGATTTGTAAAATTTCTTCCATTTTTTCCTCTTCTTTTCTATTATTTATGCTTTAATTTTTTGTTTGGTATAACTTTTAGATGAAACATAACTGTTGTGTAATGGTCTCATTACTCCTAGTTGTACTAATTTATTCTTATAAAACTTTATAATTTTGTAATATTTATTTTGATTTTTTTCAACTTGTTTTAAATCACTTGAAATAAATAATATTTCTTTTTGTTTTATATATTCATCTTTATTAGAATCCTTTAGTGCTTCTATATTTTTGAATTTATTCCAAAATGTTTTAAATTCTTGCTTCTTTTCTGGCTTGTCCCAGTATATCTTTGTTGATAATAATTTTACATTGTATTCTTCTATTAAACGAATTAATAATTCGTATGCTTTTTCTTGTTTTTTTATAATTCTTGTATCTACAATTAAGCTTCTTATGTCTTTTAGTAATTTTATATAACATTGTTCTGCCACAACAAGTGGGAGACTGTGTGTGAATAACTTTCTGCTAATTCCTAATAAGACCATATTTTTTTCAATTCTTTCATTTTGATCTAGTTTGCCAATTGTAAATCTTTCAAAAGTTTCATACTCAGATAATAAATCTTTATAAGATTCTATTTTTTCTTCTTTCCATTTTAAAGGCAAAATATTTACAATATATTCTTCTAATGTACTAAATATTTTTTCATAAATTTCATCTTTTGCAACAGGCGTTAAATTATCAGCTAATTTCACAGAATAATGCTTTAATATTCCTTTATATATATTTTCCATTTTTTCACAATAAAAGTGCTTAAATCTTTCAAAAGTTTTTGGTTTATCTGCTTGTTTTATTGTTTCATAGTCTAACTCTAATAAATACTTTTGTTTTCTATATTTGTATTCTGTATATTCCTCATCTTTTAGATGTACAATCATATAATACTTAGATAAAGCTTCTTTTTCAAAATCTGTAGCAGTATCATTTTTTACTTTTTTATATATTGAATCTACTATATTTTTATCGATTGAATCTAAATATAAATTATATGACTCTTCATACTTCTTTTCTAATATTCTCTTTTTCTCTTCTGTTTGCTTTTGGTCATTATAATTCTCATATGCTTTTAACAAGCTGTTTCTTTTGATGGTAATTAAAACCCCATTAATACCTACCTTTGTAGGTATTAATAGTTTTGTAATTGTGTTTGTTAGTTTTGAAAAAAATGTTTTCTCCGAACTATAAATTCTAAGGCTTTTTCCTTCCATTTTCATCATCCTTTCAAAATACTATCTTTTCCTTTGTACCAATATTTTCTTTTATTTCATAAATTACTTCTACATCTACATATTCTTCTTTTGAATCTATATTAATATATTTATTCAGCAAATTTTCTTTTGCTGTAATTTGTTTATCTAATTCTTCCTGACATTTGTTTATTCCTACCTTTTTTGCTTCTTCAACCGTATAAGAAATTTGTTTTTCTTTTAATTCAGAATAATTATTTTTTATTAGTTCAATTGGCAAGTAAAGATTAGAAAATAATTTTAACTTTTTATTCTCCACTATTGTATCATACTTTTGAAAATTTGGAAGCTTTTTATATAAATTTATTTTGAAATTATTTATATTAATTGAATACCTATTTTTCTCATTTCCTGTTTTTTCATCAACACTTTGATTTAAGTATATTTTTTCTTTATGACTATACCAAACTTTAGCTTCTATTGAACCTTCTGAATGAACATATCTTGTTCCTGTATATTTTCCTTCTAACCAACCCGCAATTAAAACTGTTCCCTTTTTTACAATTTCTCCTTCTTTAACTTGTGGGGTTCCATTTTGTGCATTAACTTTTATAATCATTGCTTCCTTATCTGAAACAATATTGCAATATTCATCTTCATTTATAATTTCCGGTTTTTCATCCGCTTCTATCACTTTAACTATTGCATTAGTTCCTTTTAAATCTATACCTATCCATGCAATATCTTTTCTATCTAGCCTCATTTTATTAATAATTTCTTTAGTATTAATATCTCTTTTTCTTTTTCCTATTGTTAGTCCTTCTTGAATAATTATCTCTTTTAATTCATCTGCATTTATTTTTTCATTTCCTGTAATTTCTATATTCCAAATAAAATTAGATAAAACTAAGATAGATGTAATTATAATTAGTAATAATAAAACAAATATCTTTCTTTTTTTATATTTATTAAATATAAATGGCATTCCTTTTTTACTTTGAATCTTTATTTTACATTTTGTTTGTTTTGCAATTTTTACAGCGTTTTTAAAATCTTGTATCCCAACATTAGCTGATATTATGGCAGATTTATCTCTTTTTATTTTCCATAGAAAAATGTTTTTACTCATACATATATTAATAAATCTTTCTACAAAGAAGCCTTCTACAATAATATTTACATATCCTAATAAATAATTTAGTAATATTTTTATGTACAAGTTTACTCCTCCTCTTCTTCATCTATCATATTTTCAAAATCAATACTCTCAATTTTACCAGTAACCATAATATCATCTGTTGTCATCTCACTTAAGCTTAGATGGAAACCATTTATATTTATAATTCCTGTATATGTATTAATTCTTATATAAAATTCTTGATATTCCAATATTCCTTTATAATTTTCTATAAGCATTTGATTAAAACCTGCTATTGTTAGTTTTGGCTCTTTAGAAGAAATTTCTTTAGGCATTTCCAAAATTCTATCTAACCTATTTATTTTCTTTGTTTTATTTTTTCTCCTAACTCCCATACTTTTTCACTTCCTAACTTATTTATCTTTCAAATTCATCTAAGCTTTTAAATTCATATCCCATTTTCTTTATCTCTTTAATGCATTCATCTAATACATTTGTATTGTCTTTTGAATTTCCATGTAGTAAAATAATTGCTCCGTTATGAACATTATTTAATATTTTTTCTTTGGCATAACTTTCTCTTCCCTGTTTATTTTCATCCCAGTCATCATATGCAAAACTCCACATTACAGTTTTGTATCCTAATGTATTGGTAAAAGCTACTGTTCTTTGGCTATATTCCCCTTTTGGAGGTCTAATATATTTCATTTCATATTTATATTTTTCATATATTGCAGTATGTAAATCCATAACTTCCTTTTTTATTGTATTATTATCTAAATCTGGCATACTTTTATGATTAACAGTATGGTTTGAACCTAACTAGATGTACCACTTTTTTATATAAAATTATGTAGTTAACATCAGTAACTACTTACTAATTTATTATGCTATATCTTTCTTATATATTACTTTCTCATAAGGATTTAAAAAAGTTAGTTTGATTATTACATCTTTGTTGTAGAACTTTCTTTTATCTTCCATTTGGATTTTTACTTTTTCCTATTGTGTTATTCATTTTCATATTTGGTAGATATCTTTCTAAATAATAACCTGTATCTATATAATCTCTTTCAGATCTTGATAAATCTTTTGTAATTATGCAATTTATTTTTTCATCTTCAATATTGTCTATGATTTTCTTAAAAGCTGGTCTATTGAAGTTTGTTCCAGTATAGTCATATAATTATTTGTTATTAACATTTTTTCCATTCTATAACATATTAAATTGTATTTACTTGAATTTTAATTTATGAACAATTTTATTCATAATAAAAAAATAACCAAAGATTTATTATCAAAACCTTTAGTTATCTCTATCAATAACATTAATTATCTATTTTCTTGGTAAACTTTTAAATTCCAACCAATATTTATTATTTTTTAAAACTTCTTCTTTTATACCCACTAGATTATAATCTGAAACTTCCTCAATAAATTTTATAACTTTTTCCTGTTCCAAAATAACTGTTTTTCCTTCTTTATAAAAAACTTTTTCTTTAACACTTTCTGGAACAATAACATTAAATTTATCCTGTAATGTTTTATTCAATATATCATAATCATTATAAATATCTTTTGAAAAACATTCTAAAAACTTATTATAAAAGATATAATCTGTAACTAAATGCAAAAAATATCCTTTATTATAATCATTATCTATTTCATTTTTCTCTAAAAATTCTTTTAGATTTACTTTACTACTTTTCATTCCATAATGTGTAACCGATTTATCTGAAACACCATCTGGAAATATGACACCCTCAATAAAACTTTCATAATTATTTATATCTTCTATATGTTTAGCTCTATAAGCCTCTGCAACAGCTAAATGTATTACATATCCTGGCATAATTTTTCTCCTCTATCTAATATTATCTGTTTCTTTTTTTTCTAAATTCTCTATTCCACCATTTAAGTCACAAACCTTCTGATAATTTGAGCTAGATACAATTTTCATTTTTTGTTGATCTCTATTGGTAAATACCACATTAATCTCTTTCCAATCTTTATCTAAAAATTGTTCTTCTTTTTCTTGTAAATCTGAACCAAATATTGCAACAATATCTTTCGAGTCAATATCTTTATATATGCTTTTTATATCTTCAACAATATCTTTTCTAGTAGTATCTATATCCATATAAGAAATACTATCAATTATTTTCATTAAACTTAAAATAGATGCTCTTTCAGCAGTTGATTGTTTAGGTACTTTATGTTTATTTTTAAATATTCTCTCATCAGTTTTTAAAACTACAACTACTTTTTCACACATTTCCTTAGCCAACATTAAATTTTCCAAATGTCCAGCATGAAAAACATCAAAACTACCTATTACAAAACCAATTTTATATTTTTTTTCTTCCTGTTTTCTTTTTTGCATTTCCATATAATCTAGGTAAGCTTTTCTAGCTGCATCTTCAATTTCTTGTTCATTTTTAGTATTTACTTCAAAAACGAAATCAACACCTTCTAGATATTTTGCTATTTTCATTCTTTCTTCTGTAGTCTTCATAGGATATGTCATTAATTCGTCTTCACAATATTTATCTGTATACACTCCTAATCCATATATTTCGTTTTCTTGTGTTTGTTCTTTTATTTTCATCCTTATGTCTCTGCATATAATATCAAATATTCCTATTGTATAACCAAAATCCTTTTCATCTAATTCATCTTTCATAAATTCCTCCAATTAATTTTTATTTTTTAATACTTCTCTCCATGCTTTTTTTACAATTTTTTTTATCTCATTTACATCCATACTATCTACTAAAAAAACAAAATCAACACCTTCTAAACTTTTAACTAAATCCATTCTCTCTTCTTCACTTCTCATTGTACTTGTCTTATACTTATTTTTTATAATTTCATCTGAATATACACCAACTCCATATATTTCACAATTATCTGCTTCTTTCTTTACTCTTTTTTTTATATTTTCAGATATATCATCAAATATTCCTATTGAAAAATCAATTTTCTTATTTTTTTCCATAGTTCTTCTCCTTTTTTCTAACTATAAGTATTTTTCTATTATTTTCTTATCAAATAAAAATAGTTTTTTTCTGTCGTATATTAAATTAATTAATTGCATCTTAATTTCAGGTGTCTGTTTTTCCTTATATAAATTTATAGTATCATTAATACAATTATTCAAATTCATTTTAGCTACATCCATCAAATTTATATAATCAATGTATTCACTCATGAACTATCACCTCTCTTCTATGTTTTCCTTCTCAAAGGCATTTCGTATTGCTTCTAACTTTTCTAATTGTTCAAACTCTGCATGCTTTGTTAATACTGATTTAATATGTTCGTATCTTATAACAAAATTTTCTCTAGTATCCTTAAATGCAAGTTTTCTTTCCATATCATATGCTTGAAGTGGTGTCATTTTTTTATTTATTTTTTTTGAATAAATTTGTACTGGCAAAGAATCAACATTTTTTCCTCTTTTAGAAATAATTATATCATCAAATATTTCTAATTCATCTAATCTTTGTACATTCTTCCTAACATTTTCTACTGCGGAATGATCCAATCTAGTATTTCTTCTACATTCTCCATACTTTTCTAAATAATAACAATATCTAGTTAACATAGAAAGATTTGCTTCAACTTCAGGAACAGCGATTACAGATAATTTTGTATCATACCCTTTTACTTTTACTTCTTGTGTAGTGTCTATAAAAGAACTTATACTTCTTAAAGCTGATTCTAAAACAATATTATATCCTTCTTTTGTAGCTCTATCTACAATATCTACAATTACTTTAGAAATATATGGCTTTAAAATAAGAAATTCTTCTCTTTCTGTACACATATCGTGAATTTGTTGATATTTTTCCTTTGGAAATTTAGTTCTTAATTCATCTTGATCAATTATTATAGCATTTCCAACTAGATTCTGATATTCCTTAGCAACTAACATACTTTTCCCTGAACCTGCTTGTCCTCCTACAATAACAAATTTCGGATTTTTTGTTTTTTCAGCACACAATGATAATTCTCCAAAAATATCATTAACGTTTTGCTTAAATTCACTATCCGCTAATTGCCACTTTTTTTCTTCTATATCTAATTCCATTTTTCCTCCTTATAATATTGCAGATGAAATATGAAAAACACTTCCATCATTTTTTAATTCTTTTTGAGTTTTCCTTAAAATTTTATGTTCATCATCTAAAAGAATAACAAAATCGTATTCATTTAATTTTTCTTTCATTTTTATACTTTTGATAAATTCCCTATTTTCTGAATTGTAATCCCCTTTTTCTTTATTTAAAATAATATAATTCTCCTCTTTTATAAATGGTATATATTTTTTTAACCACTGCTTTTTTTCTTCAACAATAATGTTACTTCTTGATAATGATAATATATATATATCAATATTTTCTATCTCATTTATCTTTTTTAAATTTTCTATTACAACATTTAAAGGCTGTGCATTTAAAAACACTTCTTTAGTTTCATTAGTTACATATCCTTCTGGAAAAACCTCATATTCTACAATAGTTCCGTCCATATCTACAAATAAGGCAACTTTTTTATTTTCTTTACATATTTTGTTTATTTTATTATAAAATTCCATTTTTTTCATCCTTTATCCTTAATATTTTATTAATTATATTATCATCTTTACATAAAAAAGTCAAATTTCATATAGCATACTAATTTATTATGCTATATATTATTTGAAAAGGTTAGTTCTATTGTAATATTATTATCTTTATCAAATGTAATTTTTCTTACTAATGCCTCTATTGTTTCTCTATCTAGATCTTCCATTTTTAAGAATTTTTTTGCTATTTTCCTTATTTCCTTATATTCCTTATCTTCTAATCTTTTAACTTGTGCATTAGTTATTTCATTTTCAAGTTCATTAATTTCTTGATTTATGGATTTTCTTTTGTTTTTCATTTCTTCGTATATTTTATTAAAGTCATCTATTGAACTTTCGCTTCTTAATTTCTTTTTGTAAAGTTCCGAAAATCTATTTTCAATTTCTTTTAGTTCCTTATTCTTACTTTCAATAATCAACTTATTCTTTTTTTCTTTCGTATCACATTTTACTTTTGCTTTTTTATAAGTTTCTTTTATTTCTTTTGAAGTAATATCTATTTTATTTAACTCGTTTTGTATTACTTTTTTAAGTTCTCTTAATATTGTGTGTTCTCCAAGATTTTTATTCTCACATAACCTTATATAATTATTTCTTTTTTTACATACTGCATAGTTTCCCTCCCAAGATACATTGCCACTTTTATTTCTGCTTATATTATGAATAAATGTTGCTTCATTTCCACATTTTCCACAATATACCATACCTTTTAGAAGATAATTATATTTTTTCTTATTATCTGTATTAAATGAATTAAATCTATCTTGAGCTTTTTTCCATAGTTCTTCATCTATAATAGGCTCATGCATATTTTTAATTACAATAAATTCTTCTTTTTTCTTCTGCTTTCCTTTTTTTATTTTAGGACTTATTTGTTCCTTTTTACCACTTACAACATAACCTAAATAAGTTTGATTTTTAAGTATATTCCCTATTGTTGTTCGTAGCCAAACATACTCTTCAGATGGATTTTTGCATTTTCTTTTTGTACAAGGCATATTCATATAGACAGCAGGTGGTACAATATTTCTTCTATTCAATTCATCAGCAATCTTTATAGTTGACATTCCTTTATTTCCGTACATATCAAATATTTCTTGCACAACTTTATATACATTTTCATCAATAACTAAATGATTTTTTATATTTTCGTCTTTTTTATAACCATAAGGAGCAATCCCTGCTTGATATTCCCCATTTTCCATTTTTTTCTTTTTTACACTTTTTATTTTTTTTGAAATATCTTGTATGTAATAATCATTATAGCTTAACTTAAATGATAAAAACTGCAATCCCCTCGCATTTATAGTATCTATATTATCTCCTATTGCAATATATCTTATAGCTTTTGATGGTAAGTACCTTTCAAGATAGTAACCTGTATCTATATGATCTCTACCAAATCTTGATAAGTCTTTTGTGATAATGCAATCTATTTTTCCATTTTCAATGTCTTGTATCATTCTCTTAAAGTCTGGTCTATCAAAATTCCCTCCTGTATAACCATCATCAATATATTCTCCTACTGCTTTTAAATCGTCATTATTATTTATAAAATTATCTATTATATCTCTTTGATTTTCTATACTTTCACTTTCTTGCTTATCTCCGTCTTGTTCTGATAATCTCAAATATTTTACTGCCCTATATATTCGCATTTATATTGCCTCCTTTAATCCTTCTTTTGTTTCTATCTGTCCAAATCTAAAGGATATAATTACATTTTTTTGACTATCAAATTCTATTTTCTGAATCAGTTTTGAATATAGTTCTCTACTAGGATTTTTAATAGATAATATTTCTTCTGCCACCTCTTTTATTTGTTTATAATTAAGATTATTACTACCTTTTTTTGCTTCTTCTATCTTTGTTTCTAATTGTTGTATCTGCTGTAAAATTAGTTTTTTCTCTTTTAATAAGTCATCATAAAAAATATTAAAATCTTCATTTGTTATTACATTTTCAATTTTATCTTTATAGACTTGTTTTATTGTTTCATTTTTTTCTTTCAGCTTGTATTCGTATGTTTTTAATTGTCCTTTTAAAAAATTGATTTTTGTGTTGATTCTTTGTTCAGCATTGTCATATATTTCTTGTAATTCATCATCTGAATAAGACAACTTTTGTATTTCTTCTTTTAATGCACTAATTACTTTTTCTTCTAGTTCTTCTAATTTTATTGGTTTACATTTGCAATCATTTCTTTTTGAATTTTTATTAGAACATATAAAACTGTTATTCTCCCATATATCGCCATTTTTTCTTTTTGCTACTCTATGTCTATATATTGCTTTACCTCCACACTCAGCACAATGTACTAACTCTTTTAAAGGATGTGTGTATTCTTCTGATTTGCTCGTTCTAAATTTTTTATACTTTTCTATTTTTTCCTGTGCTTTATTCCATATATCTATTGAAATAATTGCTCTGTGTTTATTGGGTACAACGATGTATTCTTCTTTTTTTGTTCTTCTTACCTTATCAACCTTATGACTAATTTTTTGATATTTTCTACCTACTACATTTCCTATATATATTTGATTTTGCAACATTTCTGATATTTGACTATATAGCCATTTATATTCTGATATATCTTTCTTACCTTTCATAACAGATGGCATCTTTAAATATATTGCAGGTGGTAAAATTTCATTTTCATTTAATTTATCTGCTATTTGTGTTGTTGACATTCCTTTATTAACATACATATCAAATATATCTACAACTACTTTTGCAGATTCTTCATCTGGTATTAGATGATTTTTTATTAAACTATCTTTTTTATAGCCATAAGGAGCAGTATTGCCTTGAAATTCCCCTTTTTCTATTTTTCTTTGCTTTACACTTTTTATTTTATTGGATATATCTTGTGCATAATAGTCATTAAAACTCAATTTAAAAGTTAAAAATTGTAATCCAGATGGATTATTGGTATCAACATTATCACCTATTGCAATATATCTTATAGCTTTTGTTGGTAAATACCTTTCAAGATAATATCCTGTATCTATATGATCTCTCCCAAATCTTGATAAATCTTTTGTAATAATGCAGTCTATTTTTCCATCTTCAATGTCTTGTATCATTCGCTTAAAATCTGGTCTATTGAAATTAGTTCCTGTATATCCATCATCAATATATTCTCCAACATCTTCTAAATCATCACTATTTTTTATAAAATTGTCTATTATATCTCTTTGATTTTCTATACTTTCACTTTCTCTATCATCTCCGTCATCTCTTGAAAGACGCAAATACTTGACTGTTCTATCTTTTCTATAATTTATATTGCCACAATTATTTATTCTTTTCATCTTACCTCCTCTCCAGAATAAATAACCTTTTTACGATTTAATTTTATCTTTTAAATTGTTGAAGTAAAATGTGCAATTTTAATATTATTTACTAATTTTCACATTGTTCTATAATTTCGTTAAATTTTTCTTCTAACAAATTGGTTATTATTTCTCGTAAATTTTCTTTTCCATAGATAACTTTTACTTTGCTATCTTCCTTATTTTCTTCCAACATTACCTCCTAACTTTCATATTAAAAGGTATTTAGGTAATGATAAATTTATGAATAATTGCTTTATTTTTATAAAATTATTCTTCTGGAAAAAATTCAGCTTGTCCATTATTTCTTGCTTTTTATTTTCTCCATAATTAAAATTTGGGTTATTTTTTATTTATGCTAGTAAATTGTCGAATTATATTGAAAAATGGTTTTAAATTGGTTTTGACAACTTCTAAGCATATTTCTTTTGTTTATATGCTTTCAAATAATAAAACTGGGCTAAAAAATAACAAATTGATAATTCAATTCGTTATTTAAAATCTTTGCAAAAAGGCTATTTATCTAGCTTTTATCATTTTCTAAATTTGGTACATCTGGCTAAGTGGAAATTGATTTCCTATTATATGTCCTTCATCAATCATTTTTTGTACTAACTCAGGTTTAGTATTTACATAATGTGCTGTAATAAAAAATGTTGCTTTTACATCGTTTTCTTTCAATACAGCTAATATTTTTTCTGTATATCCCGCTTCATATCCTTCGTCAAATGTTAGGTATACTTTTTTTGAATCTTTATTTCCTAAACAATATCCGTTATATTTGTCTAATATCTCTCGATTTTTACTTCCTACATCAGGTTGTTCATGATTGTCATTTCTTTTTATTCCCCAACCTATTTTTTTATT
>ERZ827478.524-NODE-524-length-38258-cov-67.953695_pt1 | contig 38258 bp, 31 predicted proteins | sample MGYA00519705_ERZ827478 | MGnify/ENA primary metagenome ERZ827478 (study PRJEB31778, sample SAMEA3449318) | human gut metagenome | biome: human gut; feature: human-associated habitat; material: faeces | place: United Kingdom | collected 2010/2012 ...
AAAGAGAGATGCCTTTATTCCTGAATGAACAGGAGTATAGATTTAACCATAGAAAGATGGGAAAGACTATCATGGATAAAATCAAGAAATACCTACAGAGATCATTTCCTATCAGTCATAGACAAATAGTCTATATCCTGAATATTTCTGCTCCACACTTCTCTTAAATCGTTACCTGTAGATTATGGGTATTCAAAAAAAATAATTATTTCAACAGTAGTTGCTATCATCATAATAGTTTTAGCAATTTTTAGTTATAATTCTTATCAAAAAAAAGAGTTGCAAAATAAAATTGATAACTCTATTACACAAATCGAACAGATTGAAAAAGATTTTAAAAGCAAAGAAAAAAGAGAAGAGAAACTTGCTATCCTAAGCTCTTTATTAAAAGAACATTCGGAATATGAACAGACTAAAAGTATGATTGATGAAGTTGATGACAAATACCATACAATTATCAATGAAATGCAACAATATTTTAAGGATCAATATAAAAAAATATTAAAGGAAAATACATTAGAAGATATTGATAGAATTATCAATAGAGAACAGTTAATCAGTGCCAAAACAAAATTAAGTGAATTGTTACAGAGCATCCAAAATGAAAAAGGCATAGTATGTACGGAAAATGAAGAGAATGAATATGAAAAGAAAATCGTTAATCTCGTAAAATCTTACGATGAAAGACTAGTCGCAATCGAAAAAGAAGAAGTTAAAAAGAAAGCAAATGATGAGAGAGAAAAAACACATTATGAAAATAAATATTTTTCTGTTAACGTTCCAAAAGAATGGATAGGATATTGGTCTGTAACAGAAGAAAAGCATGGCACTGAGGGAACTATCTATCAATTTAGTTACAATCCTTTAGGAGATAATAATGGAGGTGGCGCTAGAATTTTTGTTGTCGATGTAACTAATGGTTTACCACAAAATGGACAAGTGATTTCAGAACCCTGTGAACTTGTAGGATATACATCTAATAAAATTGGTGTATTCAAAGGGATTGAAGCAGGAGCAGGTTTTTTTTCCAATGGAGCAACACTTTCAGTAAAATAATAAAAAAAGATTCGTCAATCTAAAACGAATCTTTTTTTTTAACTCTTATTCACTTTTTGTCATAATCAAGGCTCTATTGGTATGTAGTAAATTAGTAGTAATTTTAATTATATTTGTAATCAGTATTCTAATAAATATCTTTGTTTAAGTACTTTTTTACAGACTTGTTTTATTTTGTATTAAAATTATAAAACATGGGAGTTACTACCGTGCAAGTAAAAAAGGAGTATTTTTTATGTATACAATGAAAGAAGTTTGTCAGATTGTTGGATGGAGCTATGAAACGTTAAAATATTATTGTAAAGAAGGGTTAATCCCTAACGTAAAGAGAGATAAGAATAACTATCGTGTCTTTGATGAGAATAATATTGAATGGATCAAAGGCTTACAATGTTTAAAGAAATGTGGTATGAGTTTAAAGGATATGCGCATGTATCTTGATTATTGTATGCAGGGTCCTGCTTCTATTCCTGAACGTGTAGATATGCTTAATGAAACAAAAGAAGATCTAGAAAGAAGACTATCAGAAATACAAGAATCTTTAGACTATATTGAACAGAAAAAAGAACTCTATAGAGATATGCAGGAAGGTAAGAAGCCTTATGTAAGTTATGTATATCATGTAGAGAATTAGGTGATACTATGATAGGTAGAGTAGATTTTAATATGATTATAGATTTGAATCATTTATTGAAGAAAGAAGGGTATGATTATTCTGTTCATTCTATTGGTGGATGTGCAAGTTGTGGTCTTAATTTGAGATGTGAGGGAGAAGAAAGTGATTTAGAAGATGTGATGAAGGTTATAAATGACTTTCTTAAGAAGAAGTGGTTAAAGGCTGTCCCTAGTTTAGAAGATCCCTATACTCTTGGTATCATCTCTACATTTCATAAGGAGGTCAAGTGATGTTTCAGTTAAACTATCAAAGTCATAAATCTCTCTATGAACAGATTGTAGATAATATTAAAGAACAGATTATGACAGGTGTATTAAAAGAAAATACCCAATTACCAACAGTAAGAGAACTCTCTCAACTATTAACTATTAATCCTCATATAGTTCAAAAATCATTTCAGACATTGGACCAGGAAGGCTATATCTATACAATTGCGAATAAAGGTACTTTTGTATCATCAAGAAAACATGTAAAGATAGATGAACAGAAAGTCGATGATATGATTCAGGTGATTGTAGAAGGTTATAAAGAATTAATCCACATGGGTATGACTCAAGATGAAATACATAATAAGATTTTAGAATATATGAAAGGGAACCCTCATGATTAAAGTAAAAGATTTATATAAAGTGATTGATGGAGAGGTTGTCCTTGATCATCTCAATATGCAGGTAGAAGAAGGGTCTATCTATGGTTTGATGGGTCCTAATGGAGCAGGTAAAACAACACTCATTAGACATCTGGTGGGTGTTTTAAAACAGGATGCTGGAAAGATCTTTATAGAATCACAGCCTGTTTATGAAAATATAGAAATAAAAAGAAAGATAGGCTATATATCTGATGAGATGTATTTCATAGAAACAAGCTTAGAAAGAAATGCGAAAGTCTATAAAGACCTCTATCCATCATGGAATCAAGAAAGATTTGAAGAACTCTACAAAACATTTAAATTAAATCCTACAAAGAAGATACAGATATTCTCTAAAGGAATGAGAAAACAAGCATCATTTTGTTTAATTATGTCTACAATGCCTAAATATCTTATTTTAGATGAACCTATAGATGGATTAGATCCAATCGCAAGAAAATTAGTCTGGAAATATATTATTGATGATGTTGCCCAAAGGGATCTAACAGTTCTTATTTCTTCTCACAACTTAAAAGAATTAGAAGGGATAGTGGATCATGTAGGTATATTGTATAAAGGTAAGATTATGAAGGAATTTGATTTAGAATATATTCAAACGCATATTCATAAAATACAGGTTTCATTTGGAGATAAAGAAGTTCATTTAGATGATTTAAATATTGCGTATCAGGAGGAAAGAGCTTCAGTAAAAATATTGATTATTGAAGACTCTCTTTCTAATATTAGAAAGGTTATAGGAGATCAATCTCCTCTTATCTTTGATATACTTCCTTTAAGTCTGGAAGAACTCTTTATATATGAAGTAGGAGGAGAAGATGATGATATCCAAAAACTCATATTTTAATAAAACCTTCTTTAAAAACCTTATGAAACGTTTCTGGATTATTGGTTTAGGGATGATGGTATCCTATGTTTTATTATATCTTTATCCTATCTACCAGGGTGCAAGTTCAGAGGGGTATCAATACTATGCAGCATATCTCAAGGGATCTTATTTTATAGGTAATCTTATTATCTCTGCTATTGCGATACTTACAAGTGTGGCTTTACTCTATTTCTATCATAACCGTACAGCCTCTACAATTATTCATTCTATGCCTATTAAAAGATCAGAACTCTATTGGACATCTTTTATTGCGGGAATGATTTTAATGTTTATACCTCTTATTCTTACAACAGGGATACTTATATTCTATGGTAAAACAATTCCTTTATATTATAGAGAACTTTCAATCAACCATTGTCTGAGCTGGTTTTTGATTCAAAGTGCAATCATATTCTTTGCATATGGCATTACACAATTCTGTGGTATTATCACGGGTAATCTCTATACGCATTGTATATTAGGAGTATTTTTTAATAGTTTACCTTGGCTTAGTTCACAGTTTTTTACTATTCTTAAATCAGCCTTTACTTATGGTGTAGAAGAGCCTTCTGTCGCTTTTGAGAACTATTCTACTGCCTTCAATTATGTATTAAATCTAGAAAAATGGCTCACATTGCGTACTCTTGCTTATTTGATTATTTATATTGCGATAGGCATCAGTTTGGTCTTTATTGCCTACTTCATTTATAAACGTGTTAAATTAGAATACATCGGTTCTTCTGTGGTTTTTGACCGTTTAAAAGATATAGTTGTCATTATAGGGACTCTTGTACTCTCTTCATTTGTGACATTCTTATTTATATCCAATGAAACATCTATTCATACAATGCGTATCACTTTTGTGATTATAGGTATCATTGATTCATTTATAGGTTACTATATTTCAAGAATGATTGCAGATATGACACTTTATGTCTTTAATAAGAAGAACTTTAAGAAGTTTATCATCTATCTTGTGGTCTTCTCACTCATGTGCGTCTTCTTTGTATTTGATATCACAGATGAAGAAAATAAGATTCCAAAAACAGGTACTGTATCTTATGTGACATTCAGTTCTGATTATTCAGGTAATCAGGATGTTAGATTGAATGATTCTGATTCTATTGATATTATTCATGATATACATAAAGATATCTTAAAAGCACCACATAATTCTAATGATTCTTCTCATTATTTCAGCATTACTTATCATCTCGTAGATGGTAAAACACTCACACGTTCCTACAACATATCACAGGACTGCTTCGATAAATATGTGAAGGATGATATGAAGTCTCTTTATACAAATGTCTCTTATATGAACCAGATCTTTAGAAATATGCATTGGGTAGAAGTATCTGTTATGAACTATAAAGATGATACAATGGACGATACAGTTTATTTAAAAGAAGATGATTTTAGAGGGTTAAAATATGCCTTAAGAAAGGACTATGAAACTCTTTCGATGGATACTATTTCAGATGCAATTAATAATTATAATTATAGTATTGAAGTCATTAATGATGCAGATTATGTACTCACTTTCTATATTAATAAGGATTTTGAGAATACAGTGACATACTTTAAAAAGAGAGGTTATAAATTAGTGGCGAAAAACTCATAGGCTTGCCTATGGGATGAAAGCCACATAATTTTTACTTGAGTTAAGCATAAGGGTAAGTTTAATAAGAAAAAACGTGTTGGCAGGTCTATAAAGAATAGATGCCCTTCTGGGTTTCAGGCTGCTGTAGAAGAAAAATTCAAGACCACAGGTGGTACATATATAGAGGTGCCTAATGATTATAGAGCATCACAATATGACCATACAGCAGATGATTACATAAAGAAGAAATTATCTGACAGGATGTATCATTAGCAGATGGAACTCTAGTACAACGAGACTGGTATTCATCATTTCTGTTGTACTGCTATGATTACGTGACTAAGAATATAGATAGGGACAGATGTATTTCAGAATTTGAAAAGTGTTACAGTAAGGAAGAAGCCTTAATTAAAAGAATTAAGATTAATAGAATCAAAGTATTGAATAGTGGAATCAAAATAGTATAAAATAAACATAAGGGAGATTGATTATACTTCCATATCGTAAGATAGAAATTTACCGTTAATGTGGTCGCTGGACTGCTTGGTAATGAAAGTTTTGATTCAAATAGATTTACACTTGTAACTCCAAAGTCTGAAAATGATGTACGATTACAAGCTACACTTGGCAATCAGAACCCCACGGGCTTGCCCGTGGGAGTAGTCAGTATAGAAAGATATTTAAGTAAAAAGACGTATCACCAAATAGGTGATACGCTTTTACTTTACAATATAGAATTGTGCACTATAGGCAGGTAATGTCATTTCTATTTCATTTTTTATATGAATTTCTTTATCTAGATTATGTGATTTACCACTATATAATTCATTATCTGAATTTAATAGAAGATTCAATGTTTCAGGTTGATCTACTTTATAAGTATATGTCTTATCTACATTATGGAAGTTAAAGAAAGCGACTATTGTTTCTTGATCACTCATACGTTTAAAGACATAAATACAATCCTGTTCCTGATGACAATCTACCCATTTAAACCCTCTTTCACTAAAGTCATACTGTGATAAAGAAGGATGTGTTAAATAGATGTTATTTAATTCTCTCATGAAATGAAGGAAAGAATCATGCATAGGATACTTCAATAAGAACCAGTCTGGTTCTTTTGTTTCATCCCATTCTCTAAACATCGCAATCTCATTACCCATGAAGTTAAGTTTCTTACCAGGATGCGCAAACATATACATATAAAGTGCTTTGACCTGTGCAAACTTCTCTTCATACTCACCATACATCTTATCAATAATAGTCTTCTTACCATGTACCACTTCATCATGTGAGAATGGAAGAATAAAATGTTCATTATAGAAATACATCATAGAGAATGTAAGATTATGATAGAAAGAAGGTCTTTCTTCTGGAGTCTTCATAAAGTAATCTAATGTATCATTCATCCAACCTAAATCCCATTTATAATCAAAACCTAAACCACCTTGGTCAACAGGACGTGTTACACCTTGATAAGAAGATGAATCTTCGGCGAAAAGAAGAGTATGAGGAACTCTCTGTTTAAGTCCTTTATTAAAGCTCTGAACAAAGCGAATCGCTTCTCTATTCTCTCCACGACCACTATTACCCTGCCAGTAAATAAGATTACCAACTGCATCTAGTCTTAAGCCATCGATATGATATTCCTTTAACCAGTAATAAGCAGAAGAATTCAAGAATGAACATACATCACCACGAGAATGCTGGAAATTACATGTACCCCATTCACTCTTACCTACTGCATCATTAGGATAATTATAAAGAGGTGTACCATCATAGTTATTCAAACCAAATCCATCAATCGCAAAATGAACAGGTACAAAATCAAGAATAACCGCAATATTATTTTCATGACACTTCTCTACAAAATATCTTAAATCATCAGGCGTACCATAACGAGATGTAGGCGCAAAATAACCAGTAGGCTGATAACCCCAGCTTAAATCATTAGGATATTCATTTAAAGGCATGATTTCTAAGAAGTTATAATGATTCTCTTTTAAATAAGGAATAATTAAATCAGCCATTACACGATATGTATACCAGTCATCTGCTTTTTCACCTGGTTTCTTCCAAGAACCAAAATGCATTTCATACACATTAATAGGCATATCTTCACTAAATCTTTGATTCATCCAAGCATCATCATGGAATGTATACTGATTCATATCAAAAATAATAGATGCATTATTAGGACGTACTTCACTTGTATACATATAAGGATCACAGTGATCTACAAAAGACCCATTATTATAAATACGATACTTATACATCTGTCCCGCTTTCGCATTTGATATAGTCGCTTCAAAGAACTGCCCATTTCCACAACGGTTCATAGGTGTTTCCTGCCAGTCATTAAATTCGCCAATAACTGCCACATGAGATGCTGCTGGCGCATATGTTCTAAAAGTCACGCCATTCATATGAACAAAAGCACCTAGATACTTATAAGTCTCAAATTCCTGCCCATTATAAAAATTATTAAAATCCATATGTTACCCTCCAATTTCTCTACTTTAATCATAAGATAATTAGAAGAAAATTTCATCTGACATTTTAAACGATTTGTTTGGAATTACACATGTAAAAACCCTCCACTTAAGGGAGGGTTTGGTGATGATTATAAGTGATAATCCATAGGATATGTTAAGTATTCTAATGTATCTAACTGATCAACAGTGACAACACCAGCTGGTGCTCTAAGTAAACTAGGAATTCTATTTACTATAGTAGCACATGTATGTTCTACTGTAGCTGGTTTAACTACATGGAATTCAGTATCTGGTTCACCAGTAATCTTCCAATCACACATATCACCATCATCAGGACCATAGACCTTACCAATGCACTGTGTTTCAATAATAGGCCCCTGGAATGTTTCTGTAGTAACGACTGCAGCCATACCAATACAATTTCCTTTTGGAATTGTTTCACCCATTGTTTCAGAATACAAATCAGTATCATGGAAATAAGGCACACATTTTTGTGTCTGTGACTTAATAGTCCATCCCATACGAGATGCGAGAGCTTCATTTGAGTTCCATACATAAGATGGTTCAATTTCTTCAGGATGGGCAATTGTTGCTTCAAACTCTTCAGGTGTTAAACCTACACCATGTGCTTTCGCAAGGGCTAAACCATATTCTTCTACATTATAGCTAACTGCCCCTTCAATCTTAGTAATAGTATGACAAGAACCAGCTACTAAACCAACCATGTTCACCCAGAATGTATCTTCCATACCACTACCTACAAATGTACATCCTGTTTCTTTCGCAAGAACATCTAACTTATTCATTCTTACTGGATCAGTTGTCCATGCATCTGTTGCCTCTTCACATGTAGTGATGACATTAATACCTCTACTTAAGCATTTTTCAAAATGATCAAAACAATCACTCACAAGTGAGAATAATGTCACAACTGCAACATCAGCATCACAATTATCCAATACTTCATCGGCATCACTACTGATCTTTACACCAGTCTTAATACCTAGTTCTGCATAATCACCTACATCCATGCCCACAATTGCAGGATTATTATCAATGGCTCCGACAATCTGCGCACCTTTCTCATACAAATAACGTAAGATGTATTTACTCATCTTACCACAACCATACTGTACAACTTTAATCTTTTCCATATGAAATACCTCCTAACTAAAGGATAAACCCTCATCAATGATGAGGGTCAACCTTTTTATAGGCAATTGGGACTTGTAATCTTAGATACATAGAACGTTCATTATCTTTAAAGAATGTGAGTTCTATTAATACTTCACATATATAATCACCAATCACTTCATAATTATTTTCCATACAATACTTTAGTAATCTTCCTGCATACTCTTTCTCATTATTAAAATCATCCATATAGATACAAGCATACATACCACTTTCTAATGTCTGTACAGATTCCTTTTTTGGAAAGTGTTCATCTACAAAAATAAATATATCATGAGTAATAAACTCTTGTTTCAGGAATCTCTTTCTTTTAAGAAAGGTTCCCACATTACAATAATAGACTTGGGGAAGATGTTCTTCTAATAATTGATCTTTGAATTCTTTAAGTATTACCTCATACCCATCCTGATCATAATCATAGAAGTTCTTATTCACTCGTTTGGCATAGATGTGACGTTCATCAATATACTCAGTTGTCAAAGTGCCAGGTGTAGGGGATTTACGGTATCTTTCAAGAGAATAGATTGTACGTTTAATTGCATCTCTTTTGCGTAAAATATCATCCATCTCTTTCTCTATAGAACGCTGTTTTTTGATGAGTATTGCTTCTATAAGAGTAGGATCTTCTTTATCCAACAATTCCTTGATTTCCTTCAAGTTCATTCCTAACTCTTTCATATACCCTATTAGATCAAGTCTTGCATTCTGCTTCATATCATAATAACGATAGCCTGTATCTTCATCAATATAGATAGGTGTCAATAAACCCCATTTATCATATAAACGGAGTGTATTAATACTCACATGATTTATTTTAGCCATCTTCCCAATAGAAATTAAACCTTCATGCATACAATCACCTCCTTCTATAATTCTACCATTTTTAGAAGACTAACTTGTAAGAAAAATGTTAGAATGGGGAAAAGAGGGGGTTAAGGTATGTCTATACTTACTGATACAATTAGAAAACAGTTCAAAGAAGGGGATGATATCAGAGATGAAGATTTGACTACGCCTGATACAGTTCAACGATTTGATAATATTCTTTATGGTGATGATCCAGAATGGAATACAATGGATCTCTATATTCCTAAAGAAGAAAAAGAAAAACTTCCTATTATTATTAGTTTCCATGGTGGAGGCTGGGTATATGGAGATAAGGAAAGATATCAATATTATTGCATGAGTCTTGCAGAAAGAGGCTTTGCGGTCATTAACTTTACTTATCGTCTCGCACCAGAATTCAAACATCCTGCACCTCTTGAAGATATGAATCAAGTTGCTCATTGGATCATGAATCATGCAAAGGATTATTTTTTAGATACAGAACATATATATGGTGTAGGAGATTCTGCAGGAGCGCATTTACTAGTTCTCTATACATCTATTCTTACAAATAAGGAATATGCTTCTACCTATGACTTTAAAGTACCAGAAGGCTTTCAATTTAATGCGCTCGCATTAAATTGTGGTGCTTATAACATCACGCCTGAATTAGAATTGACAGGAGAACTTATGAAAGAATATCTACCAAATGGAGGAACAGAAGAAGAATTTAAATCAATTGATCCAAAACAATATATTACTTCAGACTTTCCTCCATGCTTTGTAATGACAGCAGAAGGGGACTTCTTAGTAGAAGATGCGCTCACAATGAGTCAAGTGCTGACTCATCATAATGTTCCTCATATGTATAAATATTATGTAGGGGACAAACCTCTTAATCATGTCTTCCATTGTAATATAAAACTCAAGGAAGCAACACAATGTAATGATGAAGAATGTCAATTCTTCAGGAAATATTAAAAGGTTATTCGTCATCCGAATAACCTTTTTGAGTGTTTACTTTAATCCAAACAATGTTTCAATACATGAATCATCCATAACTCTATCTGTCACAGGCATATCTGCATGTTTTAATAAAGAGTCTACATGGTCTTTAATTGTCACATCTACAAGTTTATTGACATCAATACCTCTGAGTTCAAAAAACAAGAACGGATTCTCATCTAATTTAGCACCTATACCATAAAGTACTGCAGCGACATGTTTACACATAATAGCCCAGTCAGGACAGCTGCAATTAAAACTAATTTCTCTTTGAGAAGGAAACAAACCATGCTTTGATAAGAATAGATTTTTTAAGTCTTCGGGAAATTCTCCGTTGAGAAGCTGCTGGAGATTCTGAATCTGTGAACTGCATTGATCTATAATCTCTTCACATACATCTTCTTTAAGCGGGCTAATATTAATTTCTACCTTATAAGGTGTTCTTCGTGTACCTTGTACACGTGCTTTTACTTTACCTTTCACAATTTGTAAATCAATAACAGCACCTGTTTTTACATATCTTTTTCCACGTGTAAGGCGGCTAGAATAATCTGCATATTGTTCGATATTCTGACACCAGGCAATACCCCACCAGCTCTTTGCGATTTGTCTACCTTCAATCACTATTGGGTGCATTTCTTTCCCTTTACTTTTCGCATTATTCACACTTTGTTGGGCTTTTCTCTGTAGTTCTCCCACACTGATCTGTGAATATTGCATACTTGTTTTCCAATATCTTCCCATATGCTACACATCCAATCTGAATAAATCCAATAATTCTTTTGTATCCATTTCAGTAATCCATTTTTCCTGTCCAGTCGCAAGTATAGATTCAGCAAGTTCCTGTTTTGATTCAATGATCTGATTAATCTTTTCCTCAATTGTCCCATTTGAAACAAGCTTATGCACAAAGACTTCTTTTGTCTGTCCAATACGATATGCTCTATCACTTGCCTGATTTTCTACAGCTGGATTCCACCAGCGGTCAAAATGAATCACATGATTTGCGGCAGTAAGATTAAGTCCTGTACCAGCTGCTTTAAGTGATAACACAATATAAGGGACATACTCATCTTCATTATTGAATTTTTCTACAATCTCTGTACGTTTCTTGGCAGGAATACCACCATGAATAATATATCCCTTCTTATGGAATATAGATTCTAGATAATCTGATAATGGTTCACACATTTCCTTATATTGCGTAAATACCAATACTCTTTCTCTCTTCTCATAGATTGTTTCACATAACTTCTTCAACATCGCATACTTACCACTATCTTTTGGATTGAAGTTGGTATCATGAATAAATTGATCAGGATGATTACAAATCTGTTTAAGTCTTGTAAGTAAACCTAATACAACACCTCTACGTTCCATTCCTTCTGATTCTAGTATTAAATCTTCTGCCTTTTCTACTTCCTTACGATATAAGACAATCTGTCTCTTAGAGAGATCTACATGTTCAGTAATTTCCATCTTGTCAGGTAAATCAGAAATAATAGATTTATCTGTTTTTAAACGTCTTAAAATAAAAGGGGAAACCATCATCTTTAATTTAGTTATATATTCAGGATGGGCTTGTACTTTCTTTGTATAGTTCTTAAAATCTGTAGCACTTCCTAATAATCCTTTATTTAAGAAATCAAATAAAGACCATAAATTAGATAAATCATTTTCAATCGGAGTCCCTGTCATCGCAATACGCATTTTGCTAGGAATCTTCTTAATAGCCTTTGTCTGTTTTGTAGCGGGATTCTTTATAGCCTGTGCTTCATCTAAAATCAAACAATCCCATACACGTTCCTGTAGATATTCATTGCGAAGAGCCATTCCATATGTTGTAATAGTCGCAAAACAATCTTCATCTAAAATATTCGTTTTACCATGAAGTATATGATATGTCATACGAGGCGCAAATTTATCTATTTCCTTTGACCAGTTACCAAGCAAGGATGCAGGCACAATCAATAACACATGGCTCTCTTTATTATTCTCATACATCTTCTCTAAGAAAGAAATAACCTGTATTGTCTTACCTAATCCCATATCATCTGCAAGACAAGCACCAAAACCCAAATCATTCATTTGATTCAGCCAATTATAACCGTTCTTCTGATAAGGACGAAGTGTGGCCTTTAAATACTTAGGCTTAGCCTTATTTCTAATCTTTGATGAGTTCTTTAACTGTCCTAAAGTCTCTCTTAGCCACTTACCATTAGATATCTGTACACCTAAATCCACATCTACATTATCTTCATCAAATATATATGTCTTTGTGAGAGCTTCTTTTAAAGTGATTGTACCATCATATTTTTCCATCTGTTCAAGAAGCTGTTGGAGTTTATTATGATTGATTTCTACCCACTGATCCTTTAACCAGCCAAGACCTTCTTCCATCTTTAATAATTCGCTGATTTCTTTTTTAGACAATGCATGTCCATTTACTATGAGTGAAGGCTGTGCTGATAAAATAGATTCAAAACCTAATAGAGAAGGCTTCTTTTCCCCGATATTCACATTGATCTTAACTGAAGAATACTTCTTCTTCCACCAGTTTGGTACTCTACACTTAATACCAGATGCTTCAATATCCGGAACACTTTTAAGTAAAGTATAAGCTTCTTGACTTGTTAATCGGATAGGATGAAACAAATCACCTGTTTCCATGAATTTCGCAATTAAACCTATTTTCTGTGCAACATCATTGAGACATGATAATAGATCTAATAATTGTTTCTGATCATTCTTGTATTCAATAAGTGCATGTTTTAAAGGCATATGTACTATTCTATTTTCTACATCTTTTGTTGCATATGTGGCAAGAAATGCGAAAGGAAACTCAGTGTCTTCCTCATTCTCTACTAAATGAAAATAAATTCTTTTTGCAGCCTTTAAATCCTGAGACTTTTCTTGAAGATACATTTGTGCTGTACCTTTATAGGATGTCATATCCTTTTTAAATTGTTCATTTAAATGTTTAATATTATTTTTAATCCATCTCTCATTGATATATTCTGTACCAATCGCAAATGGAATCATAGACATAAGATAATCTAAATCATCATCAGATAATTCTATGATTGTCTCTTCTCTTGCAACTTCTAATTCAGGACTACGGCTTAATACTTCAATAAACTTCTGTGATAGTTGATATAAATAAAAAGCACTTGGAGTCAGTCCTTTCAAATTATTTTTGAAACCTAACTCATAAAGAGCTGCATACTTATTCTCTTTAAACAATTCAGCCCATGCTGAATCTTTCGCTTCATCAATATGAAAACTATTTTTAGTAAATATGAAATTGAGTTGATCCATAAAATGTACCTCCTGTATTTATTCTAACATACAAAAAGAGGTTGCAACAATTACTGTTGCAACCTCGATATTTTATAACCCTGTATATCCCATTAAATCAAAGTCTACCTGCTTAGCAACGTCCCGGCCTTCTCTAATAGCCCATACGACTAAAGACTGACCTCTACGGACATCACCTGCACTATATAACTTACTAATATTAGTATGATGATCATTTTCATCACATTTTACAGTATTTCTTGCATCTAATTCTACACCAAATGCATTAATAACTGGTTTTTGTGCCCCGATAAATCCTGCTGCAATAAGCACTAGATCACAAGGTACTGTCTTTTCACTACCAGGTACCTGTTCAAATGAACGACAACCATCTTTCACTACAGTCTGTAACTTTACAATCACAGCCTGTTTTACATTACCCTTACTATCAAGAATAAATTCTTTTACTGTACTATTATAAACACGAGGATCTTCACCAAATACCGCAATGTTTTCTTCCTGTCCATAATCAGTCTTCTTGACTAAAGGCCATTCTGGCCATGGGTTAGAATCCGCTCTAACAAGTGGTGGTTCAGACATCATTTCTAGCTGTAATACAGACTTTGCACCATGTCTAATTGCTGTACCAACACAGTCGTTTCCTGTATCACCACCACCGATGACCAATACATTCTTACCTTTCGCATTAGGATACTGTCCATCCTTGAATTCACTATTTAATAATGACTTAGTCACCTGAGTTAAATAGTCTACAGCGAATAGAATATTATTACCTTCTCTACCAGGTACATTAATATCTCTAGGTTCCTTAGCACCTACTGCAAGAATAACTGCATCGTATTTACTTAATAATTCTTTTGCCTGTTTCTTAGTTGTAATGTCTTTATTCGTAAAGAACTTTACACCTTCCGCAGTCATCTTATAAATACGACGATCAATGATATTCTTCTCAATCTTCATATTAGGAATACCATACATTAATAGTCCACCTAGACGATCTTCTCTTTCATATACATCACAATTATAACCACGTTGATTAAGTGTATCTGCAGCAGCTAAACCAGCAGGACCTGAACCAATAACCGCAATCTTTTTACCTACACGCTTTATTGGTGGTTTTGGTTCTTCTAATAGATGTTCATAAGCATATTCAATAATCGCATGTTCATTCTCTTTTACTGATACAGCTTCACCATCTAAAGAACATGTACAAGCTTTTTCACATAATGCAGGACATACTCTAGAAGTGAATTCTGGGAAGTTATTAGTCTTCTTTAAACGTTTATGAGCCTGTTCATACTTACCTTTAAATACTAAATCATTCCATTCAGGAATTAAATTATTTAAAGGACAGCCAGAAAACATACCTTTAATCTTCTGGCCGTACTGACAAAACGGAATACCACAGTCCATACATCTTGCACCCTGTTTCTGCTGTTCTTTAGTAGATAAAGGGATATGGAATTCATCGAAGTTCTTAATACGTTCTGTAGGAGGAACCTCATAAGATGTCTCACGTGCATAATCTAAAAATCCAGTTTTCTTACCCATGACTATTTTCCTCCTTTCATAGCTGCATTAAATGCTTCTACCTTAGCCTGATCTTCATCTAGACCCTGTGACTGATAATAAGCAATCAGATCCATCATCTTCTTATAATCATGTGGAATGATCTTCTTAAACTTACCAATATATGTCTTGAAATCATCTAAGAACATCTTGGCTTTCTCTGAACCAGTATACTTATAATGATTTTCAATTAATTCTCTTACTGTCTTAATATCATATGGCTTGTTGACTTCAGAATATTCTACAAGTGTACCATTTAGTTTTTCATATAAATCATTATTTGGATCATAGATATACGCAATACCACCACTCATACCAGCAGCAACATTTCTACCTGTTTCACCTAAAATAACAACTAAACCACCTGTCATATATTCTAATGCATGGTCACCGACACCTTCTACAACAGCCTTAGCACCAGAGTTTCTTACACAGAAACGTTCACCAGCAACACCATTGATATAAGCTTCACCACTTGTTGCACCATATAAAGCAACGTTACCAATAATAATATTGTCTTCAGCTTTGAATGTAGCTTCATGAGGTGTCTTCACAATAATCTTACCACCAGATAAACCTTTACCTAAGTAGTCATTAGAATCACCTGTTAACTCAAGAGTTAATCCCTTAGGAATAAAGGCACCAAAGCTCTGACCACCTGCACCAAATGCATGTACTGTAATAAAGTCATCTTCTACAAAATTACCTAAAGCCTTAGTGATATGAGAACCAAGAATAGTACCAAATGAACGGTCTGTATTAGACACTTCTACAGAAACTTCTGTCTTCTTATGAGACTGAGATGCCTGTTCTAATGCCTTTAATAATACCTTTGTATCAAGTACTTCATTTAATTTGAAGTCATATACATGAGCTGGATTAAAGCAGTTATGTGCATCGTTTGCATATGTGCTATCTAAGATCTTAGATAAGTCTATATGATACTGATCCGCAATATCCTTCTTCTTTAATAAGTCAGTATGACCAACCATTTCATCGATTGTTTTAAATCCTAGCTGAGCCATATATTCACGCATTTCTTCAGCAACAAACTTCATGAAGTTTACTACATATTCAGGTTTACCTGTAAATCTCTTACGTAAGATAGGGTTCTGAGTTGCAACACCTACAGGACATGTATCTAAGTTACATACACGCATCATAACGCATCCCATAGTAATAAGTGGTGCTGTCGCAAAACCATATTCTTCTGCACCAAGTAAACATGCAATCGCAAGATCTCTACCAGTTAATAATTTACCATCTGTTTCGATTACGACACGATCTCTTAAATCATTCATGATTAATGTCTGATGTGCTTCCGCAAGACCTAATTCCCAAGGAAGACCTGCACTATAAACTGAGTTTCTAGGTGCTGCACCAGTACCACCATCATAACCAGAAATAAGAATAACCTGAGCACCCGCTTTCGCAACACCTGAGGCAATAGTACCAACACCTGCTTCAGATACTAACTTAACACTAATACGTGCTGCTTCATTCGCATTCTTTAAGTCATAGATTAACTGAGCTAAGTCCTCAATAGAATAAATATCATGATGAGGTGGTGGTGAAATAAGTGATACACCTGGAGTACTATGACGAGTCTTCGCAATCCAAGGATAAACCTTACCTGCTGGTAAGTGTCCACCTTCACCAGGTTTTGCACCCTGAGCCATCTTGATCTGAATTTCACTAGCAGAACATAAGTATTCACTTGTGACACCAAAACGACCACTTGCTACCTGTTTAATAGCTGAACATGTAGAATCACCATTAGGGCGAGTGACAAAACGTTCTGCATCTTCTCCACCTTCACCTGAGTTACTCTTACCATGTAATCTATTCATTGCGATAGCCATTGTTTCATGCGCTTCTTTTGAAATAGAACCATAACTCATAGCACCTGTCTTAAAACGTTTCACAATGTTTTCTACAGGTTCCACCTCTTCTAGAGGAATAGGTTTTCTCTTACTGAAGTCGAAGTCTAATAAACCACGTAAGTTAATACCTTCTTCTTCCTGACCAATAGTTTCAGAGAATTCCTTAAATAACTTATAATCACCTAAACGTGTGGCCTGCTGTAATAAGTGAATTGTCTTAGGGTTATAAAGATGGTTTTCTTTATGACTTCTTTCTTTATGGAATCCTCCAGAATCAAGTGTAGGATTTACATCATATCCAAGAGGATCAAAAGCCTGATTATGTAATGCATTTACATCAGCTTCAATATCTTTTAAAGTAATACCTTCAACTCTACTTATTGTATGAGGGAAGTATGTATCAATAACTTCTTTAGAAATACCAATGGCTTCAAAGTTCTGAGAACCACGATAAGACTGTAAAGTAGAAATACCCATCTTAGAAGCAATCTTAACAATACCAGAAAGTACAGCATGATTATAATCTTCTACTGCAGCATAGTAATCCTTTTCTAATAAACCATCTTCTACAGCCTGATGAATTGTATCCTGAACAAGATAGGCATTAATAGCACTTGCACCATAACCAAGTAATGTCGCAAAATGATGTACTTCTCTTGTTTCACCAGATTCAATAATTAAAGCCATCTTCATTCTCTTCTTAGTACGTACTAAATAAGAGTTAACACTTGCGACTGCAAGTAATGCTGGAATAGCACAATGGTTATCATCTACACCACGGTCTGAAAGAATAATAATGTTTGCACCACGATGATATGCTTTATCTACTTCAATAAAGAGATGATCTAAAGCTTTCTTAAGAGATGTATTCTTATAATAAAGTGTAGAAATAGTTTCACTTTCAAAATCATCTGTATGAAGATGTTTTAACTTAAGAATATCTGTGTTTGTAAGAATAGGATTATGAATATGTAATAAACGACAGTTATCAGGTGAATCATTTAAGATATTTCCTTCAGTACCAATATCTAATGAAGTAGATGTGACAATCTCTTCACGAATAGAATCGATAGGAGGGTTAGTGACCTGGGCAAATAACTGTTTAAAGTAATTAAAGAGTGGCTGATGCATAGTGCTCATTGCCGCAAGAGGGGCATCATTACCCATAGCGATAATAGGTTCATTACCATTAGTAGCCATTGGAATAATATAGTCTTTAATATCTTCATACTTATAACCAAAAGCAGTCTGTAATGTTTCTAGCTTTTCATCACTAATGACTTCTACTCTTTCATTAGGAATCTTTAAATCCTTTAAGTATGTGAGATGTGAATCAAGCCATTCACCATAAGGTTCCTTTTGTGCATAATAGTCCTTTAATTCGTCATCATTAATAAGAACGCCCTTCTTAGTATCTACAAGAAGCATCTTACCAGGACGTAAACGATCCTTAACCACAATATCTTCTGTAGGAACATCTAAAGAACCTACTTCAGAAGACAAGATTAAATAAGAGTCTTTAGTAATATAGTAACGAGAAGGTCTTAAACCATTTCTATCAAGTACAGCACCCATTAATTCACCATCAGAGAATAAAATAGAAGCTGGACCATCCCAAGGTTCCATGACTGTAGCGTTATAAGCATAGAAATCTTTCTTCTTTTTAGACATAGAAGGATTGTTTTCCCATGGTTCTGGAATACACATCATAACAGCACGAGGAAGTTCCATACCACTCATAACTAAGAATTCTAATGTGTTATCTAACATCGCAGAATCTGAACCATTTACATCTACAACAGGGAATACCTTTTCTGTATCTAATACATCACATTTCATGTTTTCTTCACGAGAAAGCATGTTGTTCGCATTACCTCTAATTGTATTAATTTCACCATTGTGGACAATAAAGCGGTTTGGATGTGCTCTTTGCCATGATGGATTTGTATTAGTAGAGAAACGAGAATGTACTAATGCAATCGCACTCTTATAATCTTCATCCTGTAAATCACTAAAGAAACTTCTTAACTGTCCTACAAGGAACATACCTTTATATACAATAGTACGGCTAGATAATGAACATACATAAGTATTTTCATTACTCTGTTCAAAAATTCTTCTTGCTTGATAAAGAAGACGATCAAAAGGAAGACCTGCTTCACAATCATCAGGTTTCTTTACAAAACCCTGCATAATATAAGGCATTGCATCAATAGCTTTAGTACCTAATACCTCTTTATGTGTTTCTACCTTTCTCCATCCAAGGAAAGTCATACCTTCCTTAGTAATAATCTTTTCAAACATAGTCATTGCTTGATGTCTTTCTAGTTCATTCATAGGGAAGAAGAACTGACCTACACCATAATGACCTTCCTTAGGTAACTGGAAATCCTTTACACTCTTCTTAAAGAATGTATAAGGAATCTGTGTGAGGATACCAACACCATCACCTGTTTCTCCCTTTGCATCCTTACCTGCTCTATGCTCTAACTGTTCTACAATCTTTAACGCATTTGATACTGTCATATGCGTTTTTACACCTTTGATATTAACAACTGCACCAATACCACAGTTATCATGTTCAAAAGATGAATCATATAAACCTTTGTTCATGCACACACCTCCTATATAAGTGAAACTATATTACAAAATATTTTTATCATTGTAAAGAAAAATTGTTAATAAAGTTGTAAAATGTTTGTAAAATTTATGAATATACGAAAAATAACATAATATACCTTCATTAAAGCGAAATAGCATAATAAAAAGAAAGCCTTTACGGCTTTCTTTTGATAATTTCTTCTTGGATATGCTTAATACGATGATACATACCTGGATGATCATAAGAGGTATATTCAATGAAGTCTGCAGGATACAAATCTATATCATGATAATGATAAAAATCAATCATTTCATATTAAAAACTTTCTTTATTCATTGCTGAAATTAAAAAATATATAAAAATCATTGGTATTAATATTGAAATGCAAGCGCATACGTACTATAATACCCATAGAATCTAGAACGCAAATAAATGACTGCTTAAAATTGCAGAAGGACAAATATTATAAAACCATTTCTCAATTAATGCCTATCAACTTATTGTCATTCCTAAATACTGCGAATATATAATCCGGATTGTTCCTCACTGCATGTTGCCTCTAGATAAGAAAAAAAGAACCCTGCGAGGTTCTTTTTTTCTTAGTCTACATTAGATGCATAGAAATTAGTTGTCTTATAGTTATACACAATACGTGATACATTAAATAACTGTCCATTAGAAAGATGTACATAATCTTCTACTTCTAATGCTGGACTACCTTCTTCTAATCCTAGAATAGAAGCTTCCTGTGCACTTAACTGTTTAACATGGAAATACTTATCTGCAAAACCAATACTTAACTTTAAATCATTCTTAATATAACTATAGATTGACTGACTTGCAATACGACGATCAAGTGAAGGAACAAGATCCTTATTATAGTAAGTATATTCAATAGCCATTGGAACACCATCCATCTTTCTTACTCTTTCAATATAATAGATAGGTGTAGTGAGTTCACATTGCATACGTTTTGATAGTTCTTCTCCAGCCATCATAATATGGAATCCCTTGACATCAGTAGTAATCTTATGACGTGGGGCATTCTCAGTAATACCACAAGAACCATTCATCCATAAAGAATCATCATCTCTTGTATGACGTACAAATACACCACTTCCCTGAATAGAGAATAGAGTACCTTGTTTCTTTAAAGTACGGATCGCATTTCTAATTGTATTTCTGCTTACTTGATACTGTTTAATTAACTGATCTTCTGTTGGTAGCTTATCAGTATATTCATTTTTTTCAATTTTGTGGATAATATCTTCCACTACTTCTTGATATTTAGACATTTTTTCATCACCGCCCACATATTAACATAACCTAACTTTTTGGTCTAGTGCGAAAATAGTGATATAATGCATTTTGAGGTGAAAAGTATGAATTTTACACAAATTAAGATGATTATTTGTGATATGGACGGTACTTTGTTGGATAATCAGAAGAATTTACCTCCACATTTTAATCACATATATAAGGAATTGTATGATAGAAATATCATTTTTGCGATTTCATCCGGAAGACAGATGGGAGAAGTGAGAAAGTATTTTAAAGGAAATAAAACTATCTACCTTATGGCTGAAAATGGTGGCTATATACAACATGACGGAGATACGTTATTTGCAGACTATATGAACCAGGAAGATGTATGTAAGCTTACAAACTATGTGAATAAGCTTAAAGGCACGGCTCCTATGTTAAGTGGTAAGAAGGCTATGTATGCATTCAATAAAGATAAGGAACTTATAAGTAAGCATACAAGTCACTTTAATATTACTTATGTAGATACAATAGAAGATATTGATGATGATATATTTAAAATTACAGTCTGTGACCCTATGGATCCAGTGAAGAATTGTTTGGAAGGTCCTTTGTCTCGTATTAAAGGTTTTGAAGTGAAGCCATCAGGAGACTGTTGAATTGATATTAATAAGAAGGGACAATCTAAAGCAGATAGTGTTGTCTTCTTACAAAAGACATTAAGTATATCAGAAGAAGAAACAATGGTATTTGGGGATGCTGATAATGATCTATCGATGTTCACACATGCTTATTATAGTTTTGCGATGAAGAATGCAGATCACTTTATACAAAGTAAAGCACGTTTTGTAACTCAAGAAGATAATGATCATGATGGGGTCATGAAGACAATACAGAAGATGATTGAAAATGAAGATGGATTATTGATTAATATATAGAGGAGGAGATATAAAATGAAAAAGATTGGATTTATTGGTTTAGGTATTATGGGGTTGCCTATGGCAGGTCATTTAATGGATGCAGGTTATGAAATGCATATTTATGCAAGACATCCAGAAAAGGTGACATCTTTAGTAGAGAAGGGGGCTACACGCCATTCTACAATTCATGATTGTGTGAAAGATGTAGATGCAGTCATGACTATTGTAGGTTTTCCACAGGATGTAGAAGAAGTTTATTTTAATGACAACAACATTCTAGATTCAGTAAAGGAAGGTACATATCTTATTGATATGACAACTACATCACCTACACTTGATCAAAGAATATATGAAGAAGGTAAAAAGAGAAATCTCCATGTATTAGATGCACCAGTCACTGGTGGAGATACAGGCGCAAAGAATGCGACTCTTTCTATTCTTGTAGGAGGAGACAAAGAAGATTATGAAGCATGTCTTCCTTTATTTGAAGCTATGGGTACTAATATTAATTATCAGGGTCCTAGTGGTTCAGGACAGCATGCAAAGATGGCCAATCAGATCATGATTGCAGGGGCATTATCTGGTGTATGTGAAGCACTCACATATGCATCTAGTAAAGGTTTGGATTTAGATGTTTTATTAAAGTCTGTGTCTACCGGTGCGGCAGGAAGTCATCAGTTAGATGCTTTTGGACCTAAGATTTTAAAGGCTGATTATCAACCAGGATTCTTTATGAAACACTTTATTAAAGATATGAAACTTGCTGATGAAGAAGCCAAAGAATCAGATATGACACTTAATGTATTAGAAACAGTATTAAAGAACTATCAGGAATTAGAAAAAGAAGGCTATGGTGACTTAGGTACACAAGCTTTAATGAAGTATTATAAAAAGCCCTAAGAGAGGGCTTTAAGCAACTCAGTCTTAGAAGCAGGGGTAAATCCCTGGATCATCTCTTTTGATCCTCCACCTTTGCTTTTAAGGCTTTTTAATTGTGTTAATATATCTAATGCATTTGATGTAGAACCTATGACATAACGATAACCTTTCTCATCATTTCCTACAAATACACCACCTGTACTATAAACATTGACGAGATGATTAGTCACTTCTCTTTGATTTACAGGTAAACAGTCTTCTACAAATAAATAAGCATGATCACATAAAGAAATCATATGTTCTTTCTCTAGTTGTGCATATTTGACTTCTAAAGCTGTTTTTTCTTCATACATCTTATTGACTTGTTTTACAAGTGTTTGATTGTTGGAAGAGAAAAGATGATAAAGTGATTCAAGATGATCAAAATCATCCTTAAAACGATGATAAGCACGTTCACCAAATAAGAATATAAAACGTGTTCCTCGAGTTGTATGAATTACTTTGATGATCTTGAATACGCCTAATTCACCTGTTCTTTTTACATGGGGTGCACAACATGCACATATATCATAATCTTTGATCTCTACAATACGTACTTTACCTTCAATCTCTTTCTTAGAACGATAAGAGATACTCTCTAAATCATCAGGATAGAAACAATGAATCTCTTTATTCTCATAGATAGCTTGATTCACTTTCTCTTCTATTAAATCAATATCCTTGATATCACCATCATATTCTACTTGTCCTTCTTCACTATTTAGATGGAAACTCACATTATCATAACCATATAAACTATGCACAATACCAGAAAGAAGATGTTCTCCCGTATGATTTTGCATAAAAGAATAACGTCTCTTCCAGTCAATATGACCTTCTATTTTATCTCCTACATTGAAGTGATGCTTCTTAACATAATGGATAATCACATCATTCTTAATCTGTACATCCTTGACAGGAATATCATTAATAGTCCCTAAATCAGATTCCTGACCACCTTCCTCAGGAAAGAAAAGTGTCTGGTCAAGAATGATTTGATTCTTGTTTACTTCTATTACTGTTGCCTTGAAATCTGTACTATAAGGCATTTCATCATATAATTTTATTGTTTTCATATATATCACCTTTATTATTCTAACATAAACACTTGACCGAGAGGTACTACCGAGTGTTAAAGTGTTTTCATAATTTGTGAGTTATGAATTATAAATATTAATTTGTGTTAGAATAACACAGAAAAAGAAGGGAGAAATTATAGTGGATAAAAAGAAAACATCAGTCAATATGCTGGAGGGTTCAATATTTAAGAGTTTAGTTATCTTTATGATTCCAATTCTTATATCAAACATCTTCCAACAATTCTATAACACAATGGATACTGCCATTGTAGGAAATACTTTAGGAATGACATCACTTTCTGCCATTGGTTCATGTGCAGCGGTCTATGACTTATTAGTAGGTTTTGCGTTAGGTATTGGGAATGGGTTATCTATTGTCACTGCAAGAAGCTATGGTTCAGGAGATGAAGAACTCTTAAAGAAATCAGTTGCAGCTAGTTTTGTGATTGGTATTATATCTTCTATTGTGATTACTATTATTGCCTCTATTGGAATCAAACCATTACTTATTGCAATCAATGTATCACCGGACTTACTAAATGAAGCTTACAGCTATATTATTGTGATTGTACAATTCTTAGTCGTTATGTTTGCCTATAATCTATGTGCAGGGTTATTACGTGCTATAGGGAATAGTTTAATGCCTTTAGTGTTCTTAATCATATCATCAGTATTAAATATCGGTTTAGACTTATTCTTTATCACACAGCTTCATATGGGTGTTAGAGGAGCAGCAGTTGCGACAGTTATTGCTCAGGGTGTATCAGTCGTATTCTGTTTGATTTATATCTTTAAGAATGTCCCATTACTCGTACCAGAAAAGAGACATTTTAAATTTGATGCAGCTCTTTATAAAGAACTATTAGGACAGGGATATTCTATGGCTGTTATGAGTGCGATCGTTAATGCCGGTTCAGTTATCTTACAGTCAGGTATCAATGGTTTAGGAAGCAAACAGATTATTGCAGGTCATACTGCTGCAAGAAAGCTCTATATGTTCTTCAATATGCCATTTACTGCCATGGCTCAAGCAGCAAGTACATTTGTATCTCAAAACAAAGGCGCAGAAAATGTATCACGCATTCGCAAAGGTATGAAACAGATGTATATCTATGATATTGTTGTGGCCGCCTTAGCAACCGTTATTCTATTATTAAGTGCCCCTACACTTGTAACATGGATTTCTGGTACAACAGACAAGACAGTCTTATACAATGGGTCACTTTACTTACGTATTGTAGCCCCTAACTATGCAGTATTAGGTATATTAATGCAGACAAGATTTGCTTTGCAAGGTATTGGACAGAAGATGTTACCACTTGTATCTAGTGTTATTGAATTAGTCGGTAAGATCATCTTCGTATTCGCACTTATTCCAGTCTTTAAATATATGGCTGTCATCTTCTGTGAACCAGTCATCTGGGTCGTTATGACAATCTATCTATTAATCGTATTCTGGAGAGATCCATTCATTAAAGAGGCTTAGGCCTCTTTTCTCGCAATACCTATTTAGAAATATTTCTAAATAGGTATTGCATTTCTTGATATTTATTGTATAATCTATTTAGAAAATTATCTAAATAGGTGGTGAACATATGTTTGAGAAAACATTTAAAGCACTCAGTGCACCAGTAAGAAGAGATATTCTTAACTTATTAAAGAAAGGAAGGATGTCTGCAGGAGATATCGCTGCACAATTTGATATGACACAGGCCACTGTCTCATATCATTTATCGATATTAAAATCTGCAGACTTAGTAAGAGAAGAAAAAGATAAGAATTATATTTATTACGAAATTAATGCGACTGTGTTTGAAGAAATGTTGTTGTATTTTAAGTCTTTTTTAGGAGGAAATGATGATGTTGAAGAATAAATGGTTTAAGTTTAGTTTGGTATTGTTTCTGTTGCCACTTGTATGTATATTAGTGACTTATAATAAGTTACCTGCACAAGTTGCAACACACTTTGATTTTCATGGTACACCTGATGGGTATATGAATAAGTTCTTAGGTTTATATGGTGTGTGGGGCTTTATGTTATTGCTTCATATATTCTGTACCTTCATGACATTTAAGGATCCTAAAAAGAGTAATATACCAGAAGTAGGATTAAGAATCATATTAATGATCTGCCCAGTTATATGTTTGATGGTGACTCTACTTATTATTACATATAGTCTAGGCTATCGTTTTGATATGACATTTATCGTGAATATAGTAATAGGCTTCATCTTTATTATTTTAGGTAATTACTTACCTAAAATAAAAAGAAACTATACTATAGGTATTCGTACTTCATGGGCATTAAATAGTGATGAGAACTGGTCACGTACACATAGATTTTCTGGTTATGTGTTTGTATTGAGTGGAATGTTGTATATTATCTTTAGTATGTTAGGTTATATGTATATTGGATTAGGTATTATACTTATATCTAGTTTACTATGTTTTGGATATAGTTATAGTTTATACAGAAAGGGGATTTAGTGGTATACCACTAAATCTCTTTTTTTAATAGCATTTTCTAAAACTGCAAATTGGTGCATAAAATACAAAAGTAGTGTATAGTAATGGATGGGTAAGGGAATAGCTCATACCAAAATCCGATTTCCTTACCATGATCACCGAAGGTGATCTTTTTTTTTATATTTTTACCAGAAATAATGAGAAATTCATCAAAAAATAGAGAAAAATTTAGTAAGTGCCTCTAAAAAGGCGCTGTCGGAGGGGTAACTAAGAAAAAGTATTTTGAATAGGAGTATAATAATAGTAAGAAGTAGAAGTGCTATTATTGTAAAATATAATATGTGCTGATTGTGGTTGTTGTTGTGATTTGATAAAATTAGATTAATGATTACAGAAAGAAGGTATAAACATGGGAAGATTAGTTTTGGGACTAGACATTGGGATAACTAGTGTCGGATATGGTGTAATCGATATTGATAAGTATGAATTTGTAGACTATGGCGTGAGACTATTTAAAGAAGGTACTGCAGCAGATAATGAAATACGTCGTAATACAAGAGGACATAGAAGACTTATATCACGTAAAGCGACAAGAATTAATGATATGAAACATTTGTTGAAGTCTTTAGGAATCATCAATGAAGATTTTCATTCATTGGATAATGTATATGAAATACGTGTTAAAGGCTTAAAAGAAAAATTGAGTAATGATGAACTTGCAACTGCGATATTGCATATTACTAAAAGAAGAGGTAGTACAATTGAGACTGTAGATGATACAGAAGAAGCAAGTAAGGAAACTGGTGAATTAAAAGAAATATTACAGGCTAATTCTAAGAAACTTGCAGATGGTAAGTTTATCTGTGAAGTACAGTTAGAATTACTCAATAATGGGGAATCAATTAGAGGACATCATAATAACTTTAAAACAAAAGATTATATTAAAGAATTAAATGAAATACTGAGTCATCAGGAATTGCCAGAAGAAGCATGTGAAGCAATTGTTCAGATTGTTTCTAGAAAACGTGCTTATTATGAAGGACCAGGTAGCCAGAAGTCACCTACACCTTATGGCCGTTACATTGAAGCAAATCAGAAAGAACCTATTGATTTGATTGAAAAGATGAGAGGTAAGTGTAGTGTTTATCCTGATGAACCACGTGCACCTAAATTAGCTGTAAGTAGTGATATCTTTAACTTATTAAATGATTTGAATAATTTGACTTATGATGGTAATAGAAAGATTACTATGGATCAAAAGGATGAAGTATTCAAGATTGTTGATAAGAAAGCAAAAGTTGAACCAAAGGACATTGCGAAAATACTTGGAACTGATTTATCTAATATTTCAGGATTTAGAATTGATAAGAAGAAAAATCCTTTAAAGAGTGAATTTAAAGGATATGCAAAGTTAAAGAAATGTTTTAAAGAATGTGGAGAAACTATATCTCTTAAAGATTATGAAGCATTAGATCAGATTATCGAAATTCTAACAAATAGAAAAGGTATCGAAGAAAGAAAACAGTTATTAAATCTTGTCAACTCTTCATTGATTACTGATGAAACTGTTAATAAGCTTGCTAGCCTAGACGGTATTGCAAACTATCATAGTTTATCTCTAAAGGCTATGAGAGAACTAAATGAAGAAATGTATGTTTCTAATTACAACCAGATGCAGTTGATTCAGCAGATTCATAAAGGAAAAGATGTATCTGCATTAAAGGGTAAGAAATCTATTGAAGCTGATGATACAGCTATTCTTTCACCAGTAACTAAAAGAGCACAAAGAGAGACATTTAAGGTAATTAATGCATTAAGAAGAAAATATGGTGAATTCGATACAATTGTAGTAGAAATGACAAGAGAAAAGAATTCAGCTGATCAGAAAAAGAGCATTAATAACAGACAGAAGTTCTATGAAGAGAAGAATAAAGAAGTAGATACTTTATTAAAGGAAAATGGTTATAATCCTGATAAGATTAATGGTAAGACTAAGATGAAGGTTAGACTTTATTTGGAACAGGATGGAAAGAGTGCGTATACACGAGAACCTCTTAGCTTAGGGGAAGTTATTACTAATCCACGTTATACAGAAATAGATCATATTATTCCAATTTCTATTTCATTAGATGATTCTTATAACAACAAAATCTTAGCTACTGCGAATGAAAATAAAGCAAAAGGTAATAGAACACCTATTGATGCTTATAATAAGCATTTGTTTGATAATCCAACACTAGGATTAAGTGGTGATTTACAGACATATATTTCTGTTGTGCAGTCTTCTAAGAGATTCTCTAGAAGAAAGAAAAATTACTTATTGTACAAAGATGATATTACTAAGATGGATGTTGTACAGAAGTTTATTGCACGTAACTTGATTGATACAAGTTATGCAAATAGAGTGGTATTAAATACTTTAACAGACTACTTTAAAGCAAATGAAATTCCTACTAAAGTATTTACATTGAATGGTAATATTACTCATAAATTTAGAACACAGATCAACTTACCAAAAGATCGTGAAGAGGATTACTTACATCATGCAGTAGATGGACTTATAATTGCATCAGTTAAGACAATGGGACTTCTTAATGGTTGTCTTGCAAAGTATGAATTAAAAGATTTATATGATAAAGACACTGGTGAAGTGAAGAAAGTTCCTGGTAAAGAAGAGTTTTTTGATCCTAAATACATTGAGTTTATCTCTACATTAAAGAATATCTACGATGAAAGTAATAAGTACTATCGTGGTATCATGACTAGAGATCGATTAGCATATGCACCAATTAAGATATCTCATAAAGTAGATACTAAACCAAATAGACAGGTTGCAGATGAAACAATCTATTCTACAAGAGTAGTAGATGGACAAGAGATTCTAGTTCAGAAATATAAAGATATCTATGATCCTAAGTTCAAGAATCTAGTAGAAGATATTGTGAATGGTAAAGCAGAAGATAAATATATTATGGCTAAGAAGGATCCAGCAACATTTGAAGAGATTGTTAGAATTGTATTGAACCATTATGAAACATTTAAAGATGATCCTAAACAGTATGTAAAGGATAAGAAAGGGGTTAAGTTGAAGGGAGAAAATCCTTTAACTGCTTATAAAGAAGAGTTTGGTAAGATTCGTAAGTTCTCAAAGAAAGGCAATGGTCCTGAAATTACTTGTATTAAGTATTATGCTGAAAAGTTAGGTAATCATATTGATATCAGTAAGAATTATGATACTAAGCATGGTAAGAAGGTTATCTTAAAACAGATCAGCCCTTATAGAACAGATTTCTATCGTGATACAGATGGAAAAGTGAAGATGATAACTATTAGATACAAAGATGTTTCTTTCAAAGAATCATTAGGATTATATTGTATTGATAGAGATTGGTACCAAACTGAAAAGACTAAGAAAAAAATTAGTGATGAGGCTGTATTCTTATGCTCTTTACATCATGATGAACTTGTTGGAATTGTGAAAAAAGAAGGGCAGAAGTATATTTATGATGATTCTACAGAATCAGATGGTAATACTAAGTATCATGATGGTGTTACACCAGAAGTAGTTAAGTTTACTGCAACAAATAATGATATAAAGAATATCGTGGAATTTAAGCCACGTTATACAAAGTCAAAAAAACAGTTAATGGTTGCTATTGGAACATTTGTAGATGTAAAGAAATATGCAACTGATGTTCTAGGAAATCTATATGAAGTTAAAGATAATAACTTGAAATTGGAGTTTAAATAGGGTACAATAGTGACAGGTTATAATCTAGCAAAAATTTATATGACCTGGCAAAACAAGGGTTTATCCCGGATTCGGCTCCTATAAGGAGCCTTTTCTTTTTATATTGTTTATGGGTTACAAGGTCATATATATATCCCAGGCTGAGCATCTGCATCTCTATCTTGATAATTTAAAGGTGGAAAAGGAAAATACAGATATTCTTATACCTGTTGCAGATATTCAGATTTTAGTTATTGATAATTATAAAGCTTATTTAACAGTTCCTTTGATGAATAAATTAACTGAAAAGAATGTTTGTACTATTCTTTGCGGTGTTGATCATCTTCCAAAGACATATATATTACCGATGAATGGGAATTATGCCACAAGTGGTAATATTGCTAAACAAATAGAATGGACAGATGAAATAAAAAAGATTTTGCATAGAGAAATCGTGAAACATAAAATAATAAACCAATATATTATATTAAGAAAGAATCATAAGAGTGAATATGTAGTAAGTAAATTAAAAGAATACAGTGAAACTGTGTTAAATGGAGATGTTACAAACAGAGAAGGTCTAGCATCTAAGATGTATTTTCGAGAAATGTATGGAGAAGATTTTGTGAGAATGGATGAAGATGTTGTGAATGCTGGATTGAATTATGGTTATAGTATATTCAGATCACTTATTACATCTATTATTGTAGGTAAGGGTTATTTACCTAATCTTGCATTTTTCCATAGAGGTAAACAGAATAGTTTTAATCTAAGTGATGACATAATAGAAGTATTTAGACCAATCGTAGATGATTATGTTTATAACAACCTATTAGATGAAATATTGTTTAAGACAGCACATAAAAAAGAGTTAATAGACCTTACAAATAAGAAAATCAATATAGATAATAGAAAGCAGACAATAGGCAATGCGATTAATCTTTATCTAGATTCTATATTTAGATTTATTGATGATCAATCTAATGAAATACTATTCCCATTCCCAATTGCATACGATAATGAAATATGAGTTTATGCGTTTAATACTATTTTTTGATCTTCCAGTAATGACACCTAAACAAAGACATACATATAATGTTTTCAGAAAGTATCTTATTAAGAATGGATATATGATGATGCAGCTTTCTGTGTATTGTAAGATATTTGCGAATAGAGAAGCTGCAGTAAAACATATAAATATCCTTAAAAAGAATGTTCCTAAAGAAGGGCAAATAAGAATACTCGTAGTAACAGAAAAACAGTATGCAAAGATAGAAATCATTGTAGGTGGTAAATCTTTACAGGAAGCAACTGTAAATGCAGAAAGCTTTATTGAACTATGAAACAATTGTTGATTAGTAGTGGGAATATTAATAGAACTATTATTATTGATCACATAAAGTATATATTAGGGTCTAATGCAATGAATAAGTATTATCTTAAACAAGCCGTAAGACAATATTTTAATAAAACAGTAAGTGGATATAGAGAAGAGATTGGTAGTGAATGTTATTTTAAAATAGATGATAGTCCAGTAGATAAGAAAAATACATTCTTTTATGAAGTGACTGAAAACTATTCTATTAATGATGATGCAAAACTCAATACTAAGTCTCTTATGCTTAAGTATCTGGAAACTCTATATTCAAGTGTTGATTATATGGATACGTTAAACACAATGAATATACTTATTGAATCACTATCAGATGAAGTGAGTGAAAATGCTTTTGTGCAAAGTGAGTTTTCTACATACTCTCCTAAGTTACTTACTAAGCTGGTAACAGCGCACTATTATGAAGATGAATCTTATAAGGACGAATATGATTTATCATATGAGGGCTTGATCATTTTACAGTTGAATATGATTGATTATATTGCGGTTCATTCTAAGAAGTATGCTTATTTTATTCTTTTTATTGATATTCCTCTTATTACTGATGAGATTAAACAAAAGATAGATGCAATATCTAATGATAGAGTTTATTGCTTAGTTTTTTCTAAAACAGTAAGGAATATAGAAATAGAAAATATATGTGTTGAAGAGGATTATTTCTTAGATTTTGCGAATGAAGAAATGGTTTATTATATTTTGAATGAGAAATCGACCAACTTATATACATTGGAGGACATAAAAAATATGATTAAAGAATATTTAAAGGATTTGAGTAGTAGGGAACATATAAGCTTGATCAATAACTTAATGTCATATTATAAATAGTAGTTAAAATCTCAATTATGTGATAAAATCAGTTTGAGGTTTTGCTACCATATGGATTTTTGCTAGAAGATAACTGCCAATGTCGAAGGCAAGTGAGTTGATTAGTTTTGCTACCATATGGATTTTTGCTAGAAGATAACTAAATTAGAATATGAGATTTTGAAGTATGTGTTTTGCTACCATATGGATTTTTGCTAGAAGATAACACCTTGTAAGTGATATACGTTTCTACTTATGTTTTGCTACCATATGGATTTTTGCTAGAAGATAACTGATGCATATCTGCCATTGTCAGGATAACCGTTTTGCTACCATATGGATTTTTGCTAGAAGATAACATTCATCAAACAATTCATGATATACCTTCTGTTTTGCTACCATATGGATTTTTGCTAGAAGATAACTCACCGGCCAGGATGCACCGGTAGCAGTTTGTTTTGCTACCATATGGATTTTTGCTAGAAGATAACGAATTATTCCCTAATGCAGTCATGTATCTAGTTTTGCTACCATATGGATTTTTGCTAGAAGATAACGGAGAGATTACATATCTAGTTGATGGTAAGGTTTTGCTACCATATGGATTTTTGCTAGAAGATAACTGACGAAGATATGCGAATATTATAGAATATGTTTTGCTACCATATGGATTTTTGCTAGAAGATAACTGATGTTTCTTACCAAAACTTAATTTATCCGTTTTGCTACCATATGGATTTTTGCTAGAAGATAACTAATTCCCACTCGCTCCATATCCATTTAGTGTTTTGCTACCATATGGATTTTTGCTAGAAGATAACATTTTTCCTGGACACAAAAAGTGCGGACGAGTTTTGCTACCATATGGATTTTTGCTAGAAGATAACATGAGTGATTTCCCATTTTGTTCCTTGTATGTTTTGCTACCATATGGATTTTTGCTAGAAGATAACGCGAGGTCGGATATGACGATGGCGCTTATCGTTTTGCTACCATATGGATTTTTGCTAGAAGATAACTTATCAAATTCTTCTTGTGTGTTAATTGGTGTTTTGCTACCATATGGATTTTTGCTAGAAGATAACGTAATGTTTCGATGTCAGTCGCAGTCAGAAGTTTTGCTACCATATGGATTTTTGCTAGAAGATAACGAAAACAATATTATTAGAATGCATACATCAGTTTTGCTACCATATGGATTTTTGCTAGAAGATAACATAAGCATATGTACTTCTATAAGCATAAGTGTTTTGCTACCATATGGATTTTTGCTAGAAGATAACGAAAAAAAAGAATTCTAGTCAAGAGGGCTCGTTTTGCTACCATATGGATTTTTGCTAGAAGATAACTTTTTTCCGGTTCTTGTGATCATAGAGCTGGTTTTGCTACCATATGGATTTTTGCTAGAAGATAACGATTTGTTTAAGTTCCTACTGAGGCACACCGTTTTGCTACCATATGGATTTTTGCTAGAAGATAACCCAAAGGATTATGTGCCTAATGCCTCACAGGTTTTGCTACCATATGGATTTTTGCTAGAAGATAACTAAACTTTTCGTTTTGTGTCTGCTCTTACAGTTTTGCTACCATATGGATTTTTGCTAGAAGATAACAGGTGAAACGTTACGGACTAGATGGAGACTGTTTTGCTACCATATGGATTTTTGCTAGAAGATAACAGTTACCAACAACTTCTACCTGAGCCTGACGTTTTGCTACCATATGGATTTTTGCTAGAAGATAACAAAAATCAACCTTCTTGAATTTTTAAAAATGTTTTGCTACCATATGGATTTTTGCTAGAAGATAACCATCTGTATTTGCTTATCTGCGTGATGCGAGTTTTGCTACCATATGGATTTTTGCTAGAAGATAACGTTCAGCTGCACTGAAAGTGCAGATTTCCGGTTTTGCTACCATATGGATTTTTGCTAGAAGATAACTATCAACAGTATATAAATTAAGTGGTATCTGTTTTGCTACCATATGGATTTTTGCTAGAAGATAACGTTTCACACAAATAATAACGTATGTCTCTTGTTTTGCTACCATATGGATTTTTGCTAGAAGATAACACTACAATCAGCTGACACCTATATGCTCCTGTTTTGCTACCATATGGATTTTTGCTAGAAGATAACTGGCGATTTCTTAGTATAGAACGCAATTCTGTTTTGCTACCATATGGATTTTTGCTAGAAGATAACATATTCTAGGCACAGGCAGTAGTGCGATAGGTTTTGCTACCATATGGATTTTTGCTAGAAGATAACAAATCAAACCTAATCAAAATACACAACACTGTTTTGCTACCATATGGATTTTTGCTAGAAGATAACAAGTGCTCTTGATGCGTCTTTTGGTCTCTTGTTTTGCTACCATATGGATTTTTGCTAGAAGATAACAAATCAAACCTAATCAAAATACACAACACTGTTTTGCTACCATATGGATTTTTGCTAGAAGATAACGTGGAGCCGTCGCAGAAAGTCCACGGTATGGTTTTGCTACCATATGGATTTTTGCTAGAAGATAACCAAAAAGCCGTGTATTATTTACTCAAGTGGGTTTTGCTACCATATGGATTTTTGCTAGAAGATAACCTACGTTATTATCGTCAAGTGGTTCTTTTCGTTTTGCTACCATATGGATTTTTGCTAGAAGATAACCATTTGAACGTCGTACAATTAATGTTGCAGGTTTTGCTACCATATGGATTTTTGCTAGAAGATAACATATCCTGTCTGCCAATGCATAGGTAAGATGTTTTGCTACCATATGGATTTTTGCTAGAAGATAACAAACTAGGAAGATTTACAGAACCACAATCTGTTTTGCTACCATATGGATTTTTGCTAGAAGATAACTGGATTTTGATGTTTGGATTAGATTGTATAGTTTTGCTACCATATGGATTTTTGCTAGAAGATAACTCAATGGTCTACCAATAATAGTACTCATATGTTTTGCTACCATCTGTTATTTTGCTAGAAGATGACACTTGTGTTACTTTTTGACATCAAAAAGGAGTTTTGCTACCATCTATTATTTTGTTAGATTAGACTACTTGAATTCAGTTCAAAATAACACATCTAATTTGCTAACATATATTTACTTGCTAGATATAACATATGTATTCCTGCAAATGATGTTGATTTGTATTTTAACTGATCTAAGAAATAGTCTGTTATATCATGAGAAGACCAATCTAAAGTGATTGGTCTTCTTTGCGTGAACTATAATTATAGAATCACAATTATGAAGGTGATCATAAAATAATGTACTTTATAATTTAGGAAATAAATAAATTACATAAATGTATTTTAATATTTATTTTTATAGGTATAAAAATAAAATAAATAAATAAAACATACATAGGTATTACTATGGACTCCTAATATGAGGCGTTATAGTAAGTGTGAATAAGTGTTGAAATGCTATAGAAATTTAACTATAATGAGTATAGAACAGTATTTAACATAAAGATAATAAGAAATGTAATTCGGATAAATAGAAAAAATAGGTGGTTGAATGTATAAAGAATATATAGCACATATCTCGAAAGAAAAAGAACAAGAAGAGCCAAGATTACAAACTGTATATGAACATAGTGAAAATGTATCACGATATGCAGAATTAGAAGCAAAAAGTGTTGAACTTGGCAACACTTTGAAAATTGCTGGATTATTACATGATATTGGTAAATTAACAGATGAGTTTAATGACTATATTCATATAGCAGCAAAAAATCCTAAATCAGTAAAAAGGGGAAGTGTCAATCATTCTAGTGCAGGTGCAAAATATATTATGGACTATGGTGCGGAGCATGGTATAAAATATTCGCCACAAATAATTGCGTATTCTATTTTTTCACATCATGGATTAAATGATTGTGTTGATGAAAGTGAAAAAGATAAATTTACACCTAGATTAAATGTAGATGAGAATAGATACCAAAGCGTATTGAATAATATAGGTCCTTTGATTGATACAGTGGATTTAAAAAGTTTATTAGAAGAGTCAGAAAAAGAATTTAAAGATTTTATTGAAAAGATAAACAATGTTGCTAAAGATATGAAATCAGCAGATAAGAAAAACTGTTGTTTTTTAGTAGGATGTTTAGAAAGATTGATTTTATCTTATTTGGTAGATGCAGATAGAAGAGATACAGCTGAATTCATGCATAATAAAATATATAAGAGAAAAAAACAAGAGGAAATTCATGGCTTATGGGTAGATTATCAAAAGAAATTGAATCAGAAATTAGATAGTTTTAATACTGATACAAAGATTGATATGCTACGTAAACAGATGTCAGATTATTGTTTTGATTTTGCTGAAAAAGGCAATGGAATATATAGATTATCTATTCCTACGGGTGGGGGTAAGACACTTTCTAGTATGCGTTATGCATTGGAATTGGCAAAAAAAGAAAATAAAGAACATATCATATATGTTGCACCTTTCCTGTCTGTTTTAGAACAAAATGCGGATGAAATAAAGACTATTTTGAAAGATGATGAAAACATTCTAGAACATCATTCTAATGTTTCTATCGATGAAAATAATATCGAAGAATTAAGTAGACACGAATTGCTTGCTGATGATTGGAGTGCTCCTGTTATTATGACAACTACCGTTCAATTTTTGAATACATTGTTTGATGGTAGCATGCAATCTGTGAGACGTCTTCACCAGCTGACAAATGCAGTCATTATTATAGATGAAGCACAATCAATTCCTATAAAGTGTTTGAATCTATTTACTACATTTATGAATTTTTTATCCTATTGTGGTAATTCTACAATTGTTATGTGTACAGCTACTCAACCATTATTTGAGAAAATTAATAGACCACTCTTATACAATGAAAAGTGTAAAGATATGATTCCTAATATCGAGTTTTTCTCAAATGAATTTAAAAGAGTTCATATAGAAAGACCTAATCAAAACAAATATAATTATGAGTCATTGGCTCATTTTATATTAGATAAAATGGATCAGAACATACTGATTGTTCTTAATACAAAAGGTGCTGTTAGAGGTGTATATAGGGAAATAAAAAAATTAGTGAATGATGATGTAGATGTTATTCAATTGACTACTTATATGTGTGCGCAACATAGATTAGATATTATTGACGGGATGAAACAGTCTTTACTGAAGCGTAAAACAATATGCATAAGTACACAATTGATTGAAGCAGGTGTTAATATTTCATTCCAGACAGTTATTAGATCTATATCTGGTTTAGATAGTATTATACAAACCTCTGGAAGATGTAATAGAAACGGAGAAAGCATTGATGGAATTGTTTATATGGTTGATTTAGAAGAAAATACAAAGGTATTAGGTGATATTCACGATTCTATAAATGCAACTAAAAGTGTTTTGGATAAGTATCAGGGGGATTTACTGATGCCTGATGCTATTAATAAATATTATGACATTTATTATTATGGTATAATGCACGAAAAAAATCTAAATTGTCCAATGGATTATTGTCTTAATAACAACCTCGCTACCAAAACTCTGTTTGAATTTTTATCAACGAACAGAAGGCCTACTGGATATAGGTATCTACTATCTCAAGCTTTTAAATATGCAGGAAAAAATTTCAATGTAATTGAAAGAGGTAATACAGTAGGACTTATTACTCAGTACGGAGAAGCAGAAGGTATTGTTGAAAAGATGTTAAAAAATTCAGGTGATTTAGATTTTGTGAAGAAATGTCTAAAGAAATTGCAAAGATATACTGTGAATGTATATCAAAGAGATGTGCGATTGGAAGAATTAGAAAATCATCATGGTATTATACAATTTGATGAAGATATATTAATTTTGGATAAAGGATTTTATACAAAAGAAAATTGGATAATAGAAATCAAGTAAAAATTTAAAAAATATATCAATAATTTTTCATGGTTTTTACTGCATGCTGAAAA
>ERZ827478.525-NODE-525-length-38217-cov-22.106939_pt1 | contig 38217 bp, 35 predicted proteins | sample MGYA00519705_ERZ827478 | MGnify/ENA primary metagenome ERZ827478 (study PRJEB31778, sample SAMEA3449318) | human gut metagenome | biome: human gut; feature: human-associated habitat; material: faeces | place: United Kingdom | collected 2010/2012 ...
TCTTTGCGCAAGAGCAAAGAAATGGGGTGGAACGGGCAGGGCCAGCGCGGTCTATCGCCCAGTAAAACGGCGCACACGTAACAGCTCAAAATGGCGGCGAAGCTTTCATTCGTAAGTCAGGCCGTGGGTGGTTAGGACGGCGCGCATATCCTCCGGGAGCGGGGCGGCGGCCTCGACGGTCTCGCCGGTGAGCGGGTGCGTGAGCGTGAGCCGGGCGGAGTGCAGGGCCGGGCGGGCTATTTCGGCGCTCGCGCGGCCATAGAGCCGGTCGCCGAGGATGGGACAGCCGATGGCGGAGAGGTGGACGCGGATCTGGTGGGTCCTGCCCGTCTCGGGCCGGAGCCGGAGCAAAGCGAGGCCGTCGCCGGCGGCGAGAGTCTCATAGGCGGTGACCGACGGAGCGCCGTCGGGACGGACGCAGAAGCGCTTTTCCTCGCCGCGGCGGCCTATGGGCAGGTCAATAACGCCGGAGGCGGGCTCCGGTGCGCCCACGGTTATGGCGAGGTACTCGCGCCGGAGCGCCGGGGTGTGCAGCAGGCGCCGGAGCCGGTCGTGCATGTAGCCGGTCTTGGCGGCGCACATGACGCCCGTGGTGCCGCGGTCGAGCCGGTTCACGGGGTGAAAGGGCGCGGCGGTGCCTAGATAGGCGGCGACGGCGGAGCCGACGGTGGGCTCGCCGTGCTCAGAGCGCCCGTGCACGGCCATGTCGGCGGGCTTGTCGATTATGAGGATGTCCTCGTCCTCCCAGAGCACGGCGAGGCGGGGCCCGGCGGGTGCGAAAGCGCCCTTTTTCTCGTCGCCGACCTCGACGCTTAGCGTGTCGCCCGCACGGACGGGATCAAGGGTCTTTGCGGGCCGGCCGTTGAGCAGGACGGCGCCCTCGCGGTGGCGCAGGCGGGTCACCAGCCCGGCGGAGAGGCCCAGCTGGCCCTGGAGTATGCTGCGTATGCGCCGTCCGTCGCACTCGGGCGGGACGGTGATGGTCAGCCGGCGGCTCACAGCGCGGCCAGAGCGGCCTCGTAGGCGGCCTTCGTGCGGGAGTCGAAGCAGACCATGCGCACGCGCTCGATGTCCGGGTGGGTCTCGAGGCTCTCGAGGATGGCGCGCAGCGCGACGGCGGCGGCCTTGTCCACCGGGTAGCCGTAGACGCCGGTGCTTATGGACGGGAAGTCCACGGTCTTGCAGCCGTACTGCGACGCGAGGTCGAGGCAGGAGCGGTAGCAGCCCGCGAGCAGCTCGGGCTCGCCGCGGTTTCCGCCGTGCCAAACGGGGCCGGGGGTGTGCAGGACGTATTTGGCGGGCAGATTATAGCCCTTTGTTATCTTGGCCTTGCCGGTCTCGCAGCCGTGGAGCGTGCGGCACTCGGCCAGCAGCTCCGGCCCCGCGGCGCGGTGGATGGCTCCGTCGACTCCCCCGCCGCCGAGCAGCGAGGTGTTGGCAGCGTTGGCAATGGCGTCCACGCGCGAGCGCGTGATGTCGCCCTGAATTATCTCAATGCGTTCTTTCATGTGAGTCCCTCCTTCGTGAGGCTATCTTACCACAAAATGCGGCGGTTTTAAAGGACGGCGCGCTGCGCGCCGGGAACGGGAGAAACGCAGATAAACGCCCGCCCCTGTCGGGGCGGGCGTTTATCTTTACAGCATGCCCTCAGGCACGCGGTATACCCAGTTTGCAAAGGTGCCGGTGGTGTCCTGGAAGCCCAGGATGGGGATGAAGCGCAGCGCGAGGTCGCCGTCGTACATCCAGTAATCCACGCTGCTGCGGTCCACCGTCGCCTGCCAGATGGTCCCGGCAGAGGCGTACATGCGGTCAAAGAGCTTGGCGAAGACGCTGAGGTTCTGACCGGACTGGGCCGAGAGGCCGTTGCGCAGGGAGGTCGTGTCCAGGATGACCGAGCAGAGCACGTCGGTGTTCGCCGTCGTAAGGTCCATTGCCAGGCCGCAGACCGCGGAGGTCGGGGTCGGCAGGCTGCTGAGCTTCACGGTGTAGTTGAGCGCCGCGTCCGTCTGCGGCATCGCGAGGTTCTTGAAGAGCAGCTCGTCAAAGCCGTAGCCCGCGAGCTCACGGCAGAGCTCCGTGAGATACTGCGTCACCGTGGCGTTGTAGGGGTCGACCCAGTAGCCGTCTTCGTCAGAATACGGCGTGCCCCCGGGCAGGGTCAGGGCCGCGGCGGGGTAGCGCTGGGCCAGCAGGTCGTCCGTGCAGCAGGACAACTGCGCGACGAGGTAGATGTTCTGCTCCTTGAGCGTGTTTGCCAGCACGCCGAGGTCGGTCGTGCCAGCCGTGCCGTAGTCGGCTGCAAGCTGCACCGAGGTGGCCCAGACCAGCTGGCCGCTCGAGGGCTTGACCTCCAGCACCAGGGCGTTGCCGCCCACGGAGTTGAGCTTGTTCACATAGGGCGTGATGCCCTCGGTGTTGACGTTCTCCGCCGGGACAAAGATGGCGCGCAGGGGCTCCATCTCCTCGTCTATCTGCGACTCGATATCGGAGTAGTCCGGGTCGGTTATCTCCAGCTCGGCGTTCACCTGCTCAAAGACGCGCTCGCCCTCTTCCTCCTCCGCGCCGGGCGTGGCGAGGATGGGCAGCTCGAGCGAGATGCCGTTGTTGCTGTACACTATATACTTCTGAAAGGCGCCGAAGAGCACAAAGAGCGCCACGATGAGCACCGCCACTGCGGAGAGGACGATGCCGAGGACGTTGAGCTTTTTGCGCCGGCCCTTGTATACATCCGGTTTGTTGTTGTTTCTAGCCATGCCGCCTCCCGGCGGGGCGCTCAGCCCCTGTCCTCAATAGCCATCATCTTCTCGACGCGCCGGGCGTGCCTGCCGCCGTCGAAGGGGGTGTCGAGAAATATGTCGCAGATCTTCATGGCCAGGCCCGGGCCAGTGACGCGCTCGCCCATGGCGAGGATGTTGGCGTTGTTGTGGCGTCGGCACATCTCGGCTGAGAAGCAGTCCCCGCACAGCGCGGCGCGGATGCCGTGGACCTTGTTGGCAGAGATGGAGATGCCGATGCCGGTGCCGCAGATGATGATGCCGCGCTCATACTCGCCGGAGGCCACCGCGCGGGCGACCGCCTCGCCGTAATCCGGGTAGTCGCAGCTCTCCTCGTTGTAGGTGCCGAAGTCGTGATACTCGAGCCCGCGCTCGTCCAGGTGCTTCATTATGACCTGCTTGAGCGAATATCCGCCGTGGTCGGAGCCGATAGCTATCATTTGAAATGCCTCCTCAGAGTTCTATTCTCTTGAATTCCGGCTTGTGGCGCCGGTAAATGGCCGTGTACTTGAAGCCGCAGTCACGCAGCAGCTCATAGCCCTCGCGCACGCCAATGCCGGCGGCCTTGGCGTTGTGCGCGTCGGAGCCGACGGTGATGATGTCGCCGCCCAGCTCGCGGTAGCGGCGCAGGACGTCTACGGAGGGGAAGGACATCAGCAGCGGGTCCTCCCTGCCGCCGGGCACGAGGTCGGCGACGTTGAGCTCTATGCCCTTGCCGTTTTCTATGAGCGTGTGGAGCAGCTTGTCCACCTTATCGCCGTTGCGCTCCATGGTGACCTGGGCGTCAAAGCCCTTTTTGTGCATGTAGCGCAGGCAGTAGCCGATGTGGGCCATGACGTCGAAGCAGCCGAGGGCCGCGAGCTCGATGAGCTCGTCGAGATAGCGCTCGTAGAGGTCGAAGCACTGCTCATAGCTCTCGTACTGGATGTCGTAAAAATCCGACTCGCCGCGCAGGTTGTGGAGGGAGCCGAGGATGAAGTCGTACTCCGGCATGTGGTAGATGCGCTTGGCGCGCTCGGGCTCGTGGTTGCCCTCGCCGAGCTCGAGGCCGAGGACCATGAAGATGCCCTCCGGGGCCTTCTCCAGCGCCTCGATGTACTGGTGCGCCTGCTGCTTGGGCAGCGTGAAGCTCTCGGGGCCGATCTGCATGGTCTCGGGCATGCCGAAGTCAGTGTGGTCGGTGAAGCAGACCTCGGCAATGCCGCGCTGCTTTAGCGCCCGCGCCATCTCCGCCATGCGGTTCTTCGCGTCGAAGGAGCAGGTGCTGTGTACGTGATAATCCGCTAAAAACATTCTCTCACCTTGTTTGCTTGCATTTTCAAATCAGAACGGCCACGAGGGGAACCACTTTAGGAAGCTCCTCGTGTACCACACCGGCGTCTTTATGCCGGTGAGCACGGGATAGAAGGCCGCAAAGAGCACGACGCACAGACCCGTGAAGGCGTACATCGGGCGGTACCACTTGTACAGCCCCTCGTCCCGGCAGCGCCGCCACATGTGGCAGAGTGCAAGGAGCATAAACACCTCCGAGGGGAAGTAGTGGTAGGCGAAGGTCAGCCGCGTCACCAGCACCCAGGGCAGCAGCTGCGCGAGGTAGCCGATGACGATGAAGGCCGCGCGGGAGTCCCGGTCCTTTATGGCGAGGATGCCGCAGCCGATGACGGCCAGCAGCCCGCCCCAGCAGAACACGGGGTTCAGGAAAGCGCCGAAGGCGCTCTTCGTGCCGTCGTCGAAGTACTCGAGGTAATAGAGTATGGGCCGCGCGTCCACCAGCCACTGATACCAGCGGCTCGAATACGGGTGCGTGGAGACGAGGTCGGAGTGGTACTCCCACATGTAGACCTGGTTGTGCCAGACGATGTCGGCGTAGTCCTTCGTGAAGAACATTCCGATGCCGCCCTCCAGGCCCTTCGCCGTGCCGTAATAGTAGTAGCTCACGTAGTAGATGGCCGCGGGGACGGCAATGAAGAACACGAGGCAGAAGGCGCAGTTGGAGATGAAGTCCCGCCAGAAGCCCTCGTCCCTCCGCCGGCTTATCCAGTACACCAGCCAGATGACGGCGAGGCCGCCGCCCGCGTAGATGCAGGTCCACTTGCTGGCCGCGCCGAGGCCGAAGAAGAGGCCGGAGAGCGCGAGATACCGCCACTTGCCCCCCGAGACGAAGCGCCACATGAAGAGGTACATGAGCAGTATGAAGAACACGGAGTAGGTGTCTATCGTGGCGATGCGGGTCTGCACAAAGTGCATGAAATCAAAGGCGAAGATGACCGTGCCGCAGATGCTGATCCGCGTCGAGCCGCTCAGGCGCTTTATGAAGTCGTAGAGTATGGGCAGCATGAGCACCCCGAAGAGCGTGCCCATGAAGCGCCAGCCGAAGGGCGTCATGCCGAAGATGCGGATGCCTATGCCGATGATGAGCTTGCCCAGCGGCGGGTGCGTTATCTCGTAGGGATAGATGTTCTCGATGTGCTCGAGCGCGGTGCGGGCGTGGTAGATCTCGTCGAAATAGCTGCTGTTCATATAGCTTGCAGCCTCCGGCACCAGCTCCTGCTCATCAAAGAGCGGGGCCGCCCCGGCGTCGTAGGTGAAGTCCCCGGCGTCGAGCAGGTTCCCGTCCGCGTCGTAGAGCGCCACTTCACCAAGGCTGAGCGTGTCCGAGGCGGTTATGCGCAGGTATTTGCCCTCCATGCTCTCGGGCGGATCCTCCATGTCCTCGGCGGGGAAATCCAGCCACTTGAAGAGGTCGGCGTACTCCTGCTCCATCGCGCCGAGCTCCGTCCAGTTCTCGCCGTCGTCGGAGATGGCGAGGGAATAGGAGCCCGTGTGCAGCCCGGTGTAATAGCGTATCTTCCCGAGCTCGGTGTTCTCGGGCAGCTCCACGATGACATAGCGCCCGCGCTCGGTGAATTCGCACCAGCTCTGCGGGGCCGAGGTGTCGCCCAGGCCGAGGAAGGCCGTCAGCGCATACACCGCGCAGATGACGAGGACGGCCAGGCCGTCGATACGCGTGAGGCGTCCGCACTCGTGCCTGAAGCTGAAGGGCGGCTTTTTGGGCTTCGGCGCCTCCTCGCCCTCGGCGGGCGGCTCCAGCCTCGGCTCGGCAAACACCGGCATCCACTGCCATGCGCACCATATCACGAAGGCCGCCGCAGCCAGCGGCAGCAGATAGGTCAGATACGACAAGGTCCATACCTCCGCAACACATTAGCCAAAATATTATACACGCTTTTCCCCGCGATGTCCATAGCGCAGCCGCGCCGCCCCGGCCGCCAGGATGAAGATGAAGGGCACCGTGCCATAGCGGTAGCGGGGCTGTATCTCTATGAAAAGGTAGCAAATGAACGCCGCCGAGAGGGCGCACATGTCCATGAGCTCCGCCGCCCCGGCACGGCGCCGGAGCGCGGCGACGCAGCCGAGCGCGGCAAGCGCCGCCGCCAGCAGGAAGGCCGCCCGCTCGGCGATGACCAGCGCAGACTCCATCGGCAGGCCGCCGGTGACGAAGCTCAGGTCCTCCTGCGAGCCCCAGAGGCCCTCGACCTTGCCCCAGAAGAACCCGGTGAGGTCATCGCAGCCCTCGAGCGAGGCGCGTATCGCCTCCCCCGCGGCCTCGCGCCGCTCCGCGTCGTCCGCGATGTCGAGGATGTACTCGTTGGCCTCGGAGTAGGTGCCGCCGCTCTCGGTGTCGAGGCCGATGACAAATTTCCACTCCGGGCGGCTGTTGCCAATCCCTCCGGGCGCGATGCCGGAGGCCGAGACCGCTGCGGACGCCGCCGCGTTGAGCGCAAAATACGCCGCGAACACCGCCGCGAGCGGCAAAATGAGCCGCCGCAAGCTCACGCGCCGCGCGATGAGCAGCACTGCCGCCGTCACAACGGCGGAGGCCAGGGCGAGCACCGACTCCGGGCGCATCAGCCCGGCCAGAGAGAGGCTAAGCCCCGCCGCCGCGCCATAGAGCGCCCGGCTCGTGGGCGTGCCGCCCTCCGCGAACGGCCCGCGCTCCACGATGAGCCACATTCCGAGCAGGCAGAAGAAGAGCGAGATGTGCTGGTTCGTGAGCACGCCGGCCAGGATGAGCGCGCCGGGGTACACGGCGTAGAGCAGCCCCGCGGCAAAGCCCGCGCGCGGCCCGGCGAATTTGCGCGCGAACAGGTATACGAGCCCGGACGCCCCCGCCGTCCACAGCAGGTTCAGCACCCGGAGCGCCCCAACGCCACCACCGAGCCGGATGACCAGCGCCTCATAGAGCACGAAGGGCACCTGATAGCCCCAGTGCAGGAAGTATTCGCCCGAGAGCGCCGAGGCGTCCCCGCCCGCGAGCGACGCGGCGGAGTCATAGAGCAGCGCAAAGTCGCTGACCTGCTCCGCATCCGGCAGCAGGGCGAAGGGCGCGCGCACAAGAAGCGCCGCGAGCACGACCAGCGCGGGCAGGGCCCGCTCCGGCAGCCGCCGCGCCGCGAGATAGGCCGAGAACGCGGCAAGGGCGAAGGCGGCGAGGCTGAGCGCGAGCCCCAGCGCGCTCTTTGCGCTGACGCCGCGGAGCGCGGATACCGACGCCGCGAGCATGCACAGCGCAAACGCCGCCGCACACAGCGCGATGAACCGGCCCGGCAGCTCCCTGAGCGTGTCCGCTTTCTTCATCTCCCCGCCTCCTTTCGATGAGCTCTGGTGATTATACTACCCCGTCCGCGCGGGCACAAGTCCGCTTGACATAATGCTTATACCGGGTGTAAAATAATTCGATAATATTGTGGGGTATGGGGAACCCCTTGATATTAAATTTTCCACGGGACCGGTTTTCGTCCCGTCTTTATTACCGGAATACTTGAGAAAGGGAGGCGCATACAGAAACCATGGAATGGATAATAGCCGGCGTTGCCTGCATAGTTACGCTGGTCATCGGCTTTTTCCTTGGCATCAGCTACCGCAAAAAGGTAGCGGAGCGTGAGATCTCGAGCGCCGAGGAGGAGGCCAAGAGGATAATAAACGAGTCCATCAAGGCCGCCGAGTCGAAAAAGCGCGAGGCGCTGGTCGAGGCGCGCGAGGAGATCCACAAAAACCGCAACGAATACGAGCGCGAGGTCAAGGAGCGGCGCGCGGAACTCTCCAAGCAGGAGCGCAGGCTCCAGCAGAAGGAGGAGACGCTCGACCGCAAGAACGACACGCTTGAGAAAAAGACCGAGGCCCTGAACCAGAAGATCGCCCAGGCCGAGGCGCAGCAGGAGGAGATCAAGCTCGTCAAGAAGAGCCAACTCGAGATGCTCGAGAAGATCTCCGGCTACACCGTGGACGAGGCGAAGGCCTACCTCATCTCCAACGTAGAGTCCGAGGTCACCCATGAGATGGCCGCCAAGGTCCGCGAGGTCGAGGCTCAGTACAAGGAAGAGGCCGAAGAAAAGGCCAGAGAGATCATTGCCACCGCCATCCAGCGCTGTGCGGCCGATCACGCAAGCGAGATAACCGTCTCCGTCGTACCACTCCCCAACGACGAGATGAAGGGCCGCATAATAGGACGAGAGGGACGCAACATTCGTTCCATCGAGACGCTCACCGGCTGCGACCTCATAATAGACGACACGCCGGAGGCGATAACGCTCTCGAGTTTCGACCCCGTGCGGCGTGAGGTCGCGAGGATCGCGCTTGAGAAGCTCATTCAGGACGGCCGCATCCACCCGGCGCGCATCGAGGAGATGGTCGCCAAGGCCCAGCGCGAGGTCAACGCCACGATAAAGGCGGAGGGCGAGCGTGCGGCCTTCGAGACGAACATCCACGGTCTGAACCCGGAGATCATCAAGCTTCTGGGCCGGATGAAGTACCGCACGAGCTACGGCCAGAACGTGCTCAACCACTCCATCGAGGTAGCGCACATCGCTGGCCTGCTGGCGGCGGAGCTGGGCGTGGACGTCGCCACGGCGAAGCGCGCGGGCCTGCTGCACGACCTGGGCAAGAGCATCGACCACGAGGTCGAGGGCAGCCACGTGACCATCGGCGTGGACATCGCGAGGAAGTACAAGGAATCCCCCGAGGTCCTGCACGCCATCGAAGCTCACCACGGCGACGTGGAGCCGCACACCGTCATCGCCTGCCTGGTGCAGGCGGCGGACGCCATCTCGGCCTCCAGGCCCGGCGCGCGGCGCGAGAACATCGAAAACTACGTCAAGCGTCTTGAAAAGCTCGAGGAGGTCTCGAGGAGCTTCCCCGGCATCGCGGGCTGCTACGCCATACAGGCGGGCCGCGAGATCCGGGTCATGGTCAAGCCCGAGGAGGTCTCCGAGGACCAGATGGTCCTGCTGGCGCGCGACATCGCCAAGAAGATCGAAAACGAGCTCACCTACCCCGGCCAGATCAAGGTCCACGTCCTGCGCGAGACCAAGGCCATCGAATACGCCAAATGAAAAAAGAGCGCGGCGTCCGCGGACGCCGCGCTCTTTCCATATTCTCAAATGTGCCAATCAGACCTCGTTGCCGTCGGGGTCGAGAGTGACGACGCGGACGGGGATGTCGAGCGGGGTGGCGGCGAGCCTTACGGCGCGCTCCATGCCGCCGCAGCAGGGCACGGTCATGCGCGTGAGCGTGATGGACTTGATGCCCTTGCCGGTGAAGAGCTGGCTCAGCTTCGCCGCGTAGTCCACGGCGTCCAGCTTCGGGCAGCCCACCAGCAGAACCCGGCCGTCCGCGTACCGCGCGTGGAAGTCCCGGCAGGCGTAGCCCGTGCAGTCTGCCGCCACCAGCACGTCGGCGCCCTCCAGGAACGCCGCATTCCCGGGCACCAGGCGTATCTGCACCGGCCACTGAGTAGCGCCCTTCACCGTCGAACACGACACCGGCTCCTTCGCCGGGGCACTGCCCTTGAGCGAGCTCATGGCCTTCAGCGCCGCCATGCGCGCCTTCACCGCCGCCTCGTCATAGGCCTCCGCCTCGCGCTCTATTATCTCGATGGCCCCCGCCGGGCACTCCGGCAGGCAGTCGCCCATGCCGTCGCAATAGTCGTCGCGGATGAGGCGAGCCTTGCCGTTCACCATCGCAATCGCGCCCTCGTGGCAGGCCGCGGCGCACAGCCCGCAGCCCGTGCACTTGTCCTCGTGGATGTGTACTATCTTTCGTATCATGTGTTCACTGTCCCTTTCTGTGTTTTACAGTTCGCCCGCGGCGTACATTATCGCGCCAACGGCAATGACCGGTGCCGTCTCGCAGCGGAGTATGCGCTCCCCCATCGAGCAGAGGGTCATACCGCAGACCTTGGCCATCTTCGCCTCGGCCTCGGTGAAGCCGCCCTCCGGCCCGGTCATCACGGAGGCGGTCTTAAACGCGCCCGCGGCCTCTATGGCGGTCTTCATGGGGACCCGGTCGTCCCCCGTCTCGTACATGAAGAGCTTCGCCTCCGCCTGTATGGCGCGGTTGAGCATCTCGACGTAGTTGTTCTCAAACTCCACGGCGGGTATCTTCCCCCGGCCGGACTGCTGGGCCGCCGCCTCGGCGATGCGGGCAAAGCGCTCCAGCTTCTTGGCCATGCTCCGCCCATCCGGGCGCGCGACGCAGCGCTCGCAGTTGAAGAACACGATGCGCGACGCCCCGGCCTCTATGCACTTCTGCACCAGGAAGTCCGCCCGCTCGCCCTTCGGCAGCCCGGCGTACACCGTGACCTCCACGCCCGGCTCGCCCTTGCAGGGCACGACCTCGATGACCTCGGCCTCGGCCTCCTCGGGCCCGGAGCTCACCAGGCGGCAGCGGTAGTCCGTGCCCTGCCCGTCGCAGATCACGACGTCCTCGCCCGGGCGCATCCTGAGCACCCGGATGTGCTCCGCGTCCTGACCGCGTATTATGGCGCGCCCGCCCTCTATGTTGGTGCCGGCCATGAAGAACCTTGCCATTTCCATACCTCCTGAAAGGCCCTGTTTTTCTGATTATCTCACATCCGGCACACCTTTTCAAGCACGGCATAATATGTAGCAGGAACACAAGTGGAGGTATTGCACACATGGACAAGAACACAGCTGCGGCCCTTGAAAACTTCGGCGCGGTCTGGGAGCGCGTGTGCGGCAAAGGCTCGGAGAGCGGCGGCACCGGAGGCGACGCCCTCGGTGCGCTGCGGGAATTCATAGCCGACGAGGCCTGCGCCGCGGCCTTTTACGCGGCCTGCGCCCAGCGCGGCGGGCGCTTTGCCGCCCGGCTGCGGGAGCTCGAGCGCGACGAGCGCGCCCATCTGCGCACGCTCCAGGGCGAATATTTCCTGCTCACGGGCGAAAAATGCCTGCCGCCCGGCTCCTGCCCCCTGCCCCGCGGTGGACTGCGCGCCCTGCGCTCCGCCTATCTCGACGAGCTCGCCGCCGCCGAGGGCTACCGCCGCGCCGCCGAGGCCCCCGAAAACGCGGACCTGGCCGCGATCTACCTCCGGCACGCCTCCGACGAGGAGCGCCACGCCGGCATTTTGAAAGAACTTATCCTCTGCGCGCTGTAAAAAGCAACTTTCTCTTGACTTTACTGAAAATTTCGTTTATTATATGTGGGCGTCAACTGAATAGTATCGGTTCGAGCAGCGCGTGGAGATGTCGCGTAGTTGGTCGAGCGCGCACGATTGGAAATCGTGTAAGGGTCAAAAGCCCTTCGAGAGTTCGAATCTCTCCATCTCCGCCACGTCGTCGGAGCAAAGTCCGCTTTGCTCCGGCGCTTTTTTATGCTTGCGCACAAAAAAACGCCATCCGCCCGCTCCCTTGCTCCTCCTCCCCAAGCCGGACCTGCTGCGCTGGGCTCCGGCTTGGTTTTTGCGATGGCTTGAGCAAAGTCCGCTTTGCTCCGGCGCTTTTTTATGCTTGCGCACGAAAGGCGCCCGGCTTGACATGGCCGTGCTGCCGTGGTATTTTCCATATGTAACGAGTGGCGTAACTGCGCAAAGCCGGTTATCCCGCTCGTTTTGATCTACATGAACGGAGGGCACCAAAATGGAAGAAATATTTCGCCGGGCCAGCATACGCCGCTTTCAGGACAGGCCCGTGGAGATGGAAAAAGCCGAGCTCCTGTTTCGCGCGGCCATGGCGGCGCCCTCTGCCGCCAACCAGCGGCCCTGGGAGTTTTACGCCGTCACGCGCCGGGACACGCTGGAGGCGCTGAGCCGCTGCTGCCGCTACTCGAGCTATCTCGCCGTGGCTCCCCTTGGCATAGTGGTCTGCTATCGCAGGAACTGCCGCTCCCTCCCCCACGCGCCCATTGACTGCTCCGCCGCCGTGGAAAACCTGCTGCTCGAAGCGGTATCCCTAGACCTTGGCGCGGTCTGGCTCGGCGTGGCGCCCGTCGAGGAGCAGATGGAGGCCGTCCGGCGCGTTTTGTCCCTGCCCGAGGAGCTTGAGGCCTTTGCCTTCGTCGCCTGCGGCTACCCGGCGGAGGACCGGCCGCGGCCCGACCGCTATGAGCCGGAGCGCGTGCACTGGGTCGACTGAGCGGCCTATCTGTTCAGCAGCCAGAACCCGGCGTTGAGGTAGGCGGCGAAGGCGAGCCAGACGAGGTATGGGGCCTGCAGCCGCGCGGCGGGCGGGCTCACCTTGTCGAAGGCGGCGGTCATCATCACGGCGAGCACGAAGAGCACCACGAGCACAACCAGCGCCGCAAGGTACTCCCCCGCGAGGAAAAACACCAGCGTCCAGGAGAAGTTCACGGCCAGCTGCAGCCACCAGAGCCGCTCCGCCCGGCGTCTGCCCGCCCCGCCGCGGGAGCGCACCTCCGCCATGCCGACGCCCATGAGGATGTACAGCGCCGTCCACACTATCGGGAATAGCAGCGCCGGCGGGGTCAGCGGCGGCTTTTCCAGCAGCGGGAACACCTCCTTCACGCTCTGCCGCGTGAGGAGCCCCGCCAGCGCGCCCACGGCCACGGCTATGACGGGGTAGATGATGTAATCGCGTTTTTTCATATAAGTCCTCCCTCCGGACCCGCGGGCCCTGCTATATGTTATTTCCCGTTTGTCCCCCGCGATTCCTAAAGAGCAAAAAATGCCGCAGACCGAAGTCTGCGGCATTTCGTTTTGTCGTTATTCGACGGCGTATTCGACGGTCGCGGCGGCGTACCACTTGCCGCTCGCCTTGATGAAGGCCACGGCGCAGCTGCCCGCTAGCTCGTCGTCGTTGTAGAGCAGCACGGTGCAGGTGTAGAGGTTGTCGCCGTAGGGCACGAAGCCCGTGACCTCGACGGAGTCGTAGCTCCCGGCCGCGACGCCGCCGGAGGGCTGCCTCGAGCTGTACTCGGAGGCGAGGCGTGTGCCGAGCGGGGTCCCGCCGTACATGTAGGGCAGGATGTTGTAGTAGTTGGTGTCGAGCTTGTCGTCGCGGTTGGCCTCGAAGGCGGCGTAGAGGTTGTAGAAGGTCTCCGCATACTGCTGCTGGGAGGCGGCCAGCTCCTCGTCCGCGGCGGGCTGGAACACGTAGACGCCGTCCTGCAGATAGGGGGCGGAGAGCGCGGTGCCGCTCTCGTCCGCGGCGGTTATCTCCGGGGTCTGGTGCAGTCCGCCGACCTCCCAGGCCTCCATCTCCGGCGCGGCGCCGTAATTCTCCAGGCCCTCGAAAAGGCTGAGCGTCGTGTCCTCGCCGGTCTTTTTGTAGTTCTCATCGAGCTCCACGCCGTTGACGCTGACCGTCGCGCCCGCGGGGGCATAGATGGTGTAGCTCAGCTCGCCCTCGGGCAGGGCGAACACGGCGCCGTTCTCGTCCGACTTCTCGGCCACCAGCGTATCGCCGTTTGCGGCTGTCCCGGCTATCTCCACGGTGCCGTAGATGTTGGCTATCTCATAGCAGCAGAGCAGGTCCGTCGCGTTCTGCTCGAGCTCGGGCAGGTATGAGGTGTCCGGCGCGGCGTCGCTCAGGTAGCTCTCGCTCACGGCGATGCCGTTTACCGTGACGGTCGCGCCCACGGGGGCGGTGATGGTGATGCTCCTCGCCTTGGGGGCGATGAAGTCCGCCAGCAGCTCGACCTTGTTTATGGACATGTACTGCAGGCCGAACCCGGCCTCGCCGCCCGCCTGGGGCGACATGTAGACCCGGCAGAGCTCCACGCCGTTCACGCTCACGAGGTACACCGGCGCGGCGTCCGTATATGCCTCGTCCTTGACATAGGTCATCTTGCCGTCACGCAGCAGGCTCAGGCAGAGCTCGTCCTCGAGCTGGCTCTTGGTCTCGAACTCAGAGGGTGTCACGGCAAAGGAGCTGGTTATCGCGGTCTCCCAATACTGCTCGTCCGCCATCTGCTCGAACTGGGACATGACGTTCTCCGGCCGAGTGAACTCATAGGCCTCGAGGTATTTCCACAGCACGGCCATGACCGCGACGGCGGCCACGACGAGCACGACGGTGTAGAGGATAAGCGCGCGGGCAAAGCCGCTGCGCCTCGGCGGCTCGTCGGGAGCGGTGCGGCGGCCCTTTTTCTCCTCCGGCGGCGGGCCCCACTTTATGTCCGGGGCGGAGCGGCGGGCGCTCTTTTGCGGCTGCTGCGGCTCCGGCCTTGCGCTGCGCTCCCGGGCGGGGGCGGCTTTTGCGGCGGGACGGGGCTCGACGTCGCGGCGCTTGGGCGCGGCGCTCCGCTCGCGCTTCGGCTCCGGCTGCTGCACGCTCTCCGCGGGCCGGGTGCTTCTCGGCTTGCGGACAGGCCGCGGCTCCGGTTCCGGCTCCGGCTCGGCGGGTTCCGGCTCGACGGGTTCGGGTTCGGGTTCCGCGGGCTCAACGGGCGCGGCGGGCCTGGGCCGGCTCGCGGCGCGCGGCGACGGAGCCTCGCCCAGGTCGCGGCGGATGGACTCGAGGAAGCTGTCAAAATCCTCGTCCGCGGAGAGGCCGGTGAAGTCGTATCCCTTGTTCTCTTCGCTCATGTCTTATTCCCCCTCGCCTGAAGTCTCGCCGGCATTCTCCGACGGCTCTGCGCTCTCTGCCGGGGCCTCGGAGGTCTCGGGCTCTGCACTCTCTGCCGGGGCTTCGGAGGTCTCGGGCGCGGCGCTCTCGTCCGGCGTCTCGGACTCCGAGGGTGCGGCGTCCTCGTCCCCGGCGGGCGTCTGCTCCGCCTCGTCCCCGGCCAGGATGGCCTCTATCTCGTCGCCCGGCACGAACAGCTTCGTGACGAACGCCAGCCCGCTGTCCGCGGTGCGCCTTACAAACTCGGCCCTTGCGGCGGGCGACGGGCCCTTGGTGATGATGAACACGGCGGCCAGCGCCGCCAGGATGAGCACGACCAGCGTCACGCCGATGAAGGCGAACACCTTCCCGGCCGCGGAGCCGTCCTCACGCTGCCTCTTATCTTCCCTGCTCATATCTTTTCTCCCTTCTGTGAGAGTTTGTGCCCTATTTGTTGAAGTACAGCAGCCGCGGCTTGCCGCCCTCGCGCAGCTCCACGCAGCTCCAGCAGCCCTGCTCGAACCACAGGCGGTTCACCGCCGAGTTCGGCATCTCCAGCAGCATCATCAAGATCGTGGAGAGCGGCCCGTTGTGGGCCACGAGCATGGTGTCCAGCCCCCGGGCGGCCACGCGCTCTATGACGCCCGCGACGCGCTCGCGCAGGCTCTCGAAGCTCTCGCCACCCGGCGGGACCACAGTGGTCCAGTCGCTGAACATCGCGTTGACTATCTCCGGCTGCTCGCGCAGCATGTCCTCCAGCGGCTGATTCTCCAGCTCGCCCATGTGCTGCTCCATGAGGTCGTCGTCAAGCTCTATGCGGACGTTCCGGCCGGCAAGGACCAGCCGCGCCGTCTCCGCCGCGCGGATAAGCGGGCTGGAGATGCACAGGTCTATCTTCTCGTCCCGGAGCTTCTCCCCGACCTCGCGTGCCTGGCGGCAGCCCTTCTCGGTCAGCGAGCAGTCCGTCCGCCCGTACAGGCGGCGCTGGACGTTGCATTCGGATTCGCCGTGTCTTACAAGGTAGAGCTTCATATGTCGGACCTCTTCTGTTCCACCGGAAGCCCGGCGAGATATCTGCGGACCATGTCGAACACGTTCTGGCAGGCGTAGAGCCTGACGGTCTTGCGGTCGCGGTCCGTGATGTGCTTTTCGCGCACCCAGGTGCGCTTGCCGTCCGAGAGCGAGACGAAAACGGTGCCCACGGGGTGCACCCCGTCGCCGTCCGGCCCGGCGAGGCCCGTCACGCCCACGCCGAGGTCGGCGCCCAGCTTGAGCCTCACGCGCTCGGCCAACTCCGCGGCGATCTCGCGGCTCACCGCGCCGTATTTGTCCAGCGTCTCCGTTGGGATGCCCAGCAGCAGGTGCTTGGCCTCGTTGGTGTACACCACGACGCCGCCCTTGAGCGACGCCGAAGCGCCGGGGATGTCAGTTATGCGGCCCTGCAGCTCGCCGCCCGTGCAGCTCTCGGCTGCGGCGATGGTGACGCCCTTTTCGATGAGGAGCTTCACCGTGTGCTCGGCGATATCCTTGCCGTCCACGGCGTACACGAGGTCGCCGAACATGGCCTTCACGCGCTCTATGACCGGGGCCATCATCTCCTCGGCCTCCTCCGCGGTCCTGGCCTTGGCCGTGACGCGCACGAGGCATTCGCCGCTCTTGGCGTAGGGCGCGAGGGTGGGGTTCGTGAGCTCCTCCATATAGCCGCGCAGGCGGTACTCCATCTCGCTCTCGCCTATGCCGTAGAAGTGGACGTTGTGCGAGGCGATGACAGCGTCGGAGAGCTCCGCGAGGATGGGCCGCACGCGGTGCTCGAGCAGGGGCCGGACCTCCCTCGGAGGCCCGGGCAGCATGATGACGCGCACGCCGCCGCGCTCAAAGTAGCAGCCGGGGGCGGTGCCCCAGTCGTTGCGCAGCGCCGTTGAGCCCTCGGGCAGCCAGACCTGCTGGAGGTTGTTCGGCGTGAGCTCCGGATAGCCGCGCTTTTTGAACACGCCGCGCAGCCAGGCCTCCTCCTCCGTGTTGAGCTCCAGCTGCATGCCGAAGGCCTCGGCCAGCGCGGACTTGGTGAGGTCGTCGCAGGTGGGGCCCAGGCCGCCGGTGGTGATGATGAGGTCGGCGCGGTCCTTGGCGCGGCGCACAGCCTCTATGACGCGGCCCGGGTTGTCGCCCACGACCGTCTGCCAGTACACGTCGATGCCGTACTCGGAGAGGAGCACGGCGACGTCCGCCGCGTCCGTGTTTATCGTGCTGCCGAGCAATAGTTCGGTACCTACTGAAATTATCTCAGCCTTCAATGTCTATCCATATCCTTTCGATGCCCTCGAGCGCCTCGTTCACCAGGCCCTCGACGTCCATGACGCTCTCCGCGGCGGCGACGTCCTCCACATGGGGCTTGGTCTTGGGGTGGCGGGGCGTGAACACTGTGCAGCAGTCCTCATAGGGCAGTATCGAGGTCTCAAAGGTGCCTATCTTGCGCGAGATGCGGATTATATCCTCCTTGTCCATGCCGATGAGCGGCTGGAGGACGGGCAGGTCGGTGACGGCCTGGGTGCAGGCCATGGCCTCCATGGTCTGGCTCGCGACCTGGCCGAGGTTCTCGCCGGTGACGATGGCCTTGCAGCCGCCGCGCTCGGCTATGCGCTCCGCTATGCGCATCATGAAGCGGCGCATTATGAGCGTGAAATACTCCTCCGGGCACTTGTCGCGTATCTCCTCCTGGATGTGCGTGAAGGGCACTACCTCAAGGCACATCTGCCCGCACCAGGGCGTGAGCAGCCGCGCCAGCTCGACGACCTTTTCCTTGGCCGCCTCGGAGGTGTAGGGGAAGGAGAAGAAGTGGACGGGTATGCAGCGCACGCCGCGCCGGGTTATCATCCAGGTGGAGACGGGGCTGTCGATGCCGCCGGAGAGCAGCGTAACGGCCCGGCCGTTGGAGCCGACGGGCAGTCCGCCCGCGCCCTGGGTGGGTGCCGCGTGGACATAGGCCGCGTAGTCGCGCACCTCGAGGTGGACGACGAGCTCCGGGTGCCGGACGTCGACGCGCGTCTCGGGATACGCCTCGGCGAGGAGGCCGCCGACGTACTGGGAGAGCTGGATGCTCGTGAGGTGGAAGCTCTTGTCGGAGCGCTTGGTCTCGACCTTGAAGCTCTCCGCGGCGAGCATGTCGTCGCGCAGATACTCGATGGCGAGCTTGGCGATGGCGTCCTCGTCCTTCTCGCAGGCCGCCGCGCGCGAGAGCGCCACGACGCCGAAGGTCTTGCTCAGCGCGTCAAAGGCCGCGTCCATGTCCGCGAGCTCGTCCTCCGGCTCCACATAGACCGTGCTCTGCACGCAGTAGACGTGGAAGGCGCCCATGGGCTTGAGCCGCTTTCGTATGTTGGTCACGAGCTTCTGCTCGAAAAACCTCCTGTTGAGCCCCTTCAGGACGACCTCGCCCTGTTTGAGCAGTATGATGTCCTTCAAACAAATCACCTTAAAACGAAATTTCGCGCCCCAGCCAGCAGCTCCTCAGCTCGCGCAGGAAGGCCGCGCGGCGGAAGATGACGAACTCCCAGCCCTGTGCCCCGGTCTCCAGCCGCACGGCCGGAAAGCCGAACACGCGCGAGGGGCCGACGCCGCGGAGGTCGGCAAAGGGGATGAAAATGCGCCTCTTGTCCCGCGGCACCTGTATCTTCTGAGTGGTGAAGAGCAGCCCGCCGGGCTGGATGGTCAGGCAGCCGCCCGTTATCCCGCCCCGGCAGAGGCTTGCCGAGTAAGCTCCGCCCATGCGTTCCACCTCCCGGAAGTCTCGCCTGCCGCGCCGTTTCAGCGCATTGCGCATAATTACAGCATATTTTATCACACAGCCCCGTCAAACGCAAGCGCCGCGGGCGGCTGCGGAGGCTTTGGAAAAAAGAACTGCCCGGGTCGGACCCGGGCAGTTTTTGGTTATTTTGTTGAATCCCGCTCACGCCTCGATGTAGCGCATGAGTATCGCCGCGCACTGGGCACGGGTGGCGCCGTCAGCGGGGGCGAGGGTGCTCTCGGTGGCGCCGGTGATGATGCCGCGGTTAACGGCCCAGGTCATGGCGGAGCCGGCCCAGCCGGAGACGGAGGCCGCGTCGGCCCAGCCGGTGAGGGAGCCGCTCACGACGGGCTCGCCGGCGTAGCGGTAGAGCATGGTGACCAGCTGCTCGCGGGTCACGGGGGCGGAGGCGTTCTCGCCGTCGGAGATGCCCTTGGCCATGGCCCAGCTGCGGGCGGTCTCGGCCCAGTTGGAGCCGGTGACGGTCACGCCGTCGATGCGGGCGAGGATGGCCCAGACCATCGCGCGGGTCATGCCGCCGCCCGGCTCGAAGGCGGTGTCGGAGACGCCCTCCATGAGGCCGTTTGCGTAGACGTAGGCGACCTCGTCATAGAACCAGTCGCCGTAGGCCACGTCCGTGAAGGGCAGCCCCGCGCGGACGAACACCGCAGAGACGGTGACGGCGTGCCCCGGCATGGTGAAGCTGCTGCCGGAAATGCGCTGCCCGTCGACCGTGACGTAGGCGAGCACATAGCCCTCGTCGGGCTTCGCCGTGACGGTGATGACCGCCCCCTCGCTCGCGTTCGGGAGGCTGACGGAGACAGCGCCGTTGGCCGGGTCCGCGACGGTTATCGGGTAGGTGCCGGCGGTGTCGGGCAGGTTGCCCCAGACGGCGGTAAAGGTGACGTCGGCTGAGACGACAACTCTCTCACCGGCGCTGAAGGTCTTGTCCCCGGAGCGCCAGCCGAGGAAGATGTACCCGCTGCGGGAGGCGTTGGGCAGGATCACGGTGGCGTTCTTCTCATAATACACTTTGCTGACGCTGCTGCCGTCTTTGAAGGTCACAGTGACGCCGTCGGCGCCGACATAGCTGACCTCGCCGTGCTTCTCTGCCTCCTCGCGGGAGATGTAGTAGCTGTAAGTGCCGTTGTTGTTCGCCTCAAAGTCACGCCCGGGCTCGACGTATTCACTGACCGAGCTCGAGAACTCGCCGCCGGAGATGAAGCGCTGGTCGGCCGGCTCGACGAAGCTGGCCTCGACCGCGCCGAGCGTGCCGCTGACGCTGCCGCCGCTCACGTCGACGGAAATAATCTGTTCAAGCTGCTCAGCGCCGGTATTGCTGAGGTTGCAATCCATGTAGCGCACGCCGTAGTTCTGGCTGCTCACAAGGGTGCCGCCTTTGATGTTCACGTTGAGCGGAGATTCGGCGTAACCGCCCGCACGGTTGGCGGCTACGGTTATGGCGTCGCCGGCATTGGAGGCGCCGCTGTGAGTTCGGAACTCGTTGACGAGCTCAGCATCGACCTTAGTCTGATCGGCTGCGGTCATAGCCGTGCCGCCCTGGAGGGTACCTCCGTAGACGTTGAGGGTGCCGCTGGCTATCTCAACGGCGGAGCCCTCGGCGCTGCTTATGGTCGGGCCGGTCTGGCTTCCTTCGGTGCCTATGGTAAGAGTACCGGCGGAGGGCCAATAGATGGTGGTGAGCTGAGAGCTGATGCTGCCGCCGGTGATGGTGAGGCTGCTGTTGCTGGATTTGACATTGTTGGTGCTCAGGGCAAAGGTGGCACCGTAGATGTCGCCGCCGGAGATGCTGACCTCGGCGCCGGCGCTGGTGCTGTCATAATTGCGGGAGAAGATATCGATCGCTGCGGACATGCTGCTGCCGGTGCCCTTCACGGAGCCGCCGGTGATGTTGAGAACGCCGCCGTAAGTCACGATGCCGTTGTTGCCGTTGCCATTTATAGTGCCCGCGGTGTTGACCGTGCCGCCGAGGTTGACGATGACATAGGAGCCCTCGTAGATATTGCCGCGGCTGTAGAGGTTTGCGGTGGGCTCAACGGTGAGAACAGCGCCTTCGGCGTTGACTATGCCGTTGATGGCCTCCTTGACCGCAGAGGTTATGCTGAGATTGCCGTTCCTGATCGTCAGGTCGCCCTGGTTGAATATGGTTGTGCTTCTGCTTGACGTGCCGTCTATAACGTCATTTACACCATTCATGTAAAGGGTGTTTCCGCCAAGGTCAAAGGTTATTTTATCATTTGCGCCTATCGTAATGCTTCTGCTGGCAGTATAATCTTTATTCATAACTATGATGTCGCCGGGGTTTGCAACTTTAAGGGCATCCTCAAGCGTGTCATAGTTTGTGGTTCCAATGGTGAAGCAGTCTTTGGGCTCTTCTGCTGAGTATGTAGTACTTCCGTCTGCATTTTCAGTCGTTTTCAGGATCAATGTGCCAGAGGGCTCTATGACGCCGACGTCCAAGCTGCCAGTGCCAGAGACAGTGATTGTGGCACCTGTCGCCAGCTTGATCGACTGGACATTGCTGTTGACGACTTTATAGTTGATCGTGGCGCCATCGTTGAGAACCAGGTTCACAGAACCGGAGCTCAGAGTGCCGTTGGAGAAACTGCCGCTTCCTTTTTCATTAACTGTAATGTTGATATTACCATCATTATCAGCAAACTTTGCATAATTTGTGATGCTCATGTCGCTGATCGTGCCGTACTGGTCGTAGTACCAGTCACCGTACTTGACATTGTACTCCGTCGGCACCGTGGTCGTTGCAACTACAGTGCTGGCACCTGTTTTCACAAGGACATTGCTATCTGAAAGATATGCCGGATTGAATATGTTGCTTATTAACGCCAATGTTATGCTTGTATCAGACAGACTGACGCTTCCTTCTCCCGCAGCCAGGTAAGAGCCAGTAGAAGTTACATTGCAGCCGATGATTTTCAGACTGCTTCCAGCTGCGGCTTTGGCCACATAGACAGGAGAATTGACTTCTATATCTGCGTTTTTCAGCTGCACGTTACCGCTGATGATGTCTATTGCGCATGTCAAGTTCCAATTGCCATAAGGCCTAGCATACTCAATTTTGCCTGTGTTTTTCGTGCTTTCGTCGACTAAATTCAAAGTGGCATTATCTTGGACCTTAATAAGTGTTTCTAGGGTTCCACTCAGAGTAAATCCGTTTAGATCAATGGTGGTATCCGACGAAACTACATATGTAGCGGCCAAATTGACATCTTCGGTCAGAGTAATAACTCCGTTTTCAGCGTCCGGCAGCGTCGTGCTGCCCTCCGCCAGGGCCGATACTGTTCCCAGCGATATTACCATTATCACTGCCAACAGTGCTGTGAGAACACGTTTTTTCATGTTTTCCCCTCCTGATATGATAAAAGTTGGTGCTGGTTCCTGTGACTGGAATTATACCCGATATATCGGGCATATTCAAGCCCTATTTGCGCAAATATAATAGAGACCGCAAGGCAGGTGGTCTTTATTATCTCTTACGAGCCCCTTTGGGAGACCATGAGGCGCAAGGGCGTAACCACTTACGCGCTCATCAAAAACTACTCATTCAGCCGCGGGACACTCGATTCGCTCAAGCAGGGGCGCAACATCTCGACCTCCACGCTGAACGACCTCTGCCGCATCCTCGACTGTCGTGTTGAAGATGTGCTTGTCTATACTCCCGACGGCAAATAGCCGGTGCTTTCTGCGGAAAGCGCCGGTTATTGCTTTTTCCAAGAGCTCATTGTCCTTCCAAAGGAAGGACAAAAAGGCGTGTACACGCCTTGGGAATTTATTGATTTGCTGCCTAAAATATACTCACATTCGTCCAAAATGTCAAGGCAAGCGCCCTATTCCGTCTCGCGGAAGTCCCAGGTGCGGTACTGGATGGCTTCGGCGAGGTGGGGGGGCTGGATGGCGTCCGAGCCGGCGAGGTCCGCTATGGTGCGGGCGACGCGGAGGATGCGGTCGTAGCTCCTCGCGGTTAGGCCCATGGCGTTATAGGCGTTTTCCATGAGGCGGGAGCACTCGGCGCTGAGGGCGCAGCCGCTCTCGAGCTCGCGCGGGCCCATGTGGGCGTTGCAGTCGGCACCGGTGCCGGCGAGGCGGGAGCGCTGGCGGGCTCGGGCGGCGTCCACGCGCTTTTTTATCTCGCTCGAGGGCTCGGCCTCCGCCTTGCCGGAGAGCTCCGCGTAGTCGAGCGCCGGGACCTCGACCATGATGTCAATCCTGTCGAGCAGCGGGCCGGACACGCGCGCGTGATAGCGCCGTATCTCCGTCTCCGAGCAGGTGCAGCGCCGCGTGGGGTGGCCGTACCAGCCGCACTTGCAGGGATTCATGGCGCACACGAGCATGAACCGGCTCGGGTACGTCACGGTGCCCGCCGCACGCGATACCGTCACCACGCCGTCCTCGATAGGCTGGCGCAGCGCCTCACGCACGTCGCGGTGGAACTCCGGCAGCTCGTCCAAAAACAGCACCCCGTTGTGCGCGAGGCTCATCTCCCCCGGCTGGAGCAGCGCCCCGCCCGAGAGCGCCGCCGCCGAGGTGGTGTGGTGCGGCGCGCGGAAGGGCCGGGTGTCCACGATGGGATTGCTCCGGCTGGTGAGGCCGCAGACGGAGTGGATCTCCGTGGTCTCTATCATCTCCTCGCGGCTCATGTCCGGGAGGATGGATACCATGCGCTTTGCGAGCATGCTCTTGCCCGAGCCTGGAGGGCCGACCATGAGGATGTTGTGTCCGCCCGCGGCGGCGACCTCGAGCGCGCGCTTGACGTTCGCCTGGCCCTTGACCTCGGAGAAGTCCGGCAGCCGCCGCGCCGTGTGCTCTATCCTCGGGGGCGGGGCGGGCTCTATCTCCCGCTGGCCGCGGAAGAACTCGAGGAGCTCCGTCACGCTCTGCACGCCGTAGACCTCGAGCTCCGAGGCAAAGGCCGCCTCCGGCGCGTTGTCCGCGGGGACGAAGAGGCGCTTTATCCCCGCGCGCTGGGCGGCGAAGGCCATGGGCAGGGCGCCGCGCACGGGCCGGAGCTCCCCCGCCAGCGACAGCTCGCCGAAGAAGGCGCAGTCGGCGGGCGGCTCCTTTATCTCACCCGTGGCGGCGAGGATGCCGAGCAGCACGGGCAGGTCGTACACCGTGCCGTTTTTCCGCGTGTCCGCGGGGGCGAGGTTCACGGTGAGGCGCGAGACGGGGAACTTGAGCCCCGAGTTCTTGATGGCCGCGCGCACGCGGTCCCGGGCCTCCCGGACGGCGGTGTCCGGCAGACCGACTATCTGGAACTCCGGCAGGCCCTGGGCGGGCGAGCACTCGACGGACACCTCGTAGCCGCCGATGCCTTTTATCCCGAGCGAGCGTATGCGCGATACCATCTGCCCACCTCCCCGCGTTTTATTTTCCGAAGGCCGTGTCGGACATAGCCTTCGCGGCGTCTATCAGGATGCTGATGTCGAGGCTGACGGTGACGCTGGTGAAGCCCTGGGCGAAATAGCCCGCGGCGGCCTCGGCGCTGCCGCAGAACATTATGCAGGGCTTGTTGGCCCGCTCGCAGGCGAGGCGCACGCGCTCCACGGCGGCGATGTGCCGGGGATCGTCGAACCTGCCGGGTATGCCGAGCGCGATGGAGAGGTCGAAGGGGCCGATGAAGATGCCGTCCACGCCCTCTATGGCGACGATCTCCTCGATGTGCTCGAGGCAGCCGGCGGTCTCGCACTGGGGGATGAGCATGGTGTTGCGGTTGGCCCAGTCCATATAGCCGGACATGCCGCCGGCGTAGTTCTCGTCGAGGCCCCAGCCGCCGTCACGGCTCGGGCAGTAGCCGCGGTTGCCCACGGGGGCGAACTTGGCCCAGCCCACGAGCTGGCGCGCCTGCTCCACGGTCTCGAGCTGGGGCACGATGAGGCCCGCGGCGCCGACGTCGAGCATCTTGAGGATGGGGCTGCGGCTCAGCTCGTCCACGCGGACGAAGGGCGCGAGCCCCGCCCCGGAGGCGACGCCGACCAGCTCCGCCGCGTGCTCGGCGCCGATGGGGCTGTGCTCCATGTCGATTATGACGTAGTCGAGTCCCGCGCGGGCCAGCGCCTCTATCGCGGGCGCGCTGAGAAGATGCGTGAAGGTGCCGAGGCTGTGCTCCCCGGCTATGTACTTTTCGAAAAAGCGGTTTCTCATCTGCTGCCTCCTTGAGAAAAATAAGCGGGGGAACCCCCTGGCAGGGTTCCCCCGGACCCCTTCCTGAGCTTTTTGAGAGGGGCTGCGTGTGCCGCGGTAGCGGCCGGAGGTTCTGCCTCCGGATTTATTCTTTGGGTTCGTCCTTGACGATGGCGATGTGCAGCTCGTCGAGCTGTTTCTGCGTGACTTCGCCGGGGGCGCCCATCATGAGGTCCTGGGCGCTCTTGTTCATCGGGAAGGGGATTATCTCGCGGATGGAGTCCTCTCCCGCGAGGAGCATGACCATGCGGTCCACGCCCGGGGCGATGCCCGCGTGCGGGGGCGCGCCGTAGCAGAAGGCGTTGTACATCGCGGGGAACTTGGCCTTCACGTCCTCCTCGCCGAGGTTGACGAGCTCAAAGGCCTTTATCATGATGTCCGGCTCGTGGTTGCGCACCGCACCGGAGGAGAGCTCCACGCCGTTGCACACGAGGTCGTACTGGTCGGCGGTGATGGTGAGCGGGTCTATCTCCCCGCGCTCGGCGGCGAGCAGGGTGGCAAGGCCGCCCTTCGGCATTGAGAACGGGTTGTGGCAGAACTCCAGCTCGCCGCTCTCCTCGCCTATCTCGTACATCGGGAAGTCCACTATCCAGCAGAACTCGTACTTTTCCGCGTCCATGTGCTCCGGGCACTCCGCGCCCGCGAGCTTTATGAGCACGCCCGCGCTCTTCTGCGCCGCGCCCTTATTGCCGGCGGCGAGCAGGACCAGCGTCCCCGGCTCGAGGCCGAGGCCGGACTTCACCGCGTCGGCGATGGGCTGCACGAACTTGGCTATGCCGCCGACGATCTCGCCCTTTTCGTCCACGCGGAACCAGTAGGCCTTGCTGCCGGACTGGACCTCGGCGTCGGCGCAGAGCTTGTCTATCTGCTTGCGGCTGCCGGTATAGCCGGAGACGGCGACGGCCTTGACGACCTGGCCCTCGAAGGGGCCGAAGCCGCAGCCGCCGAGCAGCTCCGTGGCGTCCTGCGCGGTGAGGTCGATGCGGAGGTCGGGCTTGTCGGTGCCGTATTTCTCAAGCGCCTCGGCGTAGGGGATGCGCTTGAAGGGCGCCTCGCTGGCGCGGGAATACTTGCCGTACTCGGCGAAGATGGGCGGCAGGACGGCCTCAAGCACCTCGAAGACGTCCTCCTGGCTGGCGAAGGCCATCTCCATGTCGAGCTGATAGAACTCGCCGGGGGAGCGGTCCGCCCTCGCGTCCTCGTCGCGGAAGCAGGGGGCTATCTGGAAATAGCGGTCAAAGCCAGAGGCCATGAGCAGCTGCTTGAACTGCTGCGGCGCCTGGGGCAGGGCGTAGAACTTGCCGGGGTGGTTCCTCGCCGGGACGAGGTAGTCGCGCGCGCCCTCGGGGGAGGACACGGTGAGGATGGGCGTGGTTATCTCCATGAAGCCCTGCTCCTCCATGGCGCGGCGGAGCGCGGAGATGACCTTGGAGCGGAGGATTATGTTCGCCTTGACCTCCGGGTTGCGCAAATCGAGGTAGCGGTAGCGGAGCCTCGTGGCCTCGTCGGCCTCGCGGGAGCGGTTTATCTGGAAGGGCAGCTCGTTATACCGGCAGCGGCCGAGCACCTCCAGCTTCTCCGGCACTATCTCGATGTCGCCGGTCGGGAGCTTCGGGTTCTTGCTCGCGCGCTCGCGGACCGTGCCCTCAACGCTTATCGTGCTCTCGCGCGTCACGGCCTTGAAGGCCTTGACCATGTCCTCCGTCTCCGCGACGACCTGGGTCGTGCCGTAGAAGTCGCGCACGACGATGAAGGCCAGCGCCGAGGAGACCTCGCGGATGTTCTCCATCCAGCCGACGATCTTCACGCTCCTGCCCGCGTCGGCGAGGCGGAGCTGGCCGCAGTTGTGTGTCCTTGACTGCATCATTTCTGCTTACCCCTTACTTTTCCTTTATGAGCCGTATCCCGGCGCTCTCGCCGAGACCGGAGAGTATCCGCTCCGCCGCCTCGTCCGGCGTGCAGCTGACCTGCTCGCCGCGGCGCATGTCCTTGAGCGCCACGAGGCCGTTTTTGACTTCGTCCTCGCCTATGATGACGGCATAGGGTATGCCGAGCTTGGAGGCGTAGGAGAGCTTCTGCTTGAACTTCTTGTCCTCGGTGTAGAGCTGGGTGCGTATGCCCGCGCCGCGCAGCTTTGTGGCGGCCGCGGCGGCAAAGCCGAGCTCTTCCGTCATGGGCAGGACTATGGCGTCCGCCGGGGCGGCCGTGAGCTCCGGGTTGAGGAGGCCCTGCTCCGAGAGGACGTAGAAGAGGCGCGTCACGCCGATGGAGATGCCGACGCCGGGGAGGGCGCGGTCCGTGTAGTACTCGGCGAGGTTGTCGTACCTGCCGCCGGAGCAGACGGAGCCTATCTCCGGGTGGGAGTTTATCATCGTCTCGTACACCGTGCCGGTGTAGTAGTCGAGCCCGCGCGCGATGGTGAGGTCGATGGCAAAGCGCTCCGCGGGCACGCCGAGGCCGGGCAGGGCCTCCGCCACGGTGCGCAGCTCGTCAACGCCGGTGTCGAAGAGCTCGTTTTTGCCGCGCATGCCCTCGAGGAAGGCGAGTTTTTCCGCTGTCGTGCCGGAAAAGCCGGTGAAAGAGAGCACCGCGGCGGCCTGGCTCTCGTCAAGGCCGCAGTCCGACAGGAGTATCTCGCGGACCTTGTCGGGGCCTATCTTCTCGAGCTTGTCTATGGTGCGGAGTATCTCGGCCGGGGCGTTCATGCCGTGCATGGCGAAGAAGCCGCCGAGGACCTTGCGGTTGTTTATGCGGATGGTGAAGTCCTCGAGCCCGAGCTCCGTGAAGGCGCGGCAGATGATGGAGGGTATCTCGGCCTCGTTCATGATGTCGAGCTTGCCGTCGCCGATGACGTCTATGTCGGCCTGGTAGAACTCGCGGAAGCGGCCGCGCTGTGCCCTCTCGCCGCGCCAGACCTTGCCTATCTGGTAGCGCCGGAAGGGGAAGGCCAGCTTTGCGTAGTTCGCCGCGACGTATTTTGCGAGCGGGACCGTGAGGTCAAAGCGCAGAGCGAGGTCGCTGTCGCCCTTCATGAAGCGGTAAATCTGCTTTTCCGTCTCGCCGCCGCCCTTGGCGAGCAGGACCTCGGCGGACTCTATGGCCGGGGTGTCCAGCGGCGTGAAGCCGTAGAGGGAGTACACCTCCCTGAGCGTGCCGAGCAGGCGCTCCATCTTGAGCTGGTCGGCGGGGAGCAGCTCCATAAAGCCCGAGAGCGTCCTCGGCGTCACCTTTTCCATCTTGAAAACCTCCAAACGAAAACAGCGCAAGGGCGACGGGCCGATACCCGCCGCCCTTTGGCGCATAGTTTTTATTTTTTCTTGGGATTGACGATGTCGCGCCAATCGAGGTCGCCGCGGCGCAGGCCCTGGATGAGCACTTCGGCCGTGGCGGCGTTGGTCGCCATGGGGATGAGGTGCTGGTCGCAGAGCCGGGAGAGCTTGTTGACGGTGTCGAAGCCCTCCGGGTTCGCCGGGTCACAGAAGCAGAGGACGAGGTCGATCTCGTTGTAGGCGATCCTCGCGCCTATCTGCTGGGCGCCCTGTTTGTCGTGCAGGTACAGGGTTATGGGCAGGCCGGTGGCTTCGCTGACGAGCTTGCCGGTCGTGGTGGTGGCACAGATGTTGTGCTCCGCAAGGATGCCGCAGTAGGCAATGCAGAACTGGACCATCAGTTCCTTCTTGCCGTCGTCGGCCAGCAGCGCAATGTTCATATTTCCTTTCTCCCTCCAAGGCCTCCGGGCTGCCGCCGGGGGCATCCGTTCACTTAAATGCTTTAGATGTTAATTATATGCCAGATCTGTAAAAACTTCAACTTATTTCTTCGGCTTTCCTCGAATTTCCGAGCAAAAACACTCACTTGAGCAGGCTGTATTCGCGCTCGGCGGTGGTATTGAGGGTGCCGAGGCTGAAATAGGCGTCCAGCACGTTGCGGGCCATCTTGGAGAGGTTGGCGCCGGACTGGCCGCGCTCGACCACTATGGCGATGGCGATCTCGGGGTCGTCAAAGGGCGCATAGCACATGAAGATGGCGTTGTTGGTCTTGTCCTCGCCGAGCTGGGAGGTGCCGGTCTTGGCTGCGACGGGCAGGCTCACACCGTTGTAGGAGTAGTTGCTCAGCGCGTAGTAGACCGTGCTGCTCGAGCTCGTGATGTCGTTGGCCATGAGGTACATGCCGCGCTGGACGGCGGCCCAGTTGTAGTCGGCGCTGTCAACGGTGGAGAGCACCTCGGTCTCCTTCTGATAGAGCTGGCGCGAGTAGTCGTAGCTGCGGACGCTCTTGAGGATGGCGGCGGAGTGGCGCGTGCCGCCGTTGGCGATGGCGGCGCAGTACTCGGCGAGCTGCAGCGGCGTGAACATGCTGTCGGACTGGCCTATGCCGGCCTGGACCGTGTCGCCGTCCACCCAGGAGTCCACGTCGTAGTTGAGGTGGTTGTCCGGGTTCGCCATGTTGCCGGTGGTCTCCGAGAGCTCGATGCCCGTGCTCTCGCCCAAGCCGAAGTTCTTGGCGTACTCCATCAGCTTGCGTATGCCGAGGTTGTCTGCCACGGTGTAGAAAAACACGTTGCAGGAGTCCTTTATGGCCTCGGTGACGTTGTCATAGCCGTGGGTGAGCTGGCCGTCGGTCTGGGTGTAGATCCAGCAGGCCGGGGCGTAGCCCTGGTCGGCGTACTTGGTGAAGAGGCCGGTGCACTCTATCTGGGTCTCGGTGTTGATTATGTTCTCCGTGAGGCCCGCGATGGCGGTGCAGGGCTTGAAGGTGGAGCCCGGCTCATAGGCGCCGTTGAGCGCGCGGTTGAAGAGCGGGTCATTCTCGGCCTCCAGCAGGTCGCTGTAATCCTCTATGATGCTCGAGAGGTCGAAGGTCGGGTAGCTCGCGATGGCGAGGGGCTCGCCCGTCTTGACGTCCACGACGACTATGGCGCCGCCCTGGATGTCCTCCCTCACCTCGTCGAGTTTGCCCTCCATGGTGTACTTGGCGTTGTCCTCGTCGCGCTTGAGCTGCAGCTCATAGATGCCCGTCTCGAGTATCCTCTCCACGGCCTCCTGCAGCTGTATGTCGATGGTGAGGTAGACGTGGTTGCCGGGTACGGGGTCCTCGGTGTACACCGTGCTGGTTATCGTGCCGCTGGCGGTGCGGGTCACTCGGGCGGTGCCGTTCGTGCCGTGGAGCCAGTCCTCAAAGGTGTACTCCACGCCGTCGCGGCCGACCTTGGTGTCGTAGTCGTAGCCGCTGTTCTCGTCCTGGGGGCGGTATTTTTCCATGTCCTCCTCGCTCATCGCCTGGACGTAGCCGAGGATGTGGGCCGCATACTGGGTGTTGTATTCGCGGACGTAGGAGGTCTCCACCTCCACAACGTTGCCGACGACGCCCATCAGGTCGGAGATGAGGTCTATCGAGGCGTCCTCGACAAAGACATAGGGGTTGGTGTTGATGGAGTAGCGCACATTGAGCGCGTAGCGGACGCTGGCTATCTTGCGCATCTCCTCGGCGTTATAGCTGTTGGCTATGTCATAGCGGGTGCGGAAATAGCTCATGAGCTCCACGGCCGTCGTGTCCTCGTCGAGGCCCTTGCTGTCGAGATAGGCCGTGAGCAGCGTGCGCTGCAGGGCTGTCATGTCCGTGTACTCGAAGGGCGGCTCCTTGGTTATGGGCAGGTCGTCGATGTAGGTCTCGCCCGCGGCCTCGACCATGTTTATCATCTCGAGGATGACGGCGTTGGGGTCCTCCACCTCGTCGGAAAAGAGGCGCGTGTCGCTTATCTTGAGGTTGTAGCACTCGCGGTTAGAGACCAGGACCCGGCCGTAGCGATCCAGGATGTTGCCGCGCGCGGCGGTGACGGTCTGGTTCGAGGCCTGGTTGTTCTGGCTCTCCTCGTAATAGGCCGCGCCCTCTATTATCTGCAGCTTGTAGAGCGTCACAACGCACAGGGCTATGAGCGTCACTACCAGAACGCCGAAGGCGAAGAGCCTGCCTGAACTTACAAGTTTTTTCATGGCTTATCCTTTCGCTGGAACGGCGGCGAAGCTAAATTTTCTTTCTCGCTATCGCCTTGCATGGGAAATACAGCGCTGCGGTCATGGGCAGGGACCAAAGCACCTGGACTATGGCGGTCCAGAGCATGGAGCCGAACTCGTGCCCCTTGAGCAGCAGCCCGAACATCTGCGCCGCCGCGGTCACGACGCAGGCTGCGGTGCATACGAGCATATAGGCAAAGAAGCGCTTGTTCACCAGCCAGCGCGAGAGTATGCCGGCGAAGAAGCCCAGCACCGGGAACACAGCGACGAAAAGGGCCGTGTAGTTGTAGCTTATGTCCGCGAGGAAGCCGAGGACGAGGCCGAAGGCCGCGCCCCAGATGCCGTCCTCGAACATGCCTATCGCCACGGCCGCGGCGGGCAGAAAGAGCATGTTCACGCCGAAGAGCGGCAGGCTCGCGAATATGGAGTCCTGCACCAGCAGGCACAGGAGGATATAGAGCAGGTAGAGCAGCGCGCGGCGCAGCTTTTTCCTGTCGATGAGGTCCCAGAGCATTGCAAAGCCTCCGCGAGACGGGTCACTCGACCACGTCGAATTCTTTGATGATGTACACCTGCACGAGGGTGTCGAGGTCCACGGCGGGGTCGATGATGCCGTACTCGGTCTGGCCGCCGGCCTCGCTCTGAATGGAGGCGACGCTGCCTATGACTATGCCCTGCGGGATGAGTCCGCCGGAGCCGGAGGTGAGCACGTCGTCCTCGAGGAAGAGCTGCGCGCCCTCGGTCAGCCAGGTGACCTTGACCTGGCCCTGGCGCATGAGCGTGTAGTCGCCCATCAGCATGGCGGCGGAGCCGTCCGCTCCGACGAGCGCGCCGATGCTGGTGTCCACGTCGATGAGCGTGCGCACCGTGGCCGAGCTCTCGCCCAGCTCCGAGATCTGCCCGACCAGCGCGCCGTATTCGTTGACCACGCAGTCGCCGACCTCGATGCCGTTTTTCTCGCCCTTGTTTATCGTGAAGCTCGAGCCCCAGTTCGAGGCGCTCCAGGACACTATGCGCGCCGACTCGAACACGAAGTCCGAGTGCTTCTCGGCAAAGCCCAGGAGGTTCCGGAAGCGCTCGTTCTCGTCCAGGGCGTCCTGCCCCGCGCGGGCCTCCTCCTTGGCCTCGGCCAGCTGTATCTTCAGCGACTCGTTCTCGGCCTTGAGCTGCTCGTACTCGAACAGATAGCCGTAGATGCCGTCCAGCCAGTCGGCGACCGAGGAGGCGGCCTGACGTATGGGCTCGCGCACCGTGACGATGGCGTTGGTCAGAAAGTCCGCGCGGCCGCCCAAGACCCGCCCCGCCAGCAGCGCAACGAGCACGACGGCGAGGATGACCACACCGAGCCTTATGCCGTTTTTCTTCAGATATTCTTTCAAAGCAGCTTCACACCCAATTTACCGAGCATTTTGCCCAGCCTGCACAGCGGCAGGCCCATGACGTTGAAGAAGTCTCCCCTGATGCCCTCCACAAAGAGCGAGGCATAGCCCTGTGCGCCGTAGGCCCCGGCCTTGTCCATGGGCTCCCCGGTGGCTATGTAGGCGGCTATCTCCCCGTCCGTGAGGTCCCGGAACTTCACGAAGGTCTGCTCAGCGCCGCTGACGCGCTCGGCGCCCCTTATAAGCGCCACGCCGGTCCAGACCTCGTGCTCCCGGCCCGAGAGCGCGCGGAGCATCCGCGCCGCGTCCGCTTCGTCGTGCGGCTTGCCGAGGAGCTTCCCGTCCAGCCAAACGATGGTGTCCGCGGCTATTATGACGTCGTTTTCCGCAGAGTGTTCCGCGATCTCCTCCGCCTTTGCTCCGGCGAGGGCGAGGACGGTCTCCTCCGGGCCCGCGCCCTCCGGCGGGTGCTCCCCGCCTTTGGCGGGACGTATCTCAAACTCCAGGCCCAGCATCTCCAGCAGCTCCCGCCGCCGGGGCGAGCCCGAGGCCAGTATGATGCCCATCAGTCAACACCTCTGTAATATAGTCCGCGCGTGAGGCCGTTCGGCCGGTATTCGCTCTTGCCGAGGAAGCTCTTTGCGACCTCGACGCACTCGCGCGCGCCCTCGTTTGTGAACAGCAGCCGCATCCCGCTCACCCCGGCGAGCAGCACCTCGTCCAGCCGGTCCGCGAGGAACACCTTCATCGGCCCGTAGAGCGCGTTGCGGCACACGGCCTCGCGCAGCACCGGGTACACGCCGCCGAAGTCGTCGCTCATGCGCGAGGGCGTGCCGCAGGCGCAGCGGCCCGCGCTGGCCTTGATGAGGCAGCGCTCCGTCAGCATGACGGGCAGGCGGCCGTAAACTATTATCTCCGTTTCCAGCGGCTTGGATAACTGCTTTATCTGCTCCATCGTGAGCTCGAAGGAGGCCGTGGCGGAGAGCAGTCCCGCGCTCGCGGCGACGTCCATCGAGTAGGAGTTGAAGATGTTCAGCGAGTAGTCCCCGCGCGCGTCCATGCCGGCCATGCGCGTGAGCGCGACGTGGCCGAGATTGCCCACGAGCGCCTGGGTCACTCCGGCGGAGCGCACGCGGCCGAGCTGCCGCGCCGTCTCCTTGAGCTCCGCGTCGCGTATCACGCGGGGCAGGACCGCCACGGGCGTCGCGCCCGCGGCCAGGAAGGGCTCCAGCCGCTCCGGGTTCTCCGCGAGGACCGTCAGCGGCGCGTATATATAGCCCGGCGCGAGCTCCGCGAGCTCGGCCGTGAGCTGTTCGGCGTTCATGACCTCGAATATGGCGGTGAGGTGGTCTGCAGCGGGCTTTCCGCCCACGGGTATGGGCAGCCGCCCCGTTCGCATCGCGGGCGGCTCCGCCCGCTTGGCGGTGAGGCTGTGTATTAGCTCCCGCCTCGCCTGCTGCAGGAGGCCCTCAGGCAGCATCAGCCCGCGCCCGAGCATAACGTTCACCCGCTCGCAGGCGTAGGGCGTGCCCGAGGTGCGCCGGAACTCGGCCTCCACCGCCCTCTGACCCAGCGGCTGGCCCACGGCCTGCATCGGCTCCGGCCCGTTCCAGACGGCGCGGTTGCCGTCCTGGTCCTGGATGCCGCTGCGGAAGGGCCGCCCCTGCTGGATGAGGGCGAAGAACTCCACCTTCACCCGGCGCAGCTCCGTGTCCGCATAGCCCTTGCGCACGGCGTTCATCGCGCGCTCCGCGTCCCTGTCCGGCGCTCCGGGCAGGGAGAGCATGTCGTCCTCAACCGCGCCGCGCAGATAGGCGTCCGTCCCCTCCCGGCCGGTGAACACGAGCTCCAGCTCGTCCTTTTCCGCCGCCAGGGGCTTGCGCCCGTCGCGCACGCATTTCACGCATATCTCCGTGACCTTTGCAAGCTGCTCAGGCCGCTTTATGCCCCGGCCCACGATCGCGCAGGCTATGCCGAGGTTCTCAAGCTCCGGGATGTAGTCCAGGCCGCGCAGGTCCTTGAGACTGAGCGGATAGTCGTCCATCCGCCCGCCGAGGGAGTAGCGCTCACGGCAGAGCCCCGGGCAGTCGCCCCGGTTGGCGCTGCCCCGGCCGTTCACGGCCGCGAGGTAGCACTGCCCCTCCCAGGACGAGCACAGCGCGCCGTGCACCGTCACGCCCAGCTCCACGCTGCTGCGCCGCGCCAGTGCTGCGATGTCGGCCAGGGGCAGCTCCGCGGGCAGCATGACCCTCGCCACGCCCAGCTGTGCCGCGGCCTCCAGTCCTGCCGCGTTGTGTATGCCGAGCTTCGGCCCGGCGAACACCCGCATCAGCGGCGCCACGGCCCGCGCCGCGGCGATGAAGCCCCAGTCCTCGGCTATGACGGCGTCCACCCCAGCCTCGCAGGCGCTGCGGACAAAGTCCGCCGCCGCGGCCATCTCAGAGTCCGCAACCAGCGTGTCAAGCTCCGCATACACCCGGCAGCCGCGCACGCGGCAATAGCGCACGGACCTCGCAAATTCACTCTGCGTGAATCCGCGCGCCCCTGCGCCGCCGAAGCGTATGCAAACCGCGTCCGCCCCGCTCTGCACGGCGGCTATGAGTGCCTCCGCGCCCGGTGCGGGAGTCAATACCTCGAGCATGGCTTATCTCCCGTGAGAAGAAGAATTACAATTTGATTACATACGGAACCTATTATAGCACAAGCATGCCCCTTGCTACAAGTCAAAAAAAATGATAGAATGTATGTCCAAACCTGAAAGAGGATATGTTTGCACATGGGAGAGAAAAGCTACCGGCTGAGCGCCAATGTCTGCGCCCTTCCGGCCGCGGATGCGGACAAGCTTATATCGGCGGGCGACGGGGACAGCGCGCTGCTGTACATATACCTCCTGCGCCGGGGCGAGGCTCCGGACGCGGAGCTGGCCGCGGCGCTCGGCATGGACGAGAGGCGCATTTCCGCCGCGGCGGAGCGGCTGCGCGGCATGGGCCTGCTCTCGGCCGCCGCCGCGCCGCGCGTCCCCCCCGCCCAGGAACTGCCGGAATACACCTCCGAGGAGGTCGTGCGCTGCTCGGACGAGGACCCGGCCTTCCGCGGCGTGCTCGCGGAGGCGGAGCGTCTGCTGGGTCACACGCTCTCCGGTGCGGACACGCGCACACTCTTCGGCATCTACGACTACCTCGGCCTGCCCGTGGACGTCATCATGGAGCTCATGCACCACTGCGCCGACGAGGCGCGGCTCAAATACGGACCCGGCCGCGTGCCGCGGATGCGGGACATCGAGCGAGAGGCCTACGTCTGGGCCAACCGCGAGATAATGACCTTTGAACAGGCCGAGGAATACATCCGCTCCCGCGCCCGGCTGCATGACGCCGTGGAGGGCGTGAAGCGCGCCCTCGGCATCGGCGGGCGCCCCCTCGCGCCCTCGGAGCGCAAGTACATAGAGAGCTGGCTGGACCTCGGCTACGGCCCGGAGGCTCTGGCCCTGGCCTATGACCGCACGGTCACTAACATAGGCCAGCTCAAGTGGAGCTATATGAACAAGATCGTCCTCAGCTGGCACGACAAGGGCCTGCACAGCCCGGAGGAGATCGAAAAGGGCGACGCGCCCCGGCGCACTGCGTCCAAGCCCAAGACCTCCCGCTCGGCAAGCTCCGGCGCGGGCGATCTCGAGCGCATGAAGAAGATCTACGACAAGGTCCGCCGCGGCTGAGCGAAGGGAGGCGTCAGGCATGGATTACAACGGAAAACTTCTGGCCCGGGCCAGGGAGCGCCTGGCGCGCCTGCGCGAGGAAAACGCCGCCGAGCAGCGGCGCCGCACCGCGGAGGCCTACGCCCGTCTGCCCCGGCTGCGTGAGCTCGACCGCGAGCTGCGCATGCAGATGATAGAGCTCGCCCGCCTCGCGATGGACCGCAGCGCCGCCGCAAAGGAGCGGCTCGATGTGCTCCGGGACGAGAATCTGGCCCTCCAGGCCGAGCGCGCGGAGCTGCTGGTCTCCGCCGGCTTCCCTGCCGACTACACGGACGAGATCTACTCCTGCCCGGACTGCCACGACACGGGCATAAAGGACACTAGCATCTGTCACTGTCTCAAAAAACTCTACAAGCGCGAGCTCACCGACGAGCTGAGCACCCTGCTCCACGGCGGGCAGGAGAGCTTTGAGCGCTTCGACCTCGGCTGGTACGACGCCGCGCCCGACCCCGTGACGGGGGAATCGCCGCGCGAGTGCATGTCGCTCATCTGCGACACCTGCCGCGAGTACGCCAAAAACTTCGGCAAGGGCTCGGCAAACCTCATCTTCATGGGCGGCCCCGGCCTCGGCAAGACCTATCTCTCGGCCTGCATAGCGCGGGTCGTGGCGGAGCGGGGCTGCTCCGTGGCCTATGAGAGCGCAGCTGCGGCGCTATCGGCCTTTGAGACCCAGCGCTTTTCGCGCGACGGCGAGGAGAGCGCCGCGGCGGCCTCCCGGGTGCGGGAGTACCTCGGCTGCGACCTCATGATACTCGACGACCTCGGCACGGAGATGGTCACGTCCTTTTCCGTCTCCGCGCTCTATCAGCTCATAAACACCCGGCTGAACAGCGCCAAGCCCACCATAATCAGCACGAACTGCACGATGGACGAACTTGAGCGCAAATACGGCCCGCAGATAATGTCCCGTTTGGAGGGCGAGTACCTTCTGCTCACCTTCCACGGGCGCGACATCCGGCTGCAACGAAAGGAGCGCGGCATATGAGACAGCATGAGATAACCCGGTCGAGGCCCCTGCTCGACAGCCGCGGCAACATAGCCGAGCCCGGCTTTGCGAAAAGGCTGCTGCCGGTCTACCGCCGCGCGGACGTGCAGGCCCCGGCCTACCGCATAAAGGAATGGGACTACTACCTCATCAACAACGGCCGCTGCGCCGTTGCGCTGACCGTGGCGGACAACGGCTACATGGGCATGGACTCCATCTCCTTCCTCGACTTCGAGAACCACTGGCAGCAGACGCTCTCGCCGATGTGCGCCTTCCCGATGGGCCGGCGGAAACTGCCCGAGAGTTCGAGCACCGGCGACGTTGCGGTCTCGGGCAAGGGCTACGAGCTGGCTTTCCGCCACACGGCGGAGGGCAGGCTGCTCATCTTCAGGATGGAGAACTTCGCAGGCGGCCGCCCCATCGAGGGTCGCATCCTCCTGACGGACGAGCCGCCCGAGAGCATGGTCATCTGCACGCCCTTCCGCAAGCGGGGCCACTTCTACTTCAACCAGAAGATAAACTGCATGCGCGCTTCCGGCTGGGTCAGCGTGCGCGGGCGGCGCTTCGAGTTTGAGCCGGAGACGGCCTTTGCGGTGCTCGACTGGGGCCGCGGTGTGTGGACTTACCACAACACCTGGTACTGGGGCAGCGCCTCCGGTGCGGTGGACGGGGTGCCCTTCGGCTGGAACATAGGCTACGGTTTTGGGGACAACTCGGTCGCGACGGAGAACATGCTCTTCTACGAGGGAAAGGCCCACAAGCTCAGCCGCGTGACCTTCAACATCCCCCGCCGGGGCGGCGAGTTCGACTACATGTCGCCCTGGACCTTCTCGAGCGACGACAGCCGCTTTGAGATGGACTTCCGCCCGGTCCTGGACCGCGCGGCCTGCACGGACTTCAAGCTGCTCAAGAGCGACCAGCACCAGGTCTTCGGCCGCTTCACCGGCACCGCCGTCCTCGACGACGGCCGCAAGATCCGCGTCCGCGACTTCCCCGGCTTCGCCGAGCGCGTGGAGAATAAGTGGTGAAAAAAGACGCCCCACGGGGCGTCTTTTTTTGCGCGAAGCGCGTTTGAAAGTTTCGCCCGCCTTTTCAAAGGCGGTGGAGTCCAGAGGCAAAGCCTCTGGCCGCGCTCCGCAGAGCGCGGAACTCTCCTGATGCTCACAAAAGATCAGGAAGGGGGTTTAAGGGGGAAACCCTATCAAGGGGTTTCCCCCTTTTTCTTTGCTCTTCTGCGCGTGCGCCGTTACTCCGGGCAGAAGTCGCCGCCCCCTGCTGCCCGTTCCACCCCATTTCTTTGGTGCTTGCCCAAAGAAACGGGGTGGAGCCCCAAAGAAACGCGCTTTTGGAGGTAGGCGGAAGCGTAAAAGGACAGTGACACCCGCGAGCTAGACCGACCGCGCAAAGCGGCCATAACAAATCCCGTTCGCCCCCGGCGAAGGCAAGCGCT
>ERZ827478.529-NODE-529-length-37858-cov-19.453350_pt1 | contig 37858 bp, 27 predicted proteins | sample MGYA00519705_ERZ827478 | MGnify/ENA primary metagenome ERZ827478 (study PRJEB31778, sample SAMEA3449318) | human gut metagenome | biome: human gut; feature: human-associated habitat; material: faeces | place: United Kingdom | collected 2010/2012 ...
TATATGATGCACTGCCCTGAATGTGATCATAAGATGATTGTAAAAAAATAATTCAGCAACTAAAAGGCAAATGCAAAATGTTGGCTATTACGATAGTCCTTTTTGTCGTTCCTCATAATCAACAAATTGTGAAAATTCTACAGTTTTTTCACATACCGTATTTCCCTGTTCCGAAACCAAAATCTCAATATATAAAAAAGACCGATACAAATGTATCAGTCTTTAATTTAAATAAGTTTAATTAAGCGTCAATTTCAGTAACGTTACCAGCACCTACAGTGTGTCCACCTTCACGGATAGAGAACTTAGTACCAGTTTCGATAGCGATTGGAGCGATCAATTCAACGTTCATAACAACGTTGTCACCAGGCATTACCATATCAGTTCCTTCTGGCAATGTGATTACACCTGTAACGTCAGTTGTACGGAAGTAGAATTGAGGACGGTAGTTAGAAACGAATGGAGTGTGACGTCCACCTTCTTCTTTAGTTAAAACATAAACTTGTGCTTTAAATTTAGTGTGAGGGTGTACACTTCCAGGTTTAGCTAATACTTGTCCACGTTGGATTTGGTCACGTGCAATACCACGTAACAATGCACCAATGTTGTCACCTGCTTCAGCAACGTCTAATTGTTTGTGGAACATTTCCAAACCAGTTAATACTGTTTTTTGAGTATCTTTGATACCAACGATTTCAACTTCGTCGTTTAAGTGAGCTTGACCACGTTCAACACGTCCTGTAGCTACTGTACCACGACCAGAAATTGTCATAACGTCTTCGATTGCCATCAAGAATGGTTTATCCATTTCACGAGCTGGATCTGGAATCCAAGTATCAACAGCATCCATCAATTCGTAGATTGATTCTTCGTATTTAGCATCTCCTTGAAGAGCTTGTAATGCAGAACCACGGATAACTGGAGTTTCGTCTCCGTCGAATCCGTATTCGTTTAATAATTCACGAACTTCCATTTCTACTAAGTCAATTAATTCTTCATCGTCAACCATATCACATTTGTTTAAGTAAACAACGATATATTTAACACCTACCTGACGTGCTAACAAGATGTGTTCACGTGTTTGAGGCATAGGTCCATCAGATGCAGCAACTACTAAGATTGCTCCATCCATCTGAGCAGCACCAGTGATCATGTTCTTTACATAATCGGCATGACCTGGACAGTCAACGTGTGCGTAATGTCTCTTCTCTGTCTCGTACTCAACGTGAGCTGTAGAGATAGTGATACCTCTTTCTCTCTCTTCTGGAGCCTTATCGATGTTCTCGAAATCTGTAGCTGTGTTACCAGCAACTCTAGCAGCCAATACCTTTGTAATTGCAGCTGTTAAAGTAGTTTTACCGTGGTCAACGTGTCCGATTGTACCAATGTTACAATGTGGCTTTGATCTGTTAAACTTTTCCTTTGCCATTATAATTTCCTCCTTAATATAGCCCCTCCGGGCAATTTATTTGCCCTTTCCGGGCGTTTACTCGGCTAAAAATCATTATATTAAAATATAGCGATATTTTCAAGCAATTTTTTAAAATTGTCCTACAAATATATACTTTGCAGAATTAAGAGTTCTTGTTTGCAAGAACCTTCTCCTGAATGTTCTTTGGACACTGCTCATACTTCTCGAAGAACATAGAGTAGTTACCACGACCCTGTGTAGAAGAACGAAGCTCTGTAGAGTAACCGAACATCTCAGCAAGTGGAACCAATGCCTTAACAATCTTTCCACCACCGATATCGTCCATACTCTGGATCTGTCCACGCTTTGCATTCAAGCTACCGATTACATCACCGAGGTACTCCTCAGGCATTGTAACCTCAACCTTCATGATAGGCTCAAGAAGCACTGCTCCACCCTTTGCCATAGCATCCTTGAATGCCATAGAACCAGCGATGTGGAATGCCATCTCTGAAGAATCGACTTCATGGTAAGAACCATCATAAACGTTTGCCTTAACACCAAGTACCGGATATCCGCCAAGGATACCAGCCTTTGCTGCTTCCTCGATACCTTCACCAACAGCTGGGATGTATTCCTTAGGAATAGCACCACCGACAACAGTTGACTCGAAAATAAACTGCTCTTCACCGTTTGGATCCATAGGCTCGAACTTAACCTTACAGTGACCATACTGACCACGACCACCAGACTGCTTAGCGTACTTGCTATCTACATCAACAGCCTTAGTAAATGTCTCCTTGTAAGCAACCTGAGGTGCACCAACGTTTGCCTCAACCTTGAACTCACGGAGAAGACGATCAACGATAACTTCCAAGTGAAGCTCGCCCATACCTGCGATGATTGTCTGACCTGTCTCTGAATCTGTATGTGCACGGAATGTAGGATCTTCTTCAGCAAGCTTTGCCAAAGCTTCACCCATCTTACCCTGATCATTCTTTGTCTTTGGCTCGATAGCAAGCTCAATAACTGGCTCAGGGAATTCCATAGACTCAAGGATTACTGGATGCTGCTCGTCACAGATTGTATCACCGGTTGTTGTAACCTTGAATCCAACTGCTGCAGCGATATCACCAGAGTAAACCTTGTCGATCTCTGTACGGGAATTTGCATGCATCTGAACGATACGTCCTACACGCTCCTTCTTACCCTTTGTTGCGTTCAGTACATAAGAACCTGAGTTCAATGTACCGGAATATACTCTGAAGAATGCCAACTTTCCTACGAAAGGATCTGTCATAATCTTAAATGCAAGTGCTGCAAATGGAGCTTCATCAGATGAAGGACGAGTTACCTCGTTACCATCTTCGTCTGTACCTGTGATATCAGGGATATCCGTAGGAGCAGGCATGTACTCGATAACGCCATCGAGCATCTTCTGAACACCCTTGTTCTTGTAAGCAGAACCACAGAATACAGGAACTGCCTCGTTTGCGATTGTACCCTTACGGAGTGCAGCCTTCATATCAGCGATAGATGGCTCCTCACCCTCAAGATACTGCATCATAAGGTCATCATCAAGCTCACAACACTTCTCTACCAGATTCTCATGCCACTTATCAGCAAGCTCTTTCAAATCTGCAGGGATATCTGTAATCTCGATATCTGTACCCTCATCGTTCTTATAATAGTATGCATCCATCTCGAACAGATCGATCAGTCCGATGAAATCATCTTCCTGTCCGATTGGAATCTGTACAGGAATTGCATTCTTGCCAAGACGGTCAATGATTGTCTGTACAGACATGAAAAAGTCTGCACCCATTTTATCCATCTTATTGATGAATGCCATACGTGGAACATTGTATGTGTCAGCCTGACGCCATACGTTCTCTGACTGTGGCTCAACACCAGCCTTTGCATCAAATACACCAACAGCTCCGTCCAATACACGAAGTGAACGCTCTACCTCAACAGTAAAGTCTACGTGTCCCGGAGTATCAATGATATTGATACGATGCTCTAAAGCACCTGGCTTCTTCTTATGATGATCCTCTAATGTCCAGTGACATGTTGTAGCAGCAGACGTGATTGTGATACCACGCTCTTTCTCCTGCTCCATCCAGTCCATGGTAGAAGCGCCATCATGAGTCTCACCAATCTTATAGTTTACACCAGTATAGTAAAGAATTCTCTCTGTAAGAGTTGTCTTACCAGCATCAATATGAGCCATGATACCGATGTTTCTTGTTCTATCAAGTGGATATTCTCTTCCAGCCAAGGTTTTTTCCTCCTTATTTTAGTATATATGCACCCGAAAACTAGAATCTGTAATGAGCAAATGCCTTGTTTGCCTCTGCCATCTTGTGCATGTCTTCTTTTCTCTTAACAGATGCGCCTGTATTGTTTGCTGCATCCATAAGCTCTTTTGCAAGTCTTTCTTCCATAGTCTTCTCACTTCTTGCACGTGAGTAAGTTGTCAACCAACGAAGCGCTAAAGCCTGTCTTCTGTCAGGTCTTACTTCGATTGGAACCTGGTATGTTGCACCACCGATACGTCTGGCCTTAACTTCGAGTGATGGCATGATATTATTCATAGCAGCATCGAAAACCTCTAAAGCCTCCTTACCAGTCTCGTTTGCGATACGATCAAAAGCACCGTAAACGATCTTCTGAGCAACACCCTTCTTACCATCAAGCATGATGTTGTTGATAAGCTTTGTAACGATCTTATTGTTGTAAATTGGATCCGCTAATACGTCTCTTTTTGCAATATGTCCTTTACGTGGCACGGTTCTTCCCTCCTTAATTATTTTTGGATCTTTCAATCCGAATTAATTCAACGGTACTCACATTCCCCTCAATAGAGATACAGCAAACCGTTACCTGCTGTACTTGAGTATTGTGGAAATGTGTTCGTGCGGAAATTGCTATCTTTCCTTCTATAAATATATAATACGGAAAACATAACCCACTTTCGCACTTTTTAGTTCTTGAAATACGAACTGTTACAATACTAATCTACCGATTTATTTTGCATCCTTCGGTCTCTTAGCACCGTACTTAGAACGTGCCTGACGTCTCTTAGCAACACCTGCTGTATCAAGAGTACCTCTGATGATATGGTATCTTGTACCAGGTAAGTCCTTTACTCTACCACCACGGATCAGAACAACGCTGTGCTCCTGAAGGTTGTGACCTTCTCCTGGGATGTAAGATGTAACCTCGATTCCGTTTGACAAACGAACTCTGGCGATCTTTCTAAGAGCTGAGTTAGGCTTCTTAGGAGTAGCTGTCTTAACAGCTGTACATACACCACGCTTCTGTGGAGAAGAAGTGTTGATTGGCTTCTTCTGGAGAGAGTTAAAGCTTCTCTGAAGAGCTGGTGCTGTAGACTTCTTTACAGATGTCTGACGTCCTTTTCTTACTAACTGGTTAAATGTTGGCATTATTTTCACCTCCTGTTTTATTTTAAGCAGTGCAATCTTATGCACGCTAAAATATTATACAAATCCTTGTCTGTTTTGTCAAGACCAATTTTGTTTTCAATATAATACAAGAAAGAAGTCCGGTTTCCCGGACTTCTTTCTTTTTGGTTTGTAACAGCTTCTGTAGCTTAAGTACAAACATCAGTAATTATTCTTCATCAACTGATTCAGCATCTTTATCAATGACTCCGACTGCCTCTTCCTCTGCGAAATCCGCAAAATCATCATCATCAAAATCAAGTGTATCGTCATCGTTTACATCGCTGTCAAGCTTGATGTTACGATAAATCTTCATACCTGTTCCTGCCGGGATGAGCTTACCGATGATTACGTTCTCCTTCATACCGATAAGCGGATCAACCTTGCCCTTGATTGCTGCCTCAGTAAGAACCTTTGTGGTCTCCTGGAATGAAGCTGCTGACAGGAATGAGTTGGTTGCAAGAGATGCCTTTGTGATTCCAAGTAATACCTGTGAGCCAACTGCAAGCTCCTTGCCCTCTTCCTCAAGCTTCTCGTTGAGCTCTAAGAAGTCAAGGGCATCAACCATGCTGCCCGGAAGTAAATCTGAATCTCCCGGCTCCTCTACGCGGATCTTCTGTAAGCACTGACGAACTATAACCTCGACATGCTTATCGTTAATCTCAACACCCTGTAAACGGTAAACACGCTGTACCTCGCGGAGCATGTAATCCTGAACCGCACGAACGCCCTTAATCTTGAGGATATCGTGTGGATTTACAGAACCCTCTGTAAGCTCGTCGCCGGCCTCAAGCTCCTGTCCGTCTACAACCTTGATACGTGAGCCGTAAGGAATGAGGTAAGCCTTTGTCTCGCCTGTCTCGTTGTTTGTAACGATAACCTCACGCTTCTTCTTTGTATCCTTGATTGTGGCAATTCCGCCGAACTCTGTGATAATAGCGAGTCCCTTAGGCTTACGTGCCTCGAAAATCTCCTCTACTCGAGGAAGACCCTGTGTGATATCTCCACCGGCAACACCACCTGTATGGAAGGTTCTCATGGTAAGCTGTGTACCAGGCTCACCGATTGACTGTGCTGCGATGATACCGATTGCTTCACCAACCTGTACTGCCTGACCTGTTGCAAGGTTTGAACCGTAACACTTAGCACATACTCCCATGTGTGAACGGCAGGTAAGCACTGTACGGATCTTAACCTGTGTGATTGGATTACCGTTCTCGTCAACACCCTCTGCCATAACCTTTGCTGCACGCTTTGGTGTGATCATATGGTTGGCCTTAACGATTACATTGCCATCCTTATCGCAGATTGTGTTGCAAGAAAAACGACCTGTAATTCTCTCCTGAAGGCTCTCGATTTCCTCTCGACCCTCCATGAATGCCTTTACGACCATTCCCGGAATCTCACGTCCTGTGCCTGCACAGCAGTCTGACTCACGAACGATCATATGCTGTGAAACATCTACGAGACGTCTTGTAAGGTATCCTGAATCGGCTGTACGAAGCGCTGTATCTGAAAGTCCCTTACGAGCTCCATGTGCTGACATGAAGTACTCGAGTACGTCAAGACCCTCACGGAAGCATGACTTGATAGGAAGCTCGATTGTACGACCTGTTGTATCAGCCATGAGTCCTCGCATACCTGCAAGCTGTTTGATCTGCTTATCAGATCCACGGGCTCCGGAATCTGCCATCATGAAGATGTTGTTGTACTTATCAAGACCTGTAAGAAGTGCCTTTGTAAGGGCATCATCTGTATCCTTCCATGTCTCGATAACCTCTTTGTAACGCTCCTCATCAGTGATAAGTCCACGCTTGTACTGTCTTGTAATCTTATCTACAGTGTCCTGTGCATCAGCGATCATCTGTGGCTTCTGTGGTGGCACTGTCATATCTGAAATTGAAACTGTCATGGCAGCCTGGGTTGAATACTTGTATCCCATAGCCTTGACATTGTCAAGAACCTCTGCTGTTGTTGTAGCTCCGTGTGTGTTGATAACCTTCTCAAGTATCTGCTTGATCTGTTTCTTACCAACGTGGAACTCAACCTCAAACTTGAGTGCATTCTCAGCCTTTGATCTGTCTATAAAACCAAGATCCTGTGGAATGCTCTCATTGAATATCAAAAGTCCTACTGTTGTCTCTGTAAAACCTGAAACCTCTGTGCCGTCAGCAAGCTTTACTGTACGGTGTACAAAGATATTCTGGTGAAGAGTAATCTCCTTGTTCTCGTAAGCGAGCATTGCAAGATTAACACTTCCATAGTAACGGCCGAGAAGATCTATCGGTCTGCAAAGCACACGACGGTTTCCGTCTGTGACATCCTCAAACCAGATAAGGTCATATAAGCCAAGCTCAGCCTTTCCTGTATTTTCATCAGGAGTTGTGAGCTTTCTAAGCTCCTCAATATCATTGTATACAGTGTCTGATGACACCTGTGCAACCATCTTTGGATCATCCTTGTAATCAGCGAGCTTTCTCATTGTGAGGTAGTAAACTCCAAGGATCATATCCTGTGAAGGAACGGCTACAAGTCCACCATCGGAAGGCTTAAGCAGGTTGTTAGGTGACAGAAGCATGAATCTGCACTCAGCCTGTGCCTCAGCAGTCAGTGGAAGATGTACAGCCATCTGGTCTCCATCGAAGTCGGCGTTGAACGCTGTACATACGAGTGGATGAAGCTTGATTGCCTTACCCTCTACAAGGATTGGCTCGAAGGCCTGGATTCCAAGTCTGTGGAGTGTAGGAGCTCGGTTAAGCATAACCGGATGCTCTTTAATGACGTCCTCAAGGACATCCCATACCTCCGGCTGAAGTCTCTCAACCATCTTCTTTGCACTCTTTATGTTGTGTGCGGTTCCGTTAGCGGCAAGCTCCTTCATAACGAATGGTTTGAAAAGCTCGATAGCCATCTCCTTTGGAAGACCACACTGATAAATCTTAAGCTTTGGCTCTACACAGATAACTGAACGTCCTGAGTAGTCAACTCGCTTTCCGAGAAGGTTCTGACGGAAACGTCCTCCCTTTCCCTTGAGCATGTCTGAAAGAGACTTAAGAGCTCTGTTTCCAGGACCGGTAACAGGACGTCCACGACGGCCGTTGTCGATAAGTGCATCGACAGCCTCCTGAAGCATACGTTTCTCGTTACGAACGATGATATCCGGTGCTCCAAGATCAAGAAGTCTTCTAAGACGGTTGTTACGGTTGATGATTCGTCTGTAAAGGTCGTTAAGATCACTTGTTGCGAAACGTCCTCCATCGAGCTGAACCATTGGACGAAGATCCGGTGGAATAACAGGAATAACTGTCATAATCATCCACTCAGGCTTGTTTCCTGACTCACGGAAAGCCTCTACAACCTCAAGCCTCTTGATGATACGTGCACGCTTCTGGCCTGTAGCATTCTCAAGCTCTGCCTTAAGCTCTGCCGAATCCTTCTCGAGATCAATTGCTGCTAAAAGCTCATGGATAGACTCAGCACCCATTCCTACACGGAATGCTGAGCGGCCATAAGTATCGCATGCCTCCTGGTACTCTGACTCGTTGAGAATCTGCTTGTATGCAAGCTTTGTCTCGCCCGGGTCAAGCACAATATATGAAGCAAAGTACAGTACTCTCTCAAGTACACGTGGAGATAAGTCAAGGATGAGTCCCATACGTGATGGGATACCCTTGAAATACCAGATATGAGATACAGGAGCAGCAAGCTCGATGTGTCCCATACGCTCTCTACGAACGCTTGACTTTGTGATTTCTACGCCACATCGGTCGCAGACAACACCCTTATAACGTATCTTCTTGTATTTACCACAATGACACTCCCAGTCCTTCGTTGGTCCGAAAATCTTCTCGCAGAAAAGACCGTCTTTTTCAGGCTTTAATGTTCTATAGTTAATAGTCTCAGGCTTTTTAACCTCGCCATGTGACCACTCTCTGATCTTTTCAGGAGATGCTAATCCAATCTGAATCGCATCAAACTGCATTGCCTGATTATTTTCTATATTATTTGTTTCTGGCATTTTGGCACTCCCTTCTAATTATTCTTCGTCATCAAGAACTTCATCAGCAAAAATATCGTCATCCGCTGTCTCAGGAGACTCTTCCTCTTCTATGTCAACAAGCTCTTCGTTGTCATCAAATTCTTTCTTTGAGAAACCATGCTCTGCGAATGACTCACTGTCCTCGAATGCATAGTCCTTATCGTTTCCGATAATTGAGTTGATATCTGTATTACCGTACTCACTTGTCTCGATAAGCTCAACCTCTTCTCTGTTCTCATCAAGTACCTTGACATCCAGGCCAAGTGCCTGAAGCTCTTTGAGAAGTACCTTGAATGACTCTGGAATACCAGGCTCAGGGATATTCTCACCCTTGATGATAGCCTCGTAGGTCTTGACACGGCCAACAACATCATCGGACTTCATTGTAAGGATCTCCTGGAGTGTATATGCAGCACCATATGCCTCAAGAGCCCAAACCTCCATCTCTCCGAAACGCTGTCCACCGAACTGTGCCTTACCACCGAGTGGCTGCTGTGTAACTAATGAGTAAGGACCTGTTGAACGTGCATGGATCTTATCGTCAACAAGATGATGCAGCTTAAGGTAATGCATGTGTCCGATAGTTGTCTTTCCATCGAAGCACTCACCTGTTCTACCATCACGAAGCTGTACCTTTCCATCCTTTGAAATCGGAACGCCCTTCCATAAGCTTCTGTGAGCTCTGTTTGTTGAAAGGTATTCCATAACATCCTCACGGAGTGTATCAACATATTTATCATAGAAGATTTCAGCATCTGCGCTCCAGTATGGATGCTCAGCCTGTAAATCCTTTTCAAGCTCTTCCTTATCGAACGGAAGATTTACGTAATCATTTGCAAGCTCAAGTGTATCCTCGATATCTACCTCGTTTGCTCCATCAAATACAGGAGTTGAGATATTGAAGCCAAGTGCCTTTGCAGCGAGACTCAGGTGAATCTCAAGGACCTGACCGATGTTCATTCGTGAAGGAACACCGAGTGGGTTAAGTACGATATCCAGTGGACGTCCGTTTGGAAGGAATGGCATATCCTCAACAGGAAGCACACGGGAAACGACACCCTTGTTACCGTGACGTCCGGCCATCTTATCACCGACAGAAATCTTTCTCTTCTGTGCAATGTAGATACGTACTGACTGGTTTACTCCCGGAGAAAGCTCATCGCCGTTCTCTCTTGTAAATACCTTGGCATCAACAATGATACCGTAAGCACCATGAGGTACCTTAAGTGATGTATCACGAACCTCTCTTGCCTTCTCACCGAAGATGGCACGAAGAAGTCTCTCCTCTGCTGTAAGCTCTGTCTCACCCTTTGGTGTAACCTTTCCTACAAGGATATCACCGGCACGAACCTCTGCACCTACACGGATGATACCTCTCTCATCAAGGTCCTTGAGTGCGTCGTCGCCGACACCAGGGACATCACGTGTAATCTCCTCAGGTCCGAGCTTTGTATCACGTGACTCTACTTCATATTCCTCGATATGAACTGATGTATACACATCATACTCTACGAGACGCTCTGAAAGAAGAACGGCATCCTCGTAGTTGTATCCTTCCCATGTCATGAATCCGATAAGCGGGTTCTTTCCAAGAGCAAGCTCTCCCTGACTTGTTGAAGGACCGTCTGCGATAACATCGCCTGCCTTAACCTTGTCACCCTTAAATACGATAGGTCTCTGGTTGTAGCAGTTTGACTGGTTAGAACGAGAGAACTTTGTAAGGATATACTCTCTCTTGTTTCCGTCAGTCTCTTTTATGATAATGCGGTTTGACTCTGAAGATAATACCTCTCCGTCTGCCTTTGCAACTACGCAGACACCTGAGTCAACTGCGGCCTTTGTCTCAATACCTGTACCAACTACAGGAGCCTCTGTGGTCAGAAGCGGAACGGCCTGACGCTGCATGTTTGATCCCATGAGGGCACGTGTAGGGTCATCGTTCTGCAAGAATGGAATCAGCGCTGTAGCTACTGAGAATACCATCTTTGGAGACACATCCATATAATCAAATGCTGACTTATCGTACTCCTGAGTTTCCTCTCTGTAACGACCCGAAACTGAGTTACGTACGAAATGTCCTTCGGCATCAAGCTTCTCATTAGCCTGTGCTACGTGGTAGTTGTCCTCCTCGTCGGCTGTCATGTATACAACCTCTTCTGTGACTACCGGGTTCTTAGGATCAGTCTTGTCAATCTTACGGTATGGAGCCTCTACGAAGCCATACTCATTGATTCTCGCATAGCATGCAAGTGAGTTGATAAGACCGATGTTTGGTCCCTCAGGAGTCTCTACAGGACACATACGGCCGTAGTGAGTGTAATGTACATCTCGAACCTCGAATCCGGCACGGTCTCTTGAAAGACCACCAGGTCCAAGTGCTGATAAACGTCTCTTGTGAGTAAGCTCTCCAAGAGGGTTGTTCTGATCCATGAACTGTGAAAGCTGTGAAGAACCGAAGAATTCTTTAACAGCGGCAGTTACAGGCTTTATATTGATAAGTGACTGAGGTGAAATTCCCTCTAAGTCCTGTGTAGTCATTCTTTCACGAACAACACGCTCCAGTCTTGAGAGACCGATACGGTACTGGTTCTGTAACAGCTCTCCAACCGCACGGATACGTCTGTTTCCAAGATGATCGATATCGTCATCTGTTCCTGCGCCCCACTCTAAGTGCATATTGTAGTTGATAGTTGCGAAGATATCCTCTTTAGTAATATGCTTTGGAATAAGGTCAGATATATCTCTCTTTATAGCCTCGATTCTATCCTCAAGAGAATCATACTCCTCGAGAATCTGAGCGAGTACCGGATAGTAAACAAGCTCGGTAACACCGATAGACTTAGGATCCTCAAGCTCAGGAATCCAGCTTCTGATGTCAACCATCATAGAAGAAAGAATCTTGACATTTCTTGTCTCTGTCTGAATCCATAAAGCAGGAACGGCAGCGTTCTGGATCTGTGTGGCAAGCGCACGGTCAACAACAGTACCTGCCTCAGCGATAACCTCACCTGTAGAAGGATCAACTACGTCCTCAGCTAAAACCTGTCCACTGATACGGTTCTTTAAAGCAAGCTTCTTATTAAACTTATAACGTCCTACCTTGGCAAGGTCATATATTCTAGGATCGAAGAACATTGCTGTGATAAGGCTCTCTGCACTCTCAACTGAAAGTGGCTCGCCCGGACGAATCTTCTTATATAACTCTAATAAACCAGCCTCATAGCTTCCCTGTGGCTCACGCTCTGTGATTGCAGGGTCCTTGCTGAATGATGCCTGGATCTTTGGCTCATCTCCGAACATATCGAGAATAGCCTGGTTTGTACCTACTCCAAGTGCACGTAAAAGTACTGTGATAGGTACCTTACGTGTTCTGTCTACTCTTACATAAAAAACGTCGTTAGAGTCTGTCTCATACTCAAGCCATGCACCACGGTTTGGAATAACAGTACAAGAATACAGGGTCTTTCCGAGCTTATCATGAGCAATTCCGTAATAAATACCAGGAGAACGAACTAACTGACTGACAATAACTCGCTCTGCACCGTTGATTACGAATGTACCGGTCTCTGTCATTAAAGGCAGATCACCCATGAAAATTTCATGCTCATTAATCTCATCTGTCTCTTTGTTGTGAAGTCTGACTTTAACCTTTAAAGGAGCTGCGTATGTTGCATCTCTTTCCTTGCACTCAGGAATTGTATACTTTACATCATCTTCGCATAATGTAAAATCCACAAAATCAAGACTAAGCTTTCCGCTGTAATCTGTGATTGGAGAGATATCCGCAAAAGCTTCCTTGAGACCTTCGTCTAAGAACCACTGATAAGAATCCTTCTGGACCTCAATCAGATTTGGCATCTGCAGAACCTCTTTTTGTCTTGAGTAACTCATACGCATGCTTTTTCCGGATGTGACCGGACGTATTCTGTTTTTCTCCATTGACGTTTCACCTCTCGTTTTTATTTTAATCTAGCAAGTATCTAGATAATGATTCAAAAACCACCCCAGTTACTATATCTTGTGGTTTTTCTCTTGTGCACATATTTGTGAATGCATTTTAGTGTAATTTACCTATTGACAAATTTGCATCATTTAAAAAATTGCATAAAAATGCCACTGCACCACAATAGTGCAACGTATACTATACAACAAATCCGACACGAATGCAAGTGTTTTTTTATTTTTTGTAAAATATTCAAAGTATTTACGCAATAATTTTACAGAGCATCGGATAGGCTACGAGCGGAGGTCCCAAAAATGCTCAGGCATTTTCGGGACGCGCTCCGACTGTCGCGCAATAAAAACATAAAAAAGAGCCAAGGCGCAAATAGAATTTGCCCTTGGCTCTTTTTTATGTTTTTACTCCGCTCGTAGCCTATCCGACTATTTAAGAGTAACCTTAGCACCCTCTGCCTCAAGTTTAGCCTTAGCATCCTCTGCTGAAGCCTTGTCAAGCTGCTCTTTGATAACCTTTGGTGCGCCATCAACAGCGTCCTTAGCCTCTTTAAGTCCAAGACCTGTGATCTCACGAACAACCTTGATAACCTTAACCTTGTTTGGTCCAACCTCTGTAAGCTCTACGTCGAACTCAGTCTTCTCCTCAGCTGCTGCTCCGTCAGCTCCTGCTGCTGCAACTACAACACCTGCTGCTGCAGAAACACCGAACTCTTCTTCACAAGCTTTTACTAAATCATTTAACTCTAATACGCTTAACTCTTTGATAGCATCAATAAACTCTGCTGTTGTTAACTTTGCCATTATAATTTCCTCCATTTAAAAATTTAATTATGATAATAAGGTTCAAATATAATATTTGAATTATTCTGCTGCTGGAGCTTCCTCTGCAGCATCCTCTGCTGGTGCTGCCTCTACGGCTGCATCTGCAGCGCCACCCTGCTCTGCGATCTGATTGAGTACACGAGCAAGATTTGTGATAGGTGACTGAATGCTTCCAAGTAATTTTCCAAGAAGCTCATCTCTGCTAGGTACAGCGGAGATTGCCTTCATACCCTCAGCATCATAAAATGTTCCCTCAACTACACCTGCTTTAATCTCTAAAGCCGGAGCTGTTTTAGCGAACTTAGCTAAGATTCTAGCTGGTGCTGTTGCATCCTCTGTTGATACAGCGAATGCGCTTGGTCCTTCAAGGACATCCTTTAATCCCTCGAACTCTGTTCCCTGGATTGCACGGTTTACTAAAGTATTCTTGTATACCTTGTAAGTTACACCGGCTTCTCTTAACTGTTTACGTAACTGAGTATCCTCTGCTACTGTGAGTCCTAAGTAATCAACAACTACTACTGACTGTGCACCATTGATAACACCGGAAATCTCATCTACGATTGGCTGTTTAAGTTCTACCTTTGCCACGATTCATTTACCTCCTTTTAGATTTTCGCATAAAAGACATGAGGTATTTGATTTATTAATCAAAGAAACCCTCCTGCCTGTCGACAGAAGGGTACAAGTCAAAATTCAAGATAAATCTCGAAAATTCCCTCGGTAGGTTCTACGTTTACGCCTTGCGGCACCTACTGTCTTCGGCAATATGCATTGCAATTATATCAAACTATATTACGGATGTCAATTACTTTCCGCAAAACTTTTGCTTGGCGTTTGATAGGTCTTGTAAATTGTTTTACTGTAACTGTTTAACTATCTTACTGTGTAATCTTAACCACGTTTAACTTAACGCCAGGTCCCATTGTAGATGTAAGAGTTGCGCTCTTAATGTACTGACCCTTTAAGCTAGCAGGTTTTGCTTTATTAATTGCACCCATAAGAGACTGGAAGTTGTCGTTTAACTGCTCGTCTGTGAAAGATGCTTTTCCAACTGGCACATGGATAATGTTTGTCTTGTCCAATCTGTACTCAATCTTACCGGCTTTGATATCGTTAACAGCTTTTGTTACATCCATAGTAACTGTTCCTGCCTTTGGGTTTGGCATTAAGCCCTTTGGTCCAAGGACACGTCCTAAACGACCAACAACACCCATCATATCAGGTGTAGCAACTACAACGTCGAAGTCTAACCATCCCTCGTTCTGGATCTTTGGAATTAACTCCTCGCCTCCAACGAAGTCAGCTCCTGCTGCCTGTGCCTCGTCAACCTTAGTTCCCTTAGCGAAAACTAAAACCTTAACTGTTTTTCCTGTTCCGTGTGGTAATACAACCGCACCACGGATCTGCTGCTCTGCGTGACGTCCGTCGCAGCCTGTTCTAAGATGAAGCTCGATTGTCTCGTCAAATTTAGCTGTAGCATTTTTCTTTACGATAGAGATAGCGTCAGTAACATCGTACTGCTCTTTCTTATCAAATGCCTTAACAGCGTCTTGATACTTCTTTCCTCTTTTCATGAAAAAATAACCTCCTGGTGGTAATATCGGGAGAGGGCCCTCCCACATTTACGTTTCTTTGTTATTCTAATTTAATTTAGGTTACATAAATTTGTAACTTCTTTAGGGGTATGTTGGTTTCGCTAAGTGTTAGTCAACCACTTCAACACCCATTGATCTTGCTGTACCAGCGATCATGCTCATTGCAGACTCAAGTGAAGCTGCGTTTAAGTCAGGCATCTTAAGCTCAGCGATTTCCTGAACCTGTGCCTTTGTGATCTTAGCAACCTTCTTCTTGTTTGGCTCGCCTGAACCAGACTGAATCTTGCAAGCTTTCTTGATTAATACCGGAGCAGGTGGAGTCTTAGTAATGAAACTGAAACTTCTGTCTGCATATACAGTAATAACTACAGGGATAATTAAGTCGCCCTGATCGGCTGTCTTTGCATTAAACTGCTTTGTGAACTCTACGATGTTTACACCGTGCTGTCCAAGTGCAGGTCCAACTGGAGGAGCTGGAGTTGCCTTTCCAGCAGGGATCTGCAATTTAATGTATCCTTCTACTTTCTTTGCCATTTGGAATTGCCTCCTTAATTTGTTTTCTTAACATCTGCGAAACTTACTTCTACCGGTGTCTCGCGACCGAACAGCTCTACATTAATTGTAACTGTCTGCTTGTGATAATTCATAGCTGTGATAACACCGACTGTATCCTTCCAGACACCGCCGATAACGACTATCATGTCACCCTCAGCAAAATCAACTACCACGTTTTCCGTCTTAATACCCAAAGGTCTCATCTCGGCTTCTGTGAGAGGAACCGGTTTGCTTCCCGGACCTACAAATCCAGTTACGCCTCTGGTATTTCGTACAACGTACCATGTATCATCATTCATAATCATATGAATAAGAACATAGCCTGGAAACATCTTCTTGGAAACCTGTTTACGAACACCGTTCTTCACCTCTGTGACGTCCTCCAACGGAACACGTACTTCAAGGATCTGGTCCTCAAGATGTCTGTTTTCGATTGTTTTGTCAATATTAGCTTTGACTTTGTTTTCATAACCTGAATAGGTATGAACTACATACCAGTTCGCTTCTGTCATAATCACTTTGCCTCCGTTTTAAAAATGTAAACCAATAAGGAAATCTACGCCCTGCTGGATGCCCCAGTCAAGAAGCGCAATAATAAGACCGGTAACTACTGAAACCGCCAGTACTGCAATGGTCTGTCTGATGACCGATTGCTTCTCAGGCCAGATAATCTTCTGAAATTCAGCTTTCAGACCTGAAAACCAGCTTGTTTTTGGAGCCTTTTCGACTTTTTCATTCTGTCCCATAATGTACTCCTTCACTCAGTTCCTAGACTATTTTGTTTCCTTGTGCATTGTATGAGTTCTGCAGAATCTACAATACTTCTTGGTTTCCATTCTGTCCGGATGAGTTTTTTTGTCCTTTGTCATGTTGTAATTACGACGCTGACATTCTGTGCACGCTAATGTAATCTTTGTACGCACGACTTCCACCTCCGTTTAAATTCTTTGTTGTTTGTACCCTTAAAAAAAGGCATAAAAAAAAGACCTATTTCCAAGCCTGTATACTATATCACAGTTGAGCCGTAACCGTCAAGAGCTATTTTAAAATTTATTGTAAATTCTTTTGAACAGTGCCGCTGTCTGTACCTTTTTGTATGTCCGGCAGCAATTAATTTTTATAAATCTTAAAGATACATAATTAAATATAGTACATTTATCTGAATTTTTCAAGTATTTTGTTGTTGTAAATCCTCAATTATGACGATATAATATATGTGTATAAGTAGGATTTGATAATTAAAAATTTTACATAGCTTATTATAGCTGCAGTTAAGCATTAGTAATCGCAGCTATACAATATAATATTTAAAGGATTACCATTTAACGGATTAAACGATTTTCACGGATGAAAGGAGGGGTCTTTATGGCAAAGATAGACAGTGCCTACGCTTACTATGCCAGCACTTATGCCAATAAAGAGGTATCGCGCTATGATTCGCACAAGAAAAGCGACCTGCGCAAGATATACAACAGAATAATAAAGACAAATAAAGAGTCCCCTCTGTACAAGATTTCCAATATGTCCGAGGCCAAGAAATATGCTATCGATATAAAGGAAAGCTCTAAGGCCATCTTAAATGCCGTGGATTCGCTTTCTGATAAATACGCAGGCTCCTCTGACTCCTTCCAGAAGAAGGTTGCGGAGTCATCTAATGAGGATGCTGTAGGCGTGCGCTACGTGGGTGACGGCTCAGAGAATAAAGGAGCAGACGGCTTTGATATAGATGTCAGACAGCTCGCCGCACCACAGATCAATACCGGCAGCTACTTAGACAGCAAGGCCCTGTCCTTTATACCGGGCAGCTATTCCTTTGACATAAATACCAATGCATCATCCTATGAGTTCCAGTTCGGAGTGAGCACCGGTGAAACAAACGGCGAGGTGCAGGACAAGCTCAAGAGGCTCATAAACGCATCTGGTCTTGGCATTGAGGCTGACATAGTCCATGATGACTCAGGCAAGGCAGCGCTTCAGCTTACATCAATGCAGACAGGTCTCAGCGAGACTGAGGATTCTCTCTTTAGTGTGGCTCCGTCAGCTAACGCAGAGTCCATAAGCATGATGAAGCAGCTGGGTATTGATAAGGTATCATCCCCTGCCCACAACTCTGACTTTTCGCTGAATGGCACCGCGCACTCATCCTTGTCCAACACCTTTACCATCAATAATACCTTTGAGCTCACGCTCAAAAAGCCGACCACAGATACAGGTGCCGCAGCCATCGGTTTTAAGGCCAATTCCGATGCAGTTGCCGACAATGTGCAGACTCTGGTTGACGCATACAATAAGATGATAGACGTGGCAGATGATTATTCAGTGAACGACTCTGCAGATGCCACAAGGCTGCTTCGTGATATAAGCTCCATCACAAAGGGCTCACAGTCAAAGCTTTCCTACATCGGTCTCATGACAGACGATGACGGCAAGCTCACTATTGACCGCGATATCCTCGCCGGTGCGCTTAGTCCGGACAGAGCTGATGACACCTTCAACACTCTTACAGCACTAAAGGATGCAATAGGTGACAAAGCAAACTCTGTGACAGTCAACCCTATGAACTATGTGCAGAAGGTTGTTGTGGCATATAAGAATCCCGGGCACAATTTCAACACACCATATATTTCGTCAATTTATTCAGGCATGATGCTTGACAGCTACGCATAAACGGCTGTTGTACCAAATCAGTACAACAGCCGTTATTTTATATTTTTTATAATAGTGGCTGCAGATCTCCCACCATTTTTTCCTCAAGCGTCCTGAGCCTCTCTGCAATTGCCACACTCTTTGAATCAGCATCGCGATATTCATTGAGACTGCCGCTGATTGTCTCTATGCCCATATTACAGCCCTCCGTCAGTAACTTTGCTGCCTGGGACTGATCATCATTCACTGCCATCTTCATTGCTGTCTGCAGCTTCGCAGCCATCTTTGCAAACACACCCGGTTCCTTAATATCTGCACCTGCTTTGTCAAGCATATCCCTGCAATCCACTGACAGCCCGGTGTGCTCATCATAGTACTTGTCTATCAGCTCACGAAGCTGCTTGTCATCTGTGTGTTCTCTTATATCGTCCATGCTCTCAAGTGCCATCTTACAGCCCGCTATGCAATCCTGAAGCAAGAGCACCGAATCATGATTCTCTATATTTCTGCTCATAAAAACCTCCATACTTCTTTTCTATTTAGTATGGAGGTTTTCATGAAAAAATATTCACTACACAATCGGAAACTCCAGTTTAACCCAAAACTTCCCATGTTCCCTTTTAAAGCTCATGCTTCCATTCATGCGCTGCATCATCGCATCCACGCTCTTAAGCCCTATCCCGGCACTTTTAAGAAGCGTTTTATTGTCACATACGCCATTGCCAATTTCAACGCTAAATGTTTTTTTCGTAAAAGCTGTTTTCATAACAACAGGCTTCTTATTGTCCGCATATTTATATATATTATCCGTCAGATTGGAAAATATTCTTGTCAAAAATGCCATATTAACAGCAACCTTTACCTGCTTAAAGCTTATTCCTTCTGCATCAACCTCATAATTGCTTTTCATAAGCTGAGCACACACATCTGAGAGGTAATCTCCAAATATATACTCAACATCCATTGATGCATCCAATTCAACAGGTCTTTGTGAACCGGCAATTGAAAAATCCAGCAGATTGTCTACCTGAGTCCTGATATCCAATACCTTTTCACTTATAAAATTAAGATTTTTCATATTCTCGGCATATGCTTCGTTCTCCAGTTTCATTACATCAACATATGTCATAACACCAGTCAACGGCGTACGCAGGTCATGAGCCATATTACGCATCAGTTCATCCTTTTCCTGTCGCGCTTTTTTCTCCTGTTCCTGTGATGCTTCAAGCTCTGTTTGATAGCCTGCTATAATTTTTCTGATGCGTAGATACACAAATACAATTCCCATCATAAGAGAAAATCCCACATCAAAAATCATAAAAGCAATATAATATTTTTCCGTAAATCCTGTATATATAAATACTTCCGCCTCAATATCGGAGAACTGGACAGGCAGCTCATAGCTTCCTGTAAATCGGTAATCATACATATTTTTAGCCGGAGATATAAGCTTATCTACATTTGATTTATTGTATATTACCTTCCCCATTTCCTGAACACTATAAAACGCAACATCATGCTCCGACATCCATTCATCATATTGCTCGACATCTGTAGTACTTATATCATTATCAGATACATATTGTTGAAACTCGTCTATATATGGCTTTTCATTATAGTATATCATACAAGATCCAGCTTCAATATAATAGCTCAACAAATCAATTCCCAGATAGTATAATAGTCCAAAAACAACGCATGTGCCTATAATCGCAATTGCAAATGTCAAAGACAGCTTTTGTTTTACTCTCTTTAAATCATCCCTCAAAACGGTATCCTCTTCCCCATTCTGTGTGTATACATGCATCGCCACATGCTTTTATAAGCTTATTCCTAAGATTTTTAATGTGTACCATAACAGTATTCTTTGCATTATATGTAAAAGCCTCATCCCATACCATCTCGTATATCATCTCAATCGTATATATCCGGTCAGGATTTTTCATTAGAAGTTTTAGTATCTCATATTCTTTTCCGGTTAATTTTATCTCATCATCATTAAACTCAACCTTGTTTCGATTCGTAAACAGTTTAAGTCCATCTGTCTCTATAGTTTCATCCTTGTTTGTGCGATTTGCACTTCCACTGTCATATACCAGATATCGTCTGATAAGAGCTTTAACCTTTGAAATAAGCTCCATGTTCGAAAATGGCTTAGTCATGTAATCGTCACCACCCACTTCAAGCCCTTCCAGCTTATCCAGCTCTTCCGATTTTGCTGACAAAAACAATATCGGAACACTGTGTCTTTCACGCATTCTCCTGCAAGTTTCAATGCCATCTAACTGCGGCATCATTATATCCATTATTACAAGGCTGAACGATTCATCTATTTTTTCCAAAGCCTCCATACCGTTTTGTGCAATTACCACACTATAATGCTGCAATTCGAGAAGCTTTTTTATGCCACTGTACACTGTTTTATCATCCTCAACAACAAGAATTTTGTCCATTATATGCTCCTATCATATTATACATGTTTATTACATCAAAAAGATTATACCACATAACCGCTCCTAATTATTCCTTAATGTGCGCAAACCCTTATTAGCATAAATGCAGCTTCCAATCATAGTTATTAAAATAACGCTAATTTCCAAAAGCCCGATTCTATACACAAATTGCCAGATATTCATTTCAAAGTTCCATATATCAAGTGAAAAGCTTTTTTGAAAATTTGAAATCTCACAAAATTCAACAAAGTATTTAAAAATATTGACAGAAAATCTATTAAGCAGTCCCAATGTCAATATTCCTGCACCCACAAGCGCCGGAACAGTTATCATCAAAATCTCATATAACAGAATTTGAATTGTCCTAAATTTTCTCTGTCCAAGTGTATTGTATATTGCGATCATTTTTGAGTGTCCTTTAAGCCATAAAACAGTCAGTAACGACATAACCACAACACATACAATATACATAACGCTCAACGTCACACTTGTCATACTTTTTAACATTGATATTACATCTGTCATTTGCAGTTCTTCATTCAGAACCTGATTTACAACTGCCGAATTCGGAACATTTTGAAACATTTTACTCATATCATCATATAAAAGTGATGTACTTTTATAGTCTTTGCTGAAAAAATTCATCCCATAACAGCTTGCTTCATTGTTTAATTCAACATACGAATTATAATCAGTGAATACTATACTGTTAGCTACTTCTTTATAGTAGCCATCGCTCACCTGTGTCTTTGGAGTATTTATTACAGTATAAATCCCAATTACCTTAATACTGATTGTATTATTTTCATACTGTATAGATACATTACTGCCAATTGACAGGTTATTTTCAGAAGCGAGCTTATCTGATATCATTGCCCCTTTATCACCTGACATCGGATATTTTCCTTTTGAAATTTTAAAAATACCACTACTGAAATATTCATTGTAAGAAGTATTTATATTTCCACTGACATATATTTTATTTTTTTCAAAATCGCTTTGTTTTTCTGTATATGGTACATTTTCAAAATCTACTGCTTCACATATAATATCACTTGTAAATGCATTATTATATCCTACAACATTTTTATTATTATCTGCATATTCTAAAATATCTTTCCAATCATCTAAAGTAGAAAAATCGTCTAATTCAACAAGAACACAACATCCCGCCATATCTGCAAAAGATTTGTAAAAGCTCTCTATTGCTGAATCTAGAAATGTTGCAATTCCGCAAAATAGTGTCAGTACAAATATGCAAACAGCAATTAGTATATTCCGTCCCGGTCTCCCTAATAATTCTTTGCATGCCTGCCACCATTTATTCCTCATCGTCATCTCCCATTTCATAGCAAATATCACATTTTTTCTTTACATAATCCGAGTGGGTTACTACTATAACACATCTGTCCTGTTCATGAGCTATCTGCTGTAACAATTCGACAATTTTTCTTCGATTTTCTTTATCCAGATTTCCTGTAGGCTCATCTGCCAGAATATATTTTGCATCTGTTATCAACGCCCTCGCTATTGCAACTCTTTGCTGCTGTCCACCTGACAATTCCGTAACCTTTCGGGTTATCTGACTATCATCAAGTCCAACCATTACAAGGCTGTCTCTACACATTTTTATCAATTCTTTTTTGGGTACATCAGGTAAGCTTATCTGGGCTGCAACCATTACATTTTCAAGGGAAGTCATATAATCAAATAACTGATAATCCTGAAAAACCAATGATATACTGTTTTGGCGCAGTTTTCTTCCACCAATATTTTGTATATTTTCTCCATCCAGCAAAATTTCCCCCTCATCCGGTTTTTCTAAACCGGCAAGTAACGATAAGCACGTTGTCTTTCCTGAACCTGACGGACCAAATATTCCATACATTTCTCCTATTTCAAATCTGTATGTAACTTTATCCAGTACATGCACAATTTCCTTCTTTGATTTATATGCATACGATACATTAATCATTTCCAACATATTTACCACTATCCCTTCGAATTTAACAGTTTCTTTGCATTTTCTTCAACAGTTGTTACAACAGGCAGTACCATAAATGCAATCCAATTAACCAACGAAATTATTAATAGAATTATAATGTTTTTCAGAGTAAAAAAAGCACTCATTTCTATACGTACCTCAAAGCCTTGAAATATTCCTGGTATATCATATCCACCTATAGCTCTGTCTGTACTATTAATTATGACATTCTTACCTATACCACTTATAATGCTACATATTAAATCGCCAAGCACACAGTATAATAGCGCACCCAAAAGTAATCCACTAATTGCATATATCATTCCTATAAATGCAAATCTACCTATACACCATTTTCTTGACCTTCCGAGTACCATAAAAAGTCCTGTATCTTTTTGGTATTGGATAGTATAAAACGAGAAAACGATTAACAAAATAATTTCACCCATTATAATTATCATCCAGCAAATTATTTTTGATGTTTTTCCCATCAATCCTACGACTTTACATTCTGAATCGAGATAATTAGAAGTATTATCATATATCTCCACATTATCTCCATACATTTTCTTTAATTGTTTTTTTACTGCATCTATATGCTCTATCTTATCAATATACACTTCGCTTCCCGTTGACGCTGTGTACTCTAACCCTAGTAACTCTACAATATAATCATAATCTACATATATAGAATTATATGGACTATGTATGTATACCGAGGTTCCCTCTTCATTTGAATCATATATTTCGAAATCACTGTCCACTTTATAAATTCCGCATATTTGTAAAGACGTTGCCTCCGATTGGTCTCCTATAGTATATTTAACTTCATCCCCTACCTTAAGGTTATTTTTTTTCGCATATCGCTGTTCTACAATAATTCCTTTATTTTCATATGTTGGAAATTCCCCTTCAATAAGAGATACATTTTTTTCCCATGAAAACAGGCTATATTGCTGCACATCCATATTTGCAACAATCACCATTTTGTCAGCCCGATTGCGCACATCTTTATTCTCCGGATCTATTCCTTTATGTTCCTTTACATTCTCTGTATCCACCGGATCTGCAATCAGCTCTCTCCACGCCCCCAGTCCTGTTACATATTTCACTTTTCTGATTTCATCATAATCACTCTTGGTAAATCCTCCATTATCATCCTCAATTACTAATGCAGCCCCATTATATAAATATGCATCTCTCTCAGATTTTTCTGAGGCATTGTTTAATAGCAGACCAATAATTTCACCCAGGATTATTGTCGCGATGATTAGTATAATAATCAAAGATTTTATTTTATTTCTTTTTATATATATAAGAGCTGTTTCTATCATATCCCATCTCCTCAATACTACCAAACATTAAAAAAGCCATAGACATCTATGGCTTTACAATACTATATACATATAAAGAATTAGCTGAAAAATCATTTAAGAATTATAAATAATTCTAAAGAAACCTAAAGAAGCTTATGCTCTCAATTATCTTACTATTGCCGTTTCAGATATCCTTTTAAGTTTTTGGATTTCAACATCGGCATCAAAGAAAAGATATTTACCATTCATATACACTAGATTTGCAACTGCTTTATCATCCTGATACAAGGTAATATAACCATCATCGTTCCATTTCCAGATTCCCGTTTCAACCTTATCAGTATTCTCTATCTCCATTTCATATTCACCCTGTTTTTCATCGTTATCATGTATAATGGCTAATTTATTGGTACTCTTAACATTTTGATACTCTGAAAAATCAAAAGTTCCATAATAGAGTTCCACTGTCAGATGATTTTTTTGTTGTAATATGTTATATGTAATTAATACACTGATTACACAGACACAAGCGACAATCGCTGCGCAGATAATAATCTGTTTCCTATTTTTTTCCACTACAGGCTTCCCCCTTCTTTATTGTTTAATCAATGCCGGCTTTATTCTTTAAATTTAAAACTTTTATTATATACAATATCAATATCATCCACGCTATACAAGTCAAACTATATTCTACAATCACTGCAATTTGTAAATATGGACCTTCAGAGTATTTAAAATAATAGTCATAAACTATTGATGGTATTTTAATATTTATTAGCAGTAATATTATATTAATACATTCTTTAGCTACACTTTTTTGTTCATATCTCATTTCTCCCTCCATCTCTATACACAATATTTTATTACTTATATCGATTTAGTCAATCGTAATTTAGTTAATCGTAAATAACCAAATCGTAAATGACTAAACATTCATCTCGCATTCTGTGTATGCAAAAAAGACGGCCGTCCCGGTCCCCACCGGTTCAGCCGTCTTTATAATAAATTTCAATGTTATACTTTTATATTTTACTCTTATTTATACTTTTTTACTAACTTTTATACTTGTTTAAATTTAGCATCTACTGCTGTGCAAGCACTGCCTGTACCTCTGCCTCTGTAGCGCATGCCATTACCTTGTCTGCCAATGCCTTGCATTCTGCCATGCTGCTGTCTGCGATGGTCTTTCTGGTCTTGAGCACACTTGTGGCACTCACTGAGAACTCATCAAGTCCGAATGCGAGTAACAGCGGAATGAGCTTTGGATCAGCTGCTGCCTCTCCACACATGCCTACCATGATTCCCTCTTTCTTACCGCACTCGATGATACGCTTGATTGCGCGAAGCACTGCCGGATTGAAGGCTGAATAAAGGTATGCTACCTTTGAGTTTCCACGGTCTACTGCCATTGTGTAGCCTGTCAGGTCGTTTGTTCCGATACTGAAGAAGGCTGCCTCTTTTGCAAGCACATCCGCCATCATGCAGGCTGCCGGTGTCTCCATCATGATACCGATTTCGAGGTTCTTGTTGTATGCAATGCCCTCTGCATCAAGCTCTTTCATGATGTCAGCTACCATTGCCTTTACACTGCGAAGCTCATCTACGCATGTCACAAGCGGAACCATTATCTTTATCCTGCCGAATGCACTGGCTCTAACAAGTGCACGAAGCTGTGTATTGTAGATGTCTGTTCTCTGGAGACAGAATCTGATAGCTCTGTAGCCTAGGAATGGGTTGTCCTCTTTCTCAAGACCCAGATATGGGATTTCCTTGTCACCTCCGATATCGAGTGTACGGATAATGACAGGCTTGCCCTTCATTGTCTCTGCTACTGATTTGTATGCCTCAAACTGCTCTTCCTCTGTAGGAATTGTGTCTCTGTCCATGAAAAGGAACTCTGTACGGAAAAGTCCTATTCCCTCTCCGTCACACTCTACAGCTTTCTTTGCGTCCTCAGGCTTTCCGATATTGCATACAAGCTCTACCTTTGTGCCGTCTGCTGATACTGTCGGCACACCCGCAAATTTCTTTAAGAGCTCTTTCTCTTTTTTGTATTCCTCAAGCAGCCCAGCGAATTTCTGCTCTGTCTCAGCGTCAGGGTTTACGATTGCCTCTCCGCTTGTTCCGTTGAGTACCACTCTGTCACCATTTTTGACAGCTGTGCAGATTCCATCAATACTGAGAACTGCCGGGATTTCCATTGCTCTTGCAAGTATTGCTGAGTGGGAGGTTCTGCCGCCCACCTCTGTGAGTATTCCTGCGATATTCTCTGCCACGATACCTGCTGTCATGGATGGTGTCAGGTCATGTGCCACGAGCACTGTGCCTGCCGGAGCTGCTGAGATATCATAGTCCTCGATTCCAAGCAGAATCTTAAGGATTCTGGCTTTGATATCCCTGAAATCTGTTGCTCTCTGCTGCAAAAGCTCATCAGGTATCTGTGCAAATATCTCTGCTGTCTGCTCAAGCACCTGGTCGAGCGCCTTCTCTGCCGTGATTTTCTCACTTACTATGAGCGCTGTAATCTGCTCCTCTATGGTCGGATCCTGAAGCATCTGGATATGTCCGCGAAGGATATCCGCATCCTTTGCTCCGACTGTCTTTTCCATTCTGTCTGCCATGGCGTTTGTATCATTTACAAATTTCTCAATGGCTCCCTGGAGACGTGCGATTTCAGCGTCTGTATCTGTAATTTTCTTATTCTCAATCACTATCTCATGCTCTTCGATAATGACCACATTTCCGATTCCGATTCCTTCTGAGCCGGCGATTCCTTTGTACATATCACACCTCCGATTGACTTTGCTGGTTGATTAATCTCCGAAGTTGTCTGCCTCGAGCTCTTCCATCTTTGCAAGTGCTGCTTCCTCGTCAGCTCCCTCACACTCGAATGTAATCTCTGCATCCTTCTTGATGCATGCTGCGATGATGTTTACAAGGCTCTTTGCGTTGATTCTCTTGTCGCCGAATACGATTGTTACATCTGAATCAAACTTGCCTGCCTCTCTTGCGATAACTCCTGCAGGTCTCATGTGAAGTCCCTCTGCTGCTTTTACTACCATTGTCTTGCTTACCATAGTTTTGTCCTCCTGAATTTAAAATTATTGGTTTGTTTATTTCGCTCACACATATGATTAACTGTATCGCTCTCTGCTATTCATCAGCCTGTCATATGTCCGTTGCTTTCTATGGTTTTATTGTACTGTGCGGTATGAGTTTTTTCAATATTCCCCAAAATGCAAAATTGCACCATCTCTGGTGCAATTTTGTATTAATGTGATATTCAGTTCCACCCCAGCTCTTTCCGGATAGCTGCACAAAGCTCATGAGGTGAAGCAGCCTCCCTGAGCCTGTCAGTCGCTCCATTTTCATTCAGAAGCTTCGTGAAGTCATGGAAAAATGCCTTTGTCGTGTTGACACTGTCAAAGTTTATCGCAAGCAGAAATATCATGTCTGCCATCCTCTCGCCCCACTCTATCGGCTTGTCGAGACGTATAACAAGTATCTGGCAACGGTTTACATGCTCAGGCTTTCCGTGCGGTATGGCTATATTGCAGCCCACAGCGGTTGCCTCCACCTTCTCACGCTCCAGTACATCCCTCGCAAACTCGCTCTGCACTATTCCTTTGTTTATGAGAAGCTGGCACGCGCGCTTTAAAACATCCTTGCGGTTTTTCGCCTTTTTCTCAAATATGATAAATTCCTCCGACAACATCTGTGAAAACTCGCTGACCTCCGCGCTCTGTCCGGTCATGAGCTCAAAGCACTTGTTTCTGATATTTTTCTCATCCTGCGCACTGATTAGTGGAGAAACATACAGAAATCTCATATCATTGTGGATATCTGCCTGTGTGTCTATGGTCGAGAGTATGAGGTCGCAGTCATACTCGTCCATATGCTCTATGCGGTCTGACGACAAAATGCTTACTATCCTTACATCCGGCACCCTGTTTTCTATTTTGCCCGCTATTATGCTGCCGGTCGCATAGCCTGCTGCACCAATTAACACTGCGCGCACTGTCATAGGATTTCTGTGCAGGGCTCCTCCCACCTGCAAGGCAATAAATGCTATCTCATTCTCGCTCGGCATGGCGCCTGTGTACTTTTCGTAGTATCTCGATACAGTAAAGCATACCGTAAAAAGACTGGCATAAGATTGTGTGATATCAGAAAGAAACGGATTGTCTATCTCTATGCCAAAATGAGTCCTCGCAATGGAGCCCGGTAAAAAGCTTCGCATGCTCTCGCGCAGAAGCTCATTTTCAATCAGATTGGCAGCGAGAAGATTTGACAGATACACTATCATCTCATCCTCTATGCTAAGCGCCTCCTCACAGGACATGACAACGCGGTTTTGTCCCTCGGCACAGGAAAAAAGCATTGCCAGATACATGATTTCAGGCTGTGAGAGGCTGATGCCGTGATATCTTTCCAGAAAGCCTGCTGCTTCCTTTGCCATGTTCTCATGCTCTGTCATTATGAATCCATTTTTCTGTACCTGCTGCTCTTGTTCGCCGGACTTCAGCTCTTTCTCCACATCCACCCTGAAAAGTGCAATGGCTATGTACTCTGCCAGCATCTGAAATGTGTAATCCGTAAAGATGATATCAAAGCGTCTCTCCACATGATGTATCATGTCAACTGCCATCGACAGATTTACGCTTCTGAAATTATTTGCTATCACCTCGGCCGCGCGTCTTGAAAGCCTGTGGTCATCGGTCTTGATAACCTGCTTATCACTGATTGGATATCTGCAGAAATGCCTCATGGCTTTTCTGATATCAAGCTCACTGCCTGTCGCATATATTCCGTAGCCCGCCGTCCTGTGCACCTTAATGCCATAGAGCAGAAGCTCTGCGTCAAGCTCATTTATATCATCCATGATGACATTTTTGCTGACATTTAACTCCTCTGAAAAAAGCGCATACGTGTATGTATCCCAGCCGCTTAGCAGAATATACGATATGTAGTTCTGTCGCTTTTTCTGCGATACTGCTGCCGATCTCCTTCCTGCCACATCAAGAATCTTTCCTATCTGCGCATCGCTAAAGCACGGCTTCATGCCTTTGCCCGGCTTTCTGTCGAGCGTCATAGAGTTTTGCTCACAAAAATCAGCCACCTCCTTCAGATATGTCTTCACACTTCGCTCCGACATACCTGTGGACGCGGCGAGAGCCTTTGATGTGACAAGATCATTGTTGTGCTCTGCCAGCTTTTCAATTATCAATAGTCCCTTTTCTGAAAGCATAAATCAAAGTTCTCCTGATTATACGTAATTTAACAATTCGACCGGTTCATCTATCAGATTTGTTGCACCATGCTCCTTCAAAAACTCTACATCACGAAATCCCCATGTGACAGATACGCACTCCAGACCTGAGTTTTTCGCTGTGGCGATATCCACATCGGAATCCCCCACATAGATTGCTTCATCTGCACTCACCTGAAGCTCTTTAAGTGCCTTCTGCACCATATCCGGTGCCGGCTTTTTGCGTATACCCTCTTCCTCCATCTCGCCGACTGCCGATGTCATATACTCCTTGAAATAGAGCTGATTGAGCTCCTTTACCGCCGGGTCAAGCTTGTTTGAAACAATAGCAAGCTTTATGCCGTTTAATTTAAGCTCCTTTAAAAGCTCCATGATTCCATCATAAGGTGCTGTATTGTCATTGCAATGAGCCTCATAATATTCCTTGAAATCCGAAAATGTCTTTTCAAACTTTGGATTGTCTGCTCCCTGTGGCACTGCGCGCTTCATCAGAAGCTTTACACCGTTTCCCACAAATCTGCGCACCTCGTCGAGTGTACGCTCCGGCATGCCATTTTGTTTCAATGCATAGTTTGTTGCATTTTTTAAATCCTCAAGTGTATAGAGAAGTGTTCCATCAAGGTCGAAAACGACCGCTTTTTTACGGTTTTCCTCCTCACCCTTTGCTATATGTGTCTTTTCAAATTCTGTCTTGCTTATCATATATGCCTCATTCCTGTCATCATTTGGCAGAACCATAATATCTCCAGGTCTGCCTGATATATAACTGCTGTCATCCTTATTCTTAAATAGCTTTACCTTGTGCTTTAGCACAAATGCTCTTGAAAAATCCTCCTCAACAGGTATGCACACTCTGGCATGTGCCATTCCATCCACTATAGTCTCCGTATCCTTATTCTTGAACTTCGGGACATAATCTGTCTGTTTCACAGTAAACCGCCAGTCCTTGTATATCCTGAAGCTTTTGTTCAGCCTGTCCAGATTTAAAATCCGTACACTGCCGTCTTCTCCTATTATGACTACCGTATCTTCACTAACCGGTGTGGAGATATCCCCCTTAGCTGTCCGCACTCCCATGCAGCAGCCCACAGGCAGTATATCCTTTGCAATGATACATCCCATCGGTATCGGGCGTTTTTTATAATCCACTTTTTTGAAGCCACTCGTATCAAAATCTTCTCCGTAAATTATCTTTGTATCGTTTAAATAATCAAAAATCCTCTCTTCCAATAATGATTTGATTGCAGAATCCGAAGGACGTTTGTGTGTACCATCGCTGCTGTACTGAAATCTTGGTGTCACGTCTTTTTCTTTGCAGTAGACATTATAGCTGTCTATCAGCAGATCCATCGGAATAAATCCACCGGCCTTGTAATAATGCCCTCCGCCTGAGCCTATGTCCCTGCACACTTCCTGCGCCATTTCGCTTGCGCTCACCTCTTTTATACAGCTTCTAAACGAAAGCTTCACTCCATTCTTAATCACTGAAAATACCATACATATGTCAATAGCATCCACCTCCAGCACAAAATCGCTTATGATGCCGAGTACATTCGGGTCACATGCCCCTGCCTTTACGATCGCCAGACGATATTCCTCTATATAATCGCGCCCCAGCAATGCTGTTGCGGCTATGTCCAGCTCCTCAAGTGACATGTTGGCATTTCGGAATTTGGCCACTATAGTGTTGTCAAAATCCGCCTCATCGCGCAGGTCCCTATCAAGCGAATGTGTTATCTCGGTAAATTCTCCGGTGTCGGTGTAAAGTCCATAATACAGTGCTGTTGCCAGGTTTCGATTTATCTCTACGCCCTCCTCACGAAGCATATCCCACACAATTGTCGCACATGAGCCCATATAGCTCATGACACGGTTCATAGCAGGAAGCTGTCCCGATACTCTGTGGTGATCTATGACAGCCACATTTTCTGCCTTGAAAAATGTGACATTCCCACCACCGTACTGACAATCGACAGTCACAAGCAGCTGCGGATTGTCTAAAAAATCCACATGCTCTATCGGTATGCCAAGACTGTCTACCATAAGCACCAGATTGCTCTTGTGTATGATATTCCTGCCTCCGTATACAAGTCTGGGACTTTTTCCATTCATCCTCAGGTATTCATAGACTCCAAAGCCGCTTGCCAGTGCATCTGCGTCCGGATTATCATGACATTGCACAATTATGTTATCAAATTGTAATAAATCACTTAGCTTCATTATTAGCTCCCTGAATAGTTATATTAATTCATTTTCTCATATGTGTATTTATGGCTGCTTCAAATCATCACATTATTTCAGGTACGGAAACAACAGTGAACTTCTGTCCCTCTCGTCAAACATCGAATTGTACTGTAGGATATTGTATGCCTTTATCCATTTTGCCTCGTCTCCTGTTGCGTCATCCACATGCATAAAACACTCATTCTTTTTCGAATAATAGCCCCTTGAATTTATGGCCGGAATCTTCTCCATCAGCTCTGCGAGGAACCGGTTGTATGCCGGCAGATCTATGTTGGCTCTCTCAAGCGTCAGTGTGGACAGGTAGTTGAGGCTCGTCACATCAACTTTCTGTGCATCCGTCTCGTAATTGGTCCATATGAAAAACGGCACCTTGTACAGATTCTCAAGCTCCTGCTCCGTAAGTCCGGAATTGCCCTTGCCATTTAAGAGCTTGATAAAATCATTGCACAGCCCCGGCTGGTGGTCTCCAAAAAACACAATCTCTACCGGATCATCCACACCCTTAAAGTATGTGATGAGATTTTCGAGTGCCTTGTCACTTTCATTCAAAAGCGACAGATACTGGTTCGCATCGGTGTATGACGCTCCAACCTTGTAAACCTCCTGGTTGAAGTTGTCATATCTCTCACCGTAGCCACCATGGTTTTGCATCGTGACACCCATGATGTAAAGCTTCTCGTCATCGCTCTTTTTCTCGTAGCGGTCAATGATCTTATCATAGAGCTCCTGGTCAGTGATATATTCCCTGAGTATCTTTGTCTGGTCAAAATCATCTATAAAGTAAGTCTCATCATAGCCCAGATGCGGATAAACCTTGTTCCTGCTCCAGCCTGTCGCATAGTACGGATGCATCGCAACCGTCGTATAGCCGATATTCTTCAGGTTTGAGACTATGGATGTCGGGTCATCATTTATATACTGCTGATAAACCACCGAGCCGTCCGGCAGAAATGCCATCGAGTTTCCTGTCTCAAATTCCCACTCAGAGTTTGGCGTCTTCGCACCGTACACGGACGAAAGAGCATAGCCTTTAAGCGTATTTTCACTCAGAGAATCCATAAACGGCGTGACCTGCGTGTTGGTCTCAAAATCTCCCACCACCGACAAATCAGCAAACGACTCATTCATGATAACAATGATTGTCGGATTTTTCGCATCAGACTGCGAATATGAGCTGTCCGTTTCCTTGAAATTGCCTGCTATCTTGTCAACTGCTGCCTTGCTGTAACCATCAGGTGCCTTCACAAAGCTGTCCCTTATGCCGAGCATAAAGTTCAGCAGATAGCCGTTTCTGTACGTGCCCTTTTTCTCCCAGGTCTCGGTGTTCAGTGACATGGAATTCATGATGACATACAGCACACATATTATTGTGAGAAGAATCGAAATAATTCTCATATGGATAGCAGACTCGAACTGCACTTCTATGCGCCTTACCAGCATGATATACAAAATAGCCGCCAGAATCACATACAAAAACTTGTAGTCTATGACGAATTTGTATTTTGTCACGACAGAAAGTCCTGTTCCCGCTGACTTCAAATCCGCATACGTAAACTCATTGCCACGGAATTCATAGACAAAATAATCTATAAATCCAAACGCGAGTATGGCAATTGATGCTATGGTACATGTCAGCCTCGTGTTGTTTGTGATAAAAAGAATTACCAGATATATGGCGAGCGCCAGAACCATATTCACCACGCATACCATATCGGTGGTCTTCACAAAGTCCTCATCTGTCAGCAGCACATACTGCACCGAAAAAACAGATAGTATCGCTCCGATGACAAGCAGTATAGCAGCCCAAAGCCACGACAGCTTCACCGGAAGCTCAAGCTTCACATTTACAAGTCCAAAATATACTGCCGCAAACAAAAGAATCACCCACCAGCTTGCCGACGTAAAGTAACCTACCAGCGCGGCCGCCACTGCTGCAATTCCAAAATGTATGTTGTTTTGTTTTGTTATCTCAAATTTGATGCTCATTTCTGCCTCTTAATATTGCCTCTTAATATTGCCTCTTAATGCTTCCTCTTAATGTACCTCTTAATGCTTTCTCTTAATGTTGCGATTTGATTTTAAAAATATTTCCTAATTAGCAAAGAAGTCCTCAATTTGACTGTATATAATGTGCATCAGATTTGTTCTTGCCTCAACGCTTGCCCACGCAATATGCGGTGTGATAATCAGCTTGTTTGAATCCTTTATCGCACGGAGCGGATTATCCTCACTCATAGGCTCCTGCGCCAGCACATCAAGACCTGCCGCTGCCAGCTCTCCATCCATAAGCGCCTGTGCCAGATCCGCTTCATTCACTATAGGACCTCTGCCAAGATTTAAAAATATCGCAGATTTTTTCATCTTTTCAAACGCAGCCTTGTCCATCAGACCAAGTGTGTCATCTGTGAGCGGTGCATGCACCGACACGATATCAGACGTGGCAAGCAAAGTATCAAAATCCACCCTCTCGTAGCCCGGCTGCGAATTTCTTCCTGATGTAGAATAATAAACCACATGGCAGCCAAAAGCCTTTGCGATATCAGCCACGCGTCTTCCGATATTTCCAAGCCCCACGATGCCCCAGGTCATACCGCTAATCTGGTGAAACACATTGGAAAAATGCGTAAACGACGTATCACCCACATATTTCTCGCTCTTCACATAATCATCATAATATCTCAGCTTCTCAAGCAGGTAAAATAGCAGTGCAAACGTATGCTGCGCCACGGTCTCTGTAGAATACCCTGCGACATTTCTCCATTCAATACCTCTTTTTGCCAGATATTCTTTATCCAGATTGTTTGTGCCTGTTGCAGTCACACATACGAGCTTTAAATTTTTTGCCTGTCCTATAGATTTCTCATTTACCTCGACCTTATTTAAAACAATCACATCAGCATCCCTTGTGCGCTCCGCTGCTTCCTCTGTTGTCGAAAAATCATATTTGACAACCTCCCCAAGCTTGTCATATTCGGAAAGGTCGATGTCGTCACCAATTGTTTTGGAATCTAAAAATACTATTTTCATGGTTTGTTTCCTCTGTGCTATATATTTATTTGTTTTAATTTCTATTTTTAGGGGACTTCGCACTTGCAGGCTGTGATGGTGCGCCAGCATATGGTATATTCCTCAGAAATATATGAAGTCAGCCACAAAAAATGCATCCGGATAGTCTGTTTTATCAGTCTGCTTTTTATCGTCACCGAAGGTTAATGGAACTTTGTGGCAGTTCATATATTTCTTCGGAACACACCATATGCCAGCGGTAATGCAGGTTTGCGTGTGCGAAGTCATCTCAATAATTATCTATATTTATCAATGTTTATCACTATTTATTGTTATTTGACAATTTTAATCTTTATTTGCCAATGTTTATGATTACTAAAAATACAGCTTGCTTTAAATACTAACAAATTACCTAGCATAATAGCATTAACATAATAGTATTAGCGCAATTTATAAATGTAATCATATGTTCATTTCATACATATAAATATATTTATACCACATTTCCGGAAATAAAACCACTGTATCAGTATTTGATTAAACAAAGCTTAAGAAAGCCCGCCATATTAATGATAAATTTCATCAATATGGTGGGCTTTAACTATTCTGTGTATCTCTCTTATGTTGGCATTTTATCTCACAGAAAATTTGTAATCTGTCTCTGTGTGGTATGTATCGCCAGCCTTTGTAACAGGTGTACTGAAGTTGGTCTCATTTATTGAGTTTGGATAGAACTGTGTCTCGAGGCAGAATGCATCGCGGTTATTGTATTTGACTCCGCCCTTGCCTTCTTGTCCCACGATAAAGTTGGCAGTATAAAGCTGGATTCCGACACAGTCGGTGTATACCTCCATCTGTATGCCACTCTCAGGAGAGTATGCTGTTGCGACCTTTTCTACTCCCGGAGCGGTCTTGTCTATTGCAAAATTGTGATCATATCCACTTCCATAGTGAAGCTGTGTATCATTTGCCTCGATATCTCTTCCGATTGGTTTAGCCTCTGTAAAATCAAATGGTGTACCCTCAACCGGTGCAATCTCACCTGTAGGAATAGCCTTGGAATCCTTTACAGGTGTGTAATGCTCAGCATTTATCTGCAATGTGTGAGTGTATACGCTTCCTGATGCATGACCGTTCAGATTGAAATAGCTGTGGTTTGTCATATTGAAGGTAGTTGTCTTATCTGCCCTTGCATTGTATATAATAGCAAGTGCATTTTCTTCTGTTACCTTAAATGTCACATCAACGACTGCATTTCCCGGGAAGCCCTGCTCCAAATCTGCATCCTCTATCTCAAAGGTAATCTCATCTGCCTTCTGCTCCTTAACAGTCCAGAAGCGCTTAGAAAAACCATTTGAGCCACTGTGAAGACTGTTCTCATTGTCATTAGCCTCAAGCTTATATTCCACTCCATCAATATTAACCTTTGCATCAGAAATCCTGTTTGCATATCTGCCGACAGTAGCGCCAAAATAGCAGTACTCCTTCTCATATGACTTTACGTTGTCATATCCTAAAATGACATCTCTCTCATTGCCATCCCTGTCTTTTACAAAAATAGATACAACTGAAGCGCCATAGTCTGTCAAAAGTACTCTCACTCCACTGCCATTGCTGATTTCGTAAAGCGATGCCTCCACTCCTTTTGATGTTGTACCGAAAGCTTTTTTACTCATGCCCCATATCCTCCTTTAGTTACATTATGCTTTTTACATTATGTTCTGTTACTCTTTGCTTGGTAGCATTTTGATTGCATAATCGCGTTTTTCTTATTTTACGCATTCTTTTATATTTTACTTCTTTTGATCGCATAAGTAAACTTTTTCGTGCAAATATCCGATAAAATATTTATAACAATTATTTAAGTGCGATTATACGTTCAAAATAGAACCTAAAATCGCAGTTATAACGCAATTATTTTAAACTTTAAAATTTAAAAATATAAAGAGGATTAACATGAGTACACGAGTAAGTTCAGCAACAAATCTTTCAGCAACATATTTTATGAGAAATTTTTATTCAAACAACCGCGATGCCATGAAATCATCCAAACGCAAAGAATATAGTATTACAGAGCTCGCTTACGATGATTCAACCGCCCTGCACCGCGCAGCTAAAAAATTAAAGAACTACAAGTATTCGGACGACGAAAATACCGATAACATCCGCGGAACAGTCATGGCTCTTGTTGACACATACAATAATTCCATTGATTCCGCCTCAAACAGCAGTTCAAGCTCCATGAAGCGTTATGCCAAGCAGCTCAAAAAGCTGGCAAGCAAATACACCGACGAGCTTGAGGACATTGGCATCACAATAAACAAGGACGGTACTCTGAAAGCTAATGAGGAGCTCGTCAAAAAAGCCGACGCAGACACTCTTAATTCTCTGTTCGGAAATGACAATGACTTCACAAGCAGTCTGTATCGTGTCTCACGCCAGATGAGCAGCTTGTCATATGATGATTACTACACATCTCTGCGGGCAGGAAGCAATATAAATCTGACGGTGTAAATCTAACGGTGTTTTTTATAATGTAATTTTAGCATTTCAACTGTAGAATTTCGACTTTGCAAAAGAATAATTGATAATAAATGTATGGCTGTCTTTTCTTAAATTAGAGCAAAAAAAAGACAGCCATCGTTCTGCTGTCTTTTAGGAGAAGGTATTTTACTATGGGGATAGTAAAAAATATATAATGTATTGGGGGGTTTTTACGATTATTATAGTATCACCTTGCTCTTTGAAAGTGTTAACAAACATGCACAAATTTTCAATTATTTTTTGTGCAGTTTTACTAATTAAAATATGTTGTCCACTATTTAGGAGTAATTGATTTTTTGAACATCAAAAAAACAGTGTTCATTTATAATGAGACATCGGGGATTCAGTCTACGCTCCGCTTCGGTCCGCGCTGAACAGACGTCCCCCGGACGTCTAGCGCCCCGACCAACTACGTTGTCCGGAATTCAATTCACAATATATCAATAGAAAAAGAAAACCACCACTCTTACGAGTGATGGTTTTCTTTTTCTAATGAGACATCGGGGATTCGAACCCCGGACAACTTGATTAAAAGTCAAGTGCTCTA
>ERZ827478.530-NODE-530-length-37853-cov-8.419546_pt1 | contig 37853 bp, 45 predicted proteins | sample MGYA00519705_ERZ827478 | MGnify/ENA primary metagenome ERZ827478 (study PRJEB31778, sample SAMEA3449318) | human gut metagenome | biome: human gut; feature: human-associated habitat; material: faeces | place: United Kingdom | collected 2010/2012 ...
AAATACCGCTTTTTATTGCTTTATATAAAAGTACTATAGATAATATTGAAAATATAACTACTCCGATTATATTTATCTTTATATTATGATTTGCTTTATAATAATTTTGTTGTATTGTTTTCATATAGCCATTATTATCTAAATTTACTTTTACATATATATCCAATACTTCAAATCTGGATTGGTCTGCTTTAAATCCATATTTCTGCAACACATCTATATTTGTATCTGGTACAGAATTTAAACTACAAATATAATATTGTAAACTTTCTTTAAATTCTGATTTTATATGTTCTTTATCCTGTATTACTGTTTTTAAATTGCTAAGTATTATATGTTTTCCCGTGTTTGTTGTAATATCTGCTATGTACTCTATATTTGAATTTTCTCTATTTATATATTCAAGTCCTGGGTAGCTTTCTAGCTCATCATTCCATATGCTCCAGTAAATAGCATCTTCCAAAGTTTCTATTTCATGCGTTATTGCACTTTTATATGATTCTGTTTGTAAAAAATTTGCTTTAGCAATTTCAGCCCAAGAAAATCGTCTTACATTTGAATATATATTGTTTCCTAAAATCCATAATATGATTACCGATATGAATAATAATAGTCTCGCTATATTTATTTTTGACTTTTTTCTGCTTTTTTTCATGCTTTATTTTCCCTTTCCTAAGATATAATAATATTTTTATATATTTTCTATCTTGTACCCTAGTCCCCACACAGCTTTTAGATATTTTGGTTCTTTAGGATTTATTTCTATTTTATCTCTTATATGGCTTATATGCACTACTACTTTTTTTTCATATCCGTCAAATGGCTCTTTCCAAACATTTTCATATATTTGCTTTATTGAAAATACTTGTCCTTTATTGCTTGCCAAAAAAAGTAATAATTTATATTCTATAGATGTAAGCTTTATTTTTTCTCCATCAACCATTACTTCTTTTGTTTTATCATTAATTTCTAGTCCGTCTATTATTATGTTATCATTTTCTATAAGATTTCCAAGCTTAGTATATCTTCTTATATTTGACTTAACTCTTGCTATTAATTCTAGCGGTTCAAATGGCTTAGTAATATAGTCATCCGCTCCTGCATTTAACCCGATTATTTTATCTATACTTTGTGACTTTGCAGATATAAATATTATTGGAACTGAATTTGTTTTTCTTATTTCTCGTGCCACTGCAATTCCATCTATTTTTGGCATCATTATATCTAACAATACTAAATGTATATCTTTTTTCTTTAAGATTTCAATAGCTTTTTCTCCATCATAACATTCAAATACATTATAACCCTCTTCTTCTAGATAAATTTTAATTGAGTCCGCTATTTCCTTATCATCATCCACTACTAATATATTATACATCCATTTTCACCTCATATATATTGCATGCATTCATTCTTTGCACATATTCAATTTTTCCGTTTATTGTTGACTTTATTTTTTCTTCGTTTACCCCATTATTACAAATTAAAATGAAGTTACTTTCTGTTTTTTCTATTTTATCATAATTTTCAACATCTATTATAATTGATTTATCCACTAATGTGAATAAATATAGGTCATCTAGTATTCTATTTTCCTTTGTATTAAAAACATAAATTATTGGCAAGTTTTTTTCTGCTATTTTTTCTGCTATATTATTATATTGTGAATATATATATTCTATTTTTGTATTTTTCACAAATGGACTGTATATTATTGTGAAAAATATTATTGATATTATAAATAATGTATGTTTGCAACTTGCACGTTTTCTTACAAATTCTCTTAAACAATATGCTATTGCAATTATCATTGATGAATATATTGGAATTATATATCTTGTTTCAATATACGGAGCTTTTAATACTATTGTTAATAAATAAATCAAAATTGGAGTTACCAGTAAAACCATTTCTCCATTCATTTTAATATCACTCTTTTTAGGTTTTATTGCTATAATTCCTGTTAAAATTATTATAAATGGCAATAACCCATTAAAGAATTCTTTATTTATCTTTTTGCAGTATCCTACTATATTTTTTATTATATCCACTTCTACAGTTACCCCTCTGTAGCCGAAAAATATATGTGATATTGCATATGGAAATATGAGTATATAAATAACTGATGATATAAATATTCCAATATTATATATCATCAGGTTTTTGTAATTCTTTTGCTTTATGCATTTTACTGTATATATTAAATATAATACAAATGCGTAAATAAAAAAGTAATAATGTGTTAGCCCTCCAAAAATCATAAATGTAGAAATCAAAAATATATTTATTGGTCTTATTTTTTCTTTATTATATATTTTCATATGTAAGAATGTAATTATTAATATATTTAAATTACATAGTTCATACATTCTTATATATAATGTACTATTTAAGCTAATTAGTGTAAGTCCATTAATTAATGTTGTCAATACTGCATATATTTTATTTTTAAATAATTCTTTTGATATTAGATATACCATTATACTTGATATTATAAATATTGTTATATTTAATAAAATTCCAGTCCATTTTGTAAATTTGTTTATTGTAAAAGTTGCAGATATTCTTAATAGTAAATAATACAGTGGAGGATGTACATCATTTTTTTGATTTTCATATACAGGTTTTATATTATAAATTTCATTGTTGTTAACTTCTAAATAATCTTCAAAATATTCTTTATTATGCCATTTATTTAAAAAATCCTCATTATCTGCAATATTTAGTTTATTATAATTCATTAGGCCATATGAGTACATTTCATCCATATGAAAGTATTGTTTTTGATACCCAAAATAAATTCTAATTAATATCTGAACTAATATAATTATTATTAAAATGATTGTTGTCTTTTTTCTCATCTTTATTCTCCCAATATTTTTCTCCATTTATCTCATCAATTAAATATAGTGGTCTATTTTTTGTTTGATTAAATGTTCTTCCTATATATTCACCTAATATTCCAATTAATGCAAATTGTATGCCCATAAAGAAGAGTATTAATGAAATAATTATTTGATATGGTTCTATTGTTTGTTTAATAATAACATATATTAGATTAATTAGCCAAGATGCAAATGTAATAAATGATATATATATTGGCCATCTTAATGGTGAAATAGAAAGTGATGTTATTCCATCTATTGCTAGGTCTATTAATTTTTTATAATTCCATTTTGTTACTCCTGCTATTCTTTTGTCCCTATCAAAATATATTGCCTTTTTGTTATATCCTATCCAACTAAAAATACTTTTTGAGCATCTTCCTGTTTCTCTTAATTTGCACATTGCTTGTACACATCTTTTATCTAATAATCTAAAATCTCCTGTATCCTTTTGTATTGGTATTTTAGTAAACTTTTGTAATGTTTTATAGTACATAGTTGATGTGAATTTTTTTAGCCATGTTTCTCCATCTCTTGTTTTTCTTGTTGCATACACATCGTCATATCCTTTTTCCCATTCCTGTATCATTTCTGGTATAAGTTCTGGTGGATCTTGCAAATCTGCATCCATTATTATTACTGCATCGCTTTTCCTAGAATAGTCTAATCCTGCTATTATAGCTATTTCCTTTCCAAAGTTTCTTGAAAACGATATATATTCAAATCTATTATCTTTTTTTCTTATTCCTTCTATTATTTTTAAACTATTATCTTTGCTTCCATCATTTATGAACAGTACTTCAATTCTATAATTTGTTAGCTTGTCTATTATAGATGTTAGTCTATTTCTTAAAAATAGAAGTGATTCTTCCTCATTATATATTGGAATTAATATTTTAATTGTTTTCATTTTTTCCCTACCTTTATTTTTTCTATATTAATATTATATTCTTTATATCACTTAAATATTAAATTTAAAGGCTAGAAAAAGTTAAAATTTAGTAAATTTTATTCAAATATTCTCTAATTGGCAAAACAGATCTCATTACGAGATCTGTTTTTTCTATGCCCATGGATTTGCAGATTCTGGATCTTTTATACCTACCATTAATCCTACAATTATATCACTCCATATTATTTAATTTCTGTAGACCATAGTCCATGTTTGTTGCAATAAGCATATACTTTTGAACCTGGTATATATTTAAATCTACATTCTGCATTTTGTTCTGGATATAGTTTGATTTTGCATATTTTCTCACCGGCAATCATTGCCAACCACTCTATATAATGCTCTTTATCCATTACATGATTTACTTTTACAAATATTTCATCTTCGACTTTTTCATACGTTGGTATATGTTTTTCGGCTACAGCATCCATGCTATTTGGAATAATTTCTTCCATTTTTTCTCCACAGCAAACTATACCACAATTATCGCAACTACAGTCCTTTAAAACTTCGACCAGCGCTCCACATTTAGAACATTTTTTTATAATTAATTTTTCCATAATATCTTTCCTCCTACTTTTTTAAGTTATTACAATAATATCATAGTCACTATAAAAAAGCTAGATATATTATATTATTTATCTTTTATTAATTTGTAAATATCTTTAAGTTGCAAGTGCTAGTTAATTTCTTTTAATTTAGCCGTCATGTCAAAATTATAAATATACTTACCATCAATTTTTTCATAAACTTCTCCAACTTTTGCATTTTTAGGTAAATCTATCTCAAATATAGAACACGGTCCACCATCACCATTTTCTGATATACAAACCGAATTCTCATCCATTACCCAAGCATAGCCATTTCCTTTCCAGCTTTTGTTATCTAAAAAATTCTTTCTTCTCTCATATAAGTTATATTCTTCTAATACTTTGTCATTTTCATTCATACCTTTACCTTCATCCATCATATTTTTTAATGCATTTTTTAAATCTCTAATAAATTCCTTTATGAAACCATTACTATTATTATTGTTTCTTTCAAATATATTTAAGTCCAATATTTCACCTCCTATTTTTCTAATTTACTTTCTCCTGTTGCATAATTAATAATAATTCCATTTTGCACATTATATACATATACATTAAATTGTAATTTTCCATTGTCTTCAATAGAATATGCTTCAATATTTACACCATTTGCTAATTTATTTTCGCCCTCAAAATATGGGGTAACTCTATATAGGACATGGTTAGTTTGATTTTCCTTCAAATAATTATAAACCTGATCTTCAAATTGTTTCATTCCATTTATATTAAAGCTTTGTGTCCCTGTCATTATGTTTCTTTTATCCACATCTATTCCACCTAATTTCCACGCAATTATATGACATCTATGATATAGATATCCTCCTGGAATAGTGTTTGTGTTATATTTTTGTTGTTTAAATCCTGTTGGTGTAATTGAAGAATAATCATCTTTTTCGTCATCTTCATTAGCCTTTTTCCAACTAGTTTTTATCATTGCCCTTCCGCACTCTGCCATTTTCTAAATCAGAATAATAATCTTTCTGTATACTTATGTCTTGCGCAGTAAATTGAGGCACATTGTTGTTTATTTCAATAAATATTTCTCCACTGTATTTTGGAATATTTGATATAGCGTAAGAAATTTTGTCGTTTTCTATAATATTGCTTGTTTGGTTTCCCTTTCCAATGTTAAAATTTACGCTTACAGCAGTTATTATAATATATAACAATATTATTGCAATACGCTTTAATTTTTTTTTATTTTTATTCATACATTTCACCCATATATTTAATATCATAATATATGATTTTTTTCAATATTTGTATAGCTTGATTTTCCTATATTGCTCTATGCCAACCTGTACACAGTGATACTTGGAATGGAGACATTCCTCAACCTTTCTCCTTCCTCTTTTATTTTTTCTATAAAAATATTCTATCAAATCGGTATCTTTTATTCATTTTTTTAAATTACCCTACTAAAAGTTTATACAAATTTATATCAATTTTAAATATTTTTCAATATTTTGAACATATTTTTTTAGAAAACCTTTTTTTATATTTGGTAGTATATGCAAGAAAACCACTTTTCTATGAAACCTTTATTGTACCCAATTGTAAAAAAGAGACTCAAACTTACGACCTTCGGGTTATGAGAATTTAATAAGTATTTTTGAGAAATTTTGTTAACTTGAGTTTTTATTAGTTTTAATAGGGTTAGAGCAAATTGGTGTGATTATGAAAATCGTTAAAATCTGTGCTTTTTTGCAATGATTGTCCCCAATTTGTCCCCAAAAATTTTTAATAAAATGGCGGTTAAAATAATGAAAATTTGTGATATTTTAAATAATAATGAAAGTGAAAATTTATTGAAAGAATGGTTAGAATTTAGAGAGGAAGATTTATGTCATATGGAGGAAGAAGATAAAAAGTATATGATTAACTTTGATGATTATTCTGAGAAGATTCTAAAAAATGTTACCAAGGAAAGTTATAATTATGTTTCTAAAAAATTAGAATTTATGTATGATGATTTTATTGATTATTGTACTCATTGGAATAATAAGTATTATATGAACGGATTTAGCGATGCTATTAAGTTGATCATAAGTGGATTAAAATAATAACATAAAATAATAAAAAGTGTGAATTTTGCTTTGCTAATCAAATGTCATTTTTCACACTTTTATGATAATAATAAATTTAATTTATCTGCCACCGTTAATTAAAACTTTTAAATTATTCCATGTCCAATTATATATTTTATCTGATGTTTTAGCAGCCCTTGGTTTTTTGCAAACTTCATTTGCTCTTCCATGTAAAAGAAAATATGGAATTCCTTCTTCTTGTGCTATTGAGACCTCAGCAGAAACTCCAGTTGCCTCATTTGTATGTTTACCACAAATCACAGCAACAACATCGCATCCTTTTATTCTGGTTCTAGCATTAGCTTTCCAATTAGTGTCAATCGCTTCCTTTATTGACATATCAGTTATCTCAAAAGGAGAATCTTCATTTTTTGCTTGTCCTACTAATAATGTTTTTAAATCAGAATCATTGTCATAATCAAAACTTATAAATGTTCTTTTTTTAGACATATTACATCACCTCCATTCCCTATATTTGTTTTTTATCTACAAGTTTCCAGTAATGATATCCTAAAGCTGTAAGTTTACATGACTTAGAATTCATAGCAGCAAAATACATATGTTCCTCATCTATTGGTACTACTAATCCCACACTAGCCAGTTTTTGTAGTTCTTTAAATATTGTAACATTTCTTTCATCTGCATATGGCTCAATAACTTTGTGTTCTATATTAATCGCATTAGTATATTCAAATGATGGATCTAACTTAAACTCATCTTGTGGAGTTTTAAAATACTTTGTTAGATTTCTAATAATGCTAATTGGCACTTGTGGTTCTATTTCTCTAATTGAATTAAATTCTTTAACATTTGTTTTAAATATTGGTCTTTGTTCCCAGTCTCCTAACGCTTGGTCAATATATGCATAAATACTACTTGGTGTTATTTTTCCATTAATATTAGCTGCACCACCTTTTAAACCTTCTAATAATAAATTTGTAAATACACCATGTCCATTTATTTCTTTTGATGTTTCGGAATCAAGACTAGACGTTAGTATAGAAACCCCCTCAGATATTGTGCATTCATATCCTGATTCTATACTTGGTTTACCAATTGCTCCCGAATAACAACAATCAAGTATAATTATTTTATTTCTAATTTTGGACGAATTGGCTATTTTCAATATGTCATTCATTGAAACTCCCCAATCATTTTCTGTAAAATCCGGTGTAACTATATAACCACCTAATTCATTTATGTATCCATGTCCGGAAAAATAAAATAGTGCTGTATCAGTAGTTCCTTCAAATAATTTTTTTATTAAACCTAATAACTCGCCTTTCTTTTTAACATTTAATGCTGTTTTCACATCAAAATTAGGAGAGCCATCTCCGTTTGTATCAATAATATTAGCCAAAGCTGTTGCATCATTTACACAACACTTTAATTCATTACCTGGATAATCATTTATGCCTACAATTAATGCTTTACTCATTTTAAATACCTCCTATAACCTATTTTTATTTAATGTTCTATTAGTTTTTCACCATTTAACCATTTTCTTAGTGTGATATACTTATTTTTTATTTGACTATCATTCACCCAAAAGTCAAATTTGCCATTTTGGTCTTTTACATAATCTATGTATGGATATAAACCTAAATATTCCATACCTTCATATTCATTACTTTCTTCATTTAAAATTGGTAATATGGCTGCTCTATTCTTTTTTCCATCTGCATATCCTAATTCCCAAGGACACCACTTTGAATTAACAATATTTCCTGTAGCAATATAAGATAATCCGGAGCATCTATTCATTCTTTCTCTCAATATTCTTGCTGTTTCTGAAGATACATTTTCTCTATCTTGTAATTTTTCTTCTTTCCAATCTATATAAACCTTATATCCAGCTTCTTCGAATTTCCTATATAATGCTTCTACAAGTTGTTTATCCATAAAACTGTGCGATATAAATAAATCATAGCATTTGTTATTATCAAATTTTCTATTTTCTAATAATAGAGAAAACTTATTTAAACCACTATATTTATTTACTTCATTTTGTAAAAAATCTTTAGTTAGAATCATATTTTCACCTCCCATTTACTTATGTTTCTATGCTAATTTATTATCTTTTATATATTCTTTTACTCGATTTTTCTTTTGCATATGCTTTATATATCATACTTTCATTGCAGAATTTGCTCATCTTTCCATTTTCTTATTTTTTGCTTATAAACTATCAAGGCATTTTTTTATAAAAACTTGCATATTAGTTCTACTTGATTTTTCAAACTTGTCCATTAAGTTTTTAACTTGTTGTATATCTGTTTCTCCTTTATTTGTTGGAAATAAATCTCTATATAACCTACCTTTTTCTTTATTATTTGGTAATTTATCTATTAGTTTTAAATCTAACAATACTTCATCTAGATTATTTTTATTCCAAATTGGAACTATGTAAGGATTTAACCAATGATTTTTAAACATTTCTCCTGAGATGTATTTCTGCTTTCTATCCTCACTGGTATCATCCAAATCCATAATTGGCATTACTGAAAAATTTATTAATTGTCCTTTTTCTTCTTCAACTACATATTTTTTGTTAAAAGCTCTTCTGTTTTTAAATATGTTATTTCCTAATACAGTCATTAAACTATCTATTTGTATGCTCGTTTTTCCATTACTTTCTGCATATATTTCTATAGGCAAATGTAAGTTACTTTTTATATGCTCTGCTAACAATAATTCACTTTTTCCATGTACTATTGCAATTCCTTTGCAATAATTAGGTTTCCTCACCATTGGCAGTTTCCTCATTATCTTCTAGAGCATATTTAATTTCTTCAAAATCAATATAGTCTGTTGTTGGTATTCCACCAAAAAGACCTTTAAAATACAAATCACGAGCATTATTATTTCTTTGTATTTTTATTCCATATTCCTTTATAGAATTTATTGTTTTATTTCCATTATAATCTGTTGACAAAATATAAATATTTTCTTTTGGTAGTATTTCTAATAATAAAGTATTGTGAGTTGTTATAATTAATTGTCCTGTAATTTCATCTTTTATTGACATTATAATATTTTTCATTAATACATCATGTATTCCATTATCTATTTCATCTAGTATAACTGTTTCCCCTAATAGTGAACCTATTATTGTATCAAACTGATTTAGTATTCTTCTTGTTCCATCAGACTCTAATCTTGAAGGAATAGATTTTATTTGTCCACCTATCATTTTATTAAAATATAATTCATAATGTATTCTATCTTCTTTTTCATTTATTTCATATTTAACTTCTTTTATATCTGCATATGCTTGTGTAAAGAATATATTTAAAACATTTTCATATTTCTTTATTTCAGATAACTTATCTTTTTTTACAATTCCTTTTTGTATATTATTTAATTTTCTTACTCTCACAAAACCATCTGGCATTATTCTTAAAGCACCCTTATCAACATGTACTGTCATTAACCAAATTTCATTTATTACTTCAATAATATTTTTAGATATATTATTATCTATATATTCTTTATTCTTCTCTATAGTCTCAAATGATAATAAAGATAAAAAAGTATATTTCCCCCAATATTTATCAATTCCATCAATTAATTCTTCATTATATTTTTCATTGATAAATATATTCTTATTTAAGTTTTTAATAATTTTGTTATCTTCTTTCTTTATTTCAAATAGATATGCTCTTTGCTTTCCAGCTGTATAATATAGTTTTTCTTCTATAATTTCATCATCAAATTTTATATAATAAAATCCTTCTTTATTATTAATTTTGAAACCATATTCAATTTCAGTTGCTTCTTCTTCATCTATCATTCTATATTCTTTTAAATTAAGTGATAACTGAAAAATTTGTCTTATCTCTGTTGGTAACTGATCTGACATTTCTTCTTGTATTTTCCAAAACTCTTTTGGCATTTTATTCATTGCAATATCCGTTGCTCTTGACATTGTTGATTGTTGTAATAACTTAAATAATTCTACAATGTTAGTTTTACCACTTCCATTTTCACCATATATAGATATAAATTGGTTTGTTTTTGTTTTTGTTCTATTTAGGTTAAATTCAATATCTTTCAAAGATTTAAAATTTTTAGCTTTTACATATGTGAACATTCTATCAACCTCCTATAATATTGTATCATCTTTAGTTTATTCTATACTATTTTACATCATTTTTTTGTATGTGTCAATTATTTTTAATACATTTTGTATGCTTTTTAGTAAACTTTATATATTATTTTATGCTATTTTTATAAAATTAGTACATATTTTGTATTATTTACTTTTTTGTTTAAATTAAAATAAGCAGACTTTTATGTCTGCTTTGGTGTGTAGATTTTTGTATACTTATTCAAATATACTTTTATATTCTAATGGCACTATGTTTTCATATAATAACACAAATTGTGAATTTACTTGCTTATAATCATGATAATGTCCAAAATACCATTTCTTAAATTCACATTTTTCTGATATTTCTTGTAAATAATCAGTTAAAATGTCTTTTTTATACATTGGATTTAATAATGTTTGTATACTAGTAGGGCAACAATGAGAAATTATATAATCAACTTTATAATTTACTTTTTCTAAGTTCTTAATTCCATTTTTCATTTCTTCTTCAGTTGGAAGTTCTAGGTCCCACCAAGAAAAATCTCTAATTCTAAAATATGCTCCTCTTTTACGATATTCATATATTCTTTCTTCTTCATCAAGACTTAATATTCCATCTTTTATGTCATGTGATTTTGCTCCACCAAATGTGAAAAACTTTTTATTATTTATATCAAATACTTCTACACGCATTAAATGTAAAACAGAATCTCTTATTTTATGTACTTTACCTCCATGCCATTCTTCTACTGGATAATTATATAATCTTGTAAAATTTTCGTGATTTCCATCTACAAATAATGTTGTAAAATTCTTTTCATTTAGATAATCCAACCAATACTTTTCTTGTATATTTTCTTTTTCAAATGTCCATATTCCTCCAAAGTCACCGCAAATGATTACATAATCATCTTTGCTCATCTCTTTTTGAATCGGAAATTTATCAATTAGAAATCTGCTAAAATCAGCATGAGTATCTCCTGTAATGTAAATCATATACATCCGACCTCTCTTTTATTTACATTTTCTATAGCTTTATTTAATGTTTTTATAACTAATTCTGCACAATGTTCTTTTTCTTTTGGCAATCCTCCTAATTTTTCTATGATTAATTCTGCATCTACATTTTTTGCATCTTCCATCTTCATATTTTTTATGCTTCGAGTTACTTCACAACAAGATGCAATAACTGGAGGACATCCTTTAGCATAAAATTTCGCATCTTCTATTATATTATCCTTATTTATTTTTATATATATTTTAATTATATCACTGCAAACTTCGTTTTCTACAATTCCAATTCCATCCGCATTTTCAATTACTCCAAAATTTATAGGATTTTCAAAATACTCAACTACTTTTTTACTATACATCTTACTTTACCTCTTGTTGGTATTTTATAACATTTTCCCATATATATCAATATAGAGTAGCTTTTTTGCTACTCTATACAAACATTTTTTGTAATAATCCATTTTTTAGTTCATTTAACTTCGTATATCTTTTTTCTTCTTGATATACTTTTTTATCTAAGGTAGTAAGAATATTTGATGTTTTTTCTTGTTCTTTTTTGTCTGGTACTTCTATTGGTATATTTATCATTGATTCATATGATAAACACATTCGTACACTACCTTCTAATCTTTTGTTCATTTCATATATAAACTTTGGTGATTCAAAAAAATATTCTAAATATTCTGGCAATATTTTCTCATTACACTTGAAACATATATACATTGGACTAATAATTCCATTTTTATTCTTCTTCATTCTCGCAATAGAACCGACGTTAATACGGGCAGGATTATATGCAAAATCATCATTTTCAATTATTTTATAATTAGTAGTATCCTCACTTGCTACCATTCTATCTTTAAAATGTTCTGATTGTAGTATAAATCCATCTTTATTACTTACACTGTATACATCTTTAATCTCATTTTTTGAATTTCTTGTAGATTTTTGAAAAATCAACTCTTCTATTTTCATGCAATTATTATATTTATTATTAAATATTCTCTGAATTAACCCTTTTTTATATATCTTAAGGGCTTCTATTTTTTGCTGTTGTAGTTCTATTTTTTTATCTAATAAGCTTAAGAAATTGGCTATTTTTTCTTGTTCTTCAATGTCTGTTATTGAAAATATGTAACTACCATATTCAACAGAATTTATTCCAGGTTGTCCTGATCTCATAGACATTATTTTTATCCAATTATTATATTTTCTTAATTTGGTTTGTGAAAAAATAAATTTGGAATTATACTGTTTTTTTATATTAGCACGAATCAAAAAACCAGCAAAATACATTTTTCCATCATTTTTATTATATAAATAGGTTTTTCCAGTACTAGCACCTGTCCTTGCAAATAATATATCATTTTCTTTTACTAAAAATTTATCATCCAATTTGTCTAACGGTGAAACTGGATCATTAATATATAATGATGAGTTTTCATCTATATCAGTTATTCTTATATATTTATTTATTCCATCAAAATCAGTTGATGCTGAATTCATACCATATGATATATCTGAAGAAATTTCTTTTAATCTTTTAAATTTCCATTCCTCTTTAAACTCTTTAAATCTCAATTTAGGAACTAACAATTTCTCACCTTCAATCTGTCCTTTAGTTTTAACCTTAATATACTTAATGACAGACATTGTATAATATATACGGAGGTGAAAAAGATGCTATTTAAAGCAAAAAACAAAGTATTATATAAAGATTGGATTTGGGATTGGTTATTTTATAAAAAAGACTATATCAAAGAATCTACATATGCAAATTATTCTAATATTATTTCTAACCATATAGCACCAAATTTAGGAAATTATTACCTAAATGAATTAGATAATAAAACAATTCAAAAATTTTTATTAGATAAATATAGAAATGGTAGACTGGATAATCTAGGAGGATTATCTAACAAGACTATTAGAGATATTATAGCAATAATAAAAAGTAGTTTAAAAGCTGCATCTAAAGAAGGTCTTATTCAAAACTTAAATCTAGATTTTATATATCCAAAATCTAATTCAAAAGAAAAAATATACACTCTTTCAAGACAGGATCAAGATAAGTTAACAAATTATATTTTAATAAATAATTCAGTAAAAGGCTTGGGAATTTTATTAACATTATATTCGGGAATTAGAATAGGAGAATTATGTGCATTACAATGGAAAGATATTGATTTTAAAAATAATATGTTACATATAAATAAAACGCTTCAAAGAGTCTATATTAAAGATAATAATGTTAAAAAATCAAAAGTTATAATAACAAATCCTAAAACTCATAATGCAGAAAGAGATATTCCTCTTAATAAAGATTTTGCAAAAGAATTGAAAAATTATAAAACTAATTCAGAAGACTATTTATTATCTTGTACTAATAAATGGATAGAGCCGAGAACATATAGAAGATTTTTTGAAAGAACTTTAAAAAAAGCAAATGTTGAAAAAATTAATTTTCATGGATTAAGACATACTTTTGCAACAAACTGTATTAAGTTAGGAGTAGATTATAAAACCGTTAGTGAGTTATTGGGACATACTACAGTAAATATTACATTAAATTTATATGTTCATCCTCAAATGTCACAAAAAAGAAATGTATAAATTTAATTTGTAAAAATTTTCAAGAAAAAGTTCTTAAATAATTCCATTTTTTTATTTTTTATGATATACTTTTTTTGACCTTTAAGGTTAAAACTAAAGGACAGATTGAAGGTGAGAATTTGGCAGTACCTAAATTGAGATTTAAAGAATTTAAAAATGATTATATAAAATATATGATTGGAGATACTTTAAAAGTAAAAAGTGGTAGAGATCAAAAGCTAGTTGAATGTATTAATGGTAAATATCCAATTTTGGGTACAGGTGGAAAAATAGGAAGTACCAATAATTTTTTATGTAATAAGCCTTCTGTATTAATTGGTAGAAAAGGAACAATAGACAAACCACAATATATGGATACACCATTTTGGACAGTTGATACATTATTCTATACTGACATCAATGATAACTTTAATGAAAAATATATTTTCTATGCCTTTCAAAATATAAATTGGAAAAAGTATGATGAGTCAACAGGTGTTCCTAGTTTAAGTTGTAAGACAATAGAAAATATTACTTATTATATTCCTAATAAAAATGAGCAAGAAAAAATAGCCAATTTCTTAAGCTTATTAGATAAAAAAATAGAACTACAACAGCAAAAAATAGAAGCCCTTAAGATATATAAAAAAGGGTTAATGCAAAAACTTATTAATTCTAACAATTGTGAAGAAAAGAGTGTTTCTGAATTTGGCACTATTATAACTGGTACTACTCCCTCCAAACTAATTCATTCCTATTGGAATAATGGCACTATAGCTTGGATAACACCTTCAGATATTACGGAAGGTAAAGATATTTATAATTCGCACGATATGTTAACACCAGATGGGCTTAAAGCAGGAAGATTTGTTCCTGCAGGAAGCGTTTTAATAACTTGTATAGCAAGTATTGGTAAAAACGCAATTTTAAAAATAGATGGTTCTTGTAATCAACAAATTAATGCTATAATTCCAAATAAAAATTTTAATGCTGACTATTTATATTATTTATTTGAAATGAAGAAGGACTACTTACAATCTACTGCCGGAACTTCTGCAACTTCTATTATCAATAAATCTTCTTTTGAAAAATTAGCTTTTAAAGTACCTAAATTGGAGGAACAAAATAAAATATCAAAAATATTAAATTGTTTAGAATTAAAAATTGAAAACGAGAAATTAAAATTTGAAAAATTAACTTTTTTAAAAAAATCTCTACTACAGCAAATGTTTATTTAAAAAGGATTACACTTTGAAATGTAATCCTTTTCTATTACTTTAATTCTTTTAGTCCTAGCTCTCTTAAGTATTTATTAAGCTCTTCTGTTACTTTTTTATCTTCTTCATCTATTTTTTCTAATTCCACTTGGACAGCATCTAAATCTATTTCTTCTTCCTCTTCAAAAGTATCTACATAGCGTGGTATATTTAAATTATAGTCATTTTCTTTTATTTCTTCCATAGTAGCTAAATGAGCATATTTTTCTACTTCTTTTCTTTCTTTATATGTATTTATAATTTTGTCTACATCTTCGTCTCTTAATCTATTCTGATTTTTCCCAGGTTCAAAATCTTTTGATGCATCAATAAATAATATATTATCACTTGTTCTACACTTTTTAAATACTAATATACAAGTAGGAATTGAAGTTCCATAGAATATATTAGCTGGTAATCCTATTACTGCATCTAAGTAATTTTTATCTTTTATTAAATATTCTCTGATAGTCCCTTCACTTGCTCCTCTAAATAAAACACCATGTGGTAATACTACTGCCATTGTTCCATTATCATCTAATAGATAAATCATATGTTGAATAAATGCATAATCTGCTTTCGATTTTGGTGCCAATTTTCCATAATTGCTGAATCTCTCATCATTTAAAAATTTTTGGTCTGCTGACCATTGAGCTGAATATGGTGGATTTGCAACAATCGCTTGAAATCTCATTTTCATATGTTCTTCACATGGATCTTCTAGAGTATCTCCATTATATATATCAAATCTATTAAAAGGAACTCTATGAAGTAACATATTCATTCTAGCTAAGTTATATGTTGTACTTACTTTTTCTTGTCCATAAAAAGCACTTACTTTTACATCTTTTTGTCTTGCTACTCTTAATAATAATGAACCAGAACCACAAGTTGGATCATATACATTCTTTAAGTCTTTAATTTCCATTGTTACTATTTTAGCAAGTATATTTGAAACTTGTTGAGGTGTATAGTATTCTCCTGCTTTTTTACCCGCACTTGCTGCAAATTGTCCTATTAGGTATTCATATGCATCTCCTAAAACATCAATTTCTGTATCTTCAAATGCAAAATCTATATCATTTATCTTTTGCATAATTGTACCTATTAGTTTACTTCTTTCTTTTTCTCCTCTACCTAATTTTGAAGAATTCAAATCCATATCCTCAAACAAATTCTCAAAATCATGTTGGCTAGCATTTCCAAATGTAGATTCCGAAACTTTGCTAATTGCTTTATTTAATATTGATATATCAAAATTCCCCGTTTCTACCAATTTTATCAAATTGGTAAATAAATATTGAGGCTCTATAACATATCCAACATCGCTATCTTTTGTTAAATCTTCGATTATAGCCTCTCTATAATCTTCTTTTTCCCATGCTTGTTCATATGTTAGTTTATCTTTATTTAAAAGTTTTTCTTCTATGTAACTTACTAATCTTTCTGATAAAAATCTATAAAATATTAATCCTAATATATAATTTTTAAATTCAGAAGCATCCATTGTCCCTCTTAAATCATTTGCCATACTCCACAATTTAGAGTGTAACTCTGATTGTTGTTTGTTTTGTTTTTCTGCTACATTCATTTCTATTTCTCCTTCTATTTAAATCTATTAATTAAATTTACAATAAAATCTTTTATGGATTTTGTTATATTTACTTTTTCAATTAAAGGCTTATCTATCTTTTCTTTAATTTTTCCTGTATCTAATATTCCTGAGTACTCATATTCTCCTATAATATCATTCAACAAATTAATATCAATATCATACTTTTTAGCTATTTCTTCAATTTCTTTACGACGATGTTCATCCATAAAGTTATAATAATTTTCTTCAACCGAATCATTTTCATTAAGAGTTGGTATAATTTTATTTAAGAATTCTCTAATTAAATCAGATTTAAGTCTTAGGTCTTTATTATCTGCATTTTCCAATTTATTTAGAATATCCTTAATATCTTTATCTGTCTGCTCTTTATCAGCTAAATCAATTGATTTCATTAAATTTAAAATATAGTCGACATTTATTTTATCTGTATACATTAATTCTAATTCAAAATCAATATCATTTAGTATACTAACTTTATTTTGTACTTCTTTACCAGTAGCTAAATCTAAATATTTGCTCTTGTAATCTAAATATTCTTGATGTGATATAAAAACTTCTTCCTCTGTAAATTTAAATTCTCTAAATATTCTAAGTTTTATTAAAATTTTAGTTAACTCTCTAAATATAACAATAAATTCTTTCTTTTCTTCTTCTGATTGTATTGTGTCTACAAATTCCACTGTCGGAACAACTTCTTTTAATTTTTTTGCTACTTCAATAAATTTTTCTTTATAGTACTCGTATGGTTTTAATAGAACTTCATCTGGATCACTTGTATCAGAAAAAATCCTTATAGCATTATCTACAGCTTTTTTTGTTGTTCTAAAACTTACTATATTTCCTTGCGTTTTTGTTGCTTTTTCTACTCTATTCGTTCTTGAAAAAGCTTGTATTAAATCATGATATTTTAAAGCTTTATCTACATACAATGTATTTAACTTTTTACTATCAAAACCAGTTAAAAACATGTTTACTACGATTAAAATATCTATTTCTGCATTTTTTACTCTTTTAGAGACATCTTTAAAATATCCATCAAATGTATTTACAGAATAATTAGTATCAAACATTTTATTATAATCGTTTATAATTCTCTCTAAACTTTGACATGAAAGTTCATCTTTACCCTCATAATCTTCATTTGGTCCATATGTAAATATTGCTGCTATTTTTAAATCGGTTTTTTTAGTTTTAAAACAATCATAATATTTTACTAATTGTGGTATACTAGCAGTTGCAAATATGGAGGTATATGTCATATCATTAGTCTTTAATGGATGCATTGTAAGTATTCCTTCAGTAATGTTATTTATTCTTTCATCAGCCATATAAGCTTCTTCGGTATTAATTCCTTCAACTTCTACATAATCAATGTTGTCTAGATTTGCATCTATTGTTTTATAATAATCTACTGAAAATCCCAATACATTACCATCATTTATCGCATCTTTTAACAAATACTTATGTAAACATTTCTCAAAAATATCTGCCGTAGTTCTTCCATCTTGACTCTTATTATCTGGAAATCTTGGTGTCCCTGTAAATCCAAAATATTGAGCTCTATTAAAATGCATTTTTATAGTTTTATGCATATCACCAAATTGGCTTCTATGGCATTCATCTATAATAAATACCACTTTTTCATCTTTGTATTTTTCCATTAATTCCGAATATCTTGGGCTATTTATAGCATTAGCCATTTTTTGAATTGTAGTTATAATTAATGGCTTTGTTGAATCTTGTATATTTTTAACTAATTTATATGTACTATTTGTAAAATCTACTGAACCGGGTTCAAATTTATTGAATTCATCAAATGTCTGTGTATCTAAATCTTTTCTATCTACCAAGAAGAAGACTTGTTTAATATCTGGTTCGTTTGCTAAAATTTGACTGGCTTTAAATGATGTTAATGTTTTTCCTGAGCCTGTGGTATGCCATATATATCCATTGTTATTCGTTTCTAAGGCTTGTTTTACGAGTGCTTCTACTGCATACACTTGATATGGTCTCATTACCATTAATTGTTTATCTGTTTCATTAATAACCATATATCTTGCAATCATTTTTGACACAAAACATTTTTCTAGAAAATACATAGAAAATTCACTCAAATTACTAATTCTATTGTTTTCTTCATCAGTCCAGAAAAATGTATAGCCAAAATTAATCTCTCCATCTGTATTTGCAAAATATTTTGTATTCACACCATTACTTACAACATATATCTGTATGAATTTATATAATTCTTTGTATGATGTTCTTCTATATCTTTCAATTTGATTTACAGCTTCTTTTAGTGTTTTCCCTCTTGCTTTTAATTCTATTTGAATTAGAGGTAGTCCATTAATAAAAAGTGTTACATCATATCTAGTTTCTTTTTCTCCTGTTATACTTGTTATTTGATTTGAAACTTGATATATATTTTTACACCATTGTCTAGTATTAAATAATTCTATATATACTTTTTCTCCATCATCTCTTTCTAAAAATTGCTTTTCTCTTAAAATTTTACTACTAGCAAAAACGCCTTTTCCTGTAATCATTGTATAAAGTCTATCAAATTCTCTATCCGATAGTTCTTTTCCATTTAATTCATCTATATTATGCTTATTTACTTGTTTTCTAAAATTTTCTTTTACATCATTTAAATTTTTTAGATTAATCCTAGTATAACCTAATAATTCTAAATGTTTAATCAATTTTTCTTCAAGCATTGCTTCGCTTTCATGTTCAAATGACATTATTTATTCCCCCAAAAATTATTTATAATAACTCTAGTATATTTTATATCATAAAATGACAATTTTCTCAACATATACTTGCAAATATTTACAATTAATTTCTATGAAAAAAATGATCATAAGGATAACCCGCTTTAATATATAACTCCGTTAACTCCATTTTGTATTTCTCCAATAACTCTAAATACTTCTGTTTAAAAACATTTTTGCATAGCCATTCAACACCTTTACTAACAATTACAACTTTATTATTAGTTAAATATTTATAATTTTCAAAACCACTATTACACATTTTCTTAATTGCTTTTCTAACGGTTATATCTTTTCTGTTAAAATATTCGCATAGTTGTTTTATATCCATATCATCATTCCACCAATTTTCATTGTGTTCTATTTTTAGCAATTCTTCATATTGTTTTATTCTATCTTCAAAAAAATCCACATCAGCATCAGTTAATGATTTTTTTTGAAAGTAAACTTGATATAACCATACATATCCTTCATCTAAAATAAAATATTTCCTACTTTTTACTTTCTCACTTCTCCATCTACAAGTTGGATGTTTTTTTAACATAACTTCTACAGCTTTTCTTAAATCTTCATGTGTTATTTCCTTTCCATCTTTAGTAGTAACACCTAACAATTTAAATCTCTTTAAAATTTTATTATAAGATAAGAAAATACTATCTAAAACTTGCTCTGAATCTCCCCACATTTTTTATCACTTCCTTACTATAAAAATTTATTAATGCTAGTTTACGAAGCATTAATAATTAGCAAAATTTATTTTGCTCGAATTAAATCATAGTCGAAATCTTTGATTTCGTGTCTATGATTATATGCGTGTAGTATTTTTTAGTACCTAATATTCGCCAGCGTGGTGTTTTGACACCCTTTTCGCTGTTTAGGGCAAAATGCCCTAATACCCTTTTTGCTCTCCGAGAGATATTTTTTTAACTATTTTTGTTATTTTATTTTAAAAAAATTAGGACAATTTAGTTTAAATTTTTATACCTACTTGTCCTAATTTTTTTATAAATTTTTATTTACTTTTTTGCAAAAATACATTATAATTTTTATAGAAAATATTTAAAAAAGTAACATTTTTAGTTAGCAATTGTTAGCGCAATTACTAACTTTTTTCTTTTTAATTCTATGATCTATATCATTAATTTTAACTAAGTAGCACATCTCATATAATCTCGAAATAATAGAATTTGCTGTTTCTATTTCACCATTTAAACTTAATCTTTCAGCTAAAGAATTTTGATTATAATTTGTTGTTATAATTACTGGTAAATTATTTTCATATCTGCTATTTATTATAGTAAACAATTTTTCTAATCCCCATTCACTCGGCTTTTCTTTTCCTAAATCATCTATAATCAACAAATCAACTTTTTCATATAATTTTATAATTTCCATTTCAGAAATATTATTATCTGAATCATATGAATTTTTCAATTCTGCTAATAAATTAATTAAGGTTCCATATATGATTGGTATTCCATTTTTTATTAATTCATTTGCAATACTACAGGCTAAATGTGTTTTTCCAACTCCATTATTTCCTGCCAAAATTAATCCTTTTCTTTCTTTTGAATTTACTAATTTCTCACTATACTCTTTTAAACTTTGATATACTTTTTTGTTATTTGAATTGACTTCAAAGTTTTCAAATTTATAATTTAAATTTCTTTTACTCATCTTACTATTTTTTATTATCTTTTCCACTTTTTGTGCAAATTCTTGCATTAACTCTAGTTTTCTTTCTTCTTCTAACATCTTTAACTTTTTAAGATCATATTCATTCCAATAAAACTCGGCTTCTTTACAATTACATCTTTCATAATCTAGTGTTAAAACTTTTTTGTCACCATATAACTGCCATTCTATTGTTTTTCTATATAATTTGTTTTTACAGTATTCACACTCAATATAATCATTTTTATCAACCGAGGGTTTCAAAATTTGATTCATCTATTCTTGTCTCCTTTCTATTCTCTTCTTTTCTTATCTCTTCTTTTCTTATCTTTTCTTGTGTAGAATTATAAAAACTTTTTTCATTTTTAGATTCTTCAATTACTTTATTAGATTTTGCAATTTTGTTTAGTTTTTCAATACTTTGATACTTGTTCCAATTTTTCACAAAGTATGTATTATCTTTATAAATTAGCATACCTAAATCGATAAATTTTCTGAAAACTTTCGTAAAAGTTTTGGAAGATTTTCCGATAATGTTCGTAAAATCTTCAATTTTAAATGGTACATTATCACTAATATATAGTCCACCATTTCTGTTACATTCTCCAGCAATAGTTAAAATTTGAATCCATAATCTAAAATAGGTGTCCCCTTCCCTTTCTTTTAGTAGTATTTTAATTTTTCTATTAGAGAATATATCTGTCTTCACTTTTATCCATCCAACTTGTCCCATTTCCTCCCTTCTTTCTAATTAATTTGTTCTAAAGAATCGTTTTCTTTTTTACTTAGATAAATATCTAGTGCTTCTTTTCTAAATAAAATTCTTTTTCCAACTCTAGAACATGGAATTTGCTTTCTTCTTACTAATTGTGTAATTAGCCAGTATGAAATTCCTAAATATTCTGCTGCTTCTTTGGCTGTTAAAGTAGTTCTTTGCATTTTTGCTGTTGCCATATTTCTCATCTCCTTTCAGTTTTTTTCTAATTGTAGTTGACATACATAAATTATTATGGTATTATCTTGTCATACAATTGTTATTTATATTTTGTGTTGTATGGCTCATTTATATAATATTTTTCGTATATAAGTAACCTTACAATTACAAAAAAATGTAAAAAAATTAAATTTGTAGATGTTTGGAGGAAAAAATGTCATTATACAATATTACTTTCGATACTAATAATAAAACAGAATGTTTAAATCATTTTTCTATTGAAAAAAAGAAAGGTTTTATTTTCGAATCAGTGAATCGCTGTGAAATAAGACCTGTTGGAAGTATTCTTATAGATTTTCTTAATATAGATTTTGACAGTGATAACGATATGATTAACTTCATTGCTAAATATTGTTTTGAAGATTTATTATTAAAATTAGCTAGAAAATCTAAAATGGATATAAGTAAATATTATAAAAAAGAAAATTTTTTTATAACACAGCAAGCATTATCAAATCTATTCTTCGAACTAGAATCTGAATATGAAGATGACTTTACATATTATCAAGATACATTTATAAAACTTTTAACTACTGAAAAAGATAGTATTAGTCCTGCTGAATTCGATGATATTGAGGCTGATTTCAGAGCAGAATTTCCTGATTTATTCGAAGATGAATCTGCTAATTTGGATTTAATATCCCTAAATTATAGAATTAATGATTTGAAATTAGACTTTACAATGGATGATTTCTACTATTTTCATAAAGAACTTAATCTACCTAGGAGTATTCCATTTTCTTTCAGGACAGATGATTATCTTAATGTATTATTTATCTCCTTTAAGCAATTATTATCTTTAAATAGTGATATAAAAATAAAGAAATGTGCTAATTGCAATAAATATTTCATTCCTAAAACAATGCATGATACTAAATATTGTGATGAAATATTTAAAGATAATAAAACTTGTAAAGAAATCGGAAGAGAATTAGCTTTCAAAGAAAGACTAGATAAAAATCCTTTATTAAAAACTTATAGAACCAGATATCAAACTCTTTCAAAACAAGCAGCAGAAAGAGACCATCACGAAATGTATGAATACTTTAAAAAAGTAGGTCCAGAAATAAGAAAGAAATTCATTAATAATGAAATTACAGATAAAGAATTTCAAGACTGGATTGATAGTACTAAAGTTAGGAAAAAATAATTTTATATAAAATCCTTGCCATAAGTATACTGAAAGGAGGTGAAAAAAGTAATGGCAGGGTATCTTGAAAAGAGAGGCAAGCACTCATGGAGATTAATTGTATCACATGGCTTTGACAGTTATGGAAATAGGATTAAGTACACAAAGAGCATCAAAGTAAATAGTAGACGTGAAGCAGATAGAGAACTTGTGAATTTTGTTTATGAAATTGAAAACGGTATTGTTTTACAAAACTCTTCAATGACTTTTAAAGAATTTACAGATTTATGGTCTAAAAATTACGGTTCAAAAGAATTGGCTCCAAAAACTTATGAAAGATATAAGGGAATGTTAAACACACGAATTATTCCCTACTTTGGACATTTTAAATTGTCTAATATAAAACCAACTCACATTATGAGTTTCTATGATTATCTTTCAAAAGATCATCAGTTAAAGAGATGTAAAAATAATAATGGAAAAACTGTAATGAAAGGACTATCTTCTAAAACAATATTGGAACACCATCGTTTATTACATGCCATGCTACAAAATGCAGTGTATTGGCAAATACTACCTTATAATCCAGCAGATAGAGTCAAACCACCTAAACACCAAAGACCTCAAATTAAATACTATGATGATATTCAATGTAAGCAATTATTAGAAGCTTTAGAAAATGAAGAAATTAAATTTCAAACTATTATTATTCTAACATTGTTTACTGGTATGCGTAGAGGCGAAGTATTGGGCTTAGAATGGTCAGATATCGATTTTGATAATGGATTTGTACATATTACTAAGGCAAGCCAATATACATCTGAAAAAGGCATTTTCGTAAAAAATCCTAAAACACAAAGTTCAATTAGAGAAGTTGGAATTCCTGATATAGTTATCAATATGCTTAAAAAATACAGAACTTGGTATGAAGCCGAAAAAGAAAGATGTGGCGATTTATGGAATAACTCAAACAGACTATTTGTTACTTGGAATGGTAATCCAATGCATCCAGATACAGTTACAGATTGGTTTCGTTCTTTTATAAAAAAGAACAACTTACCAAAAATTACTTTTCATGGTTTGCGACACACAAATGCTACTTTGCTTATATCTAAAAATGTAGATGTAGCAGTTGTAGCATCAAGATTAGGGCATGCTCAAATAACTACTACCTTAAACTTCTATGTACATCCAGTACAATCACATAATAAAGAAGCAGGTAAAGTTTTAGAGAAACTGCTCGTATAAATTATTATAAAAATATATGATTTTATATAATGATTGTATCAATAAAAACTCTTTTCAAAATTCTCAAAATTACTTTTTTGAATTTTAAGTTTTATATAAATTAGCAATGCTTAAATATGCTATTTATTGCATAAAAATGTAGGGACTGTCCCCAAATTGTCCCCACTTTTAAAAATTTATATTAATTTTTATTCATTAATAATTCTTTAAACTTGTTGTTACTGTAAAGTTTTATTATCTAAAGATTTTTCCATTTTAAACACACCTCAACGGGTTATGAGCGCCGGCAAAGGCACTTTTGAAGATTTATGAAAGTTTAAGCTTTTGTTGGTATTTAGCCATTTATAGAAGATTTAGTTTGCTGAACATTTATGCAATTTTAGGATGTTTTTGGAAGCAATTCTTCCCATGCTGGATGTTATGGAGCAATGAAATCTTTGTTTTTATGAGTGTAAACAGTTGGTTCGTAGTCTTTTAACCAACAAAAAGAGATGTCAATTTCAAATTGGCATCTCTTTTTCATTAACTTTAATGATAAACCCTAGCACCTTAGCTACCCTCATCTTCATCATTTGAAGCCGTAACATAATTAGCTTTTTCTTTTATTTCGGGCAATGAATTTCCCATAGCAACAGAATTTGGAGTTAATTCAAACATTGACAAATCATTTTCTCCATCACCTATTGTAACTATTTCTTCAGGTTTAATTTCAAAATATTCACAAACAGCTTTAACAGCATTTCCTTTAGAAACCTTAACAGAAGCAACATCGCAATAATAATTTCTACTTGGCTTCAAATCAGGATTTTTAAAACGTTTAGACTCATTTGCAACAGCTATTCCTACACATTCATTTTTTATATAATCTCTAAAAACCTTCATTTTCTCAAAATCAGTACTTGTAATAACAAACTAAACAACTTGCTCCTCTACTGCAACCCTTTCTAATTCTTCATAAGAAACTTCCTTGTCCTTTTCATCTGGATAAGCAGCTTCATTCATAACTAAAAGATCCTTATAGTTCAATTTTATTCTATATCCATTCTCTCTTGAATGTTTTATTAATTGAAGCACCATTTGAGGATCAATTCTCTCATTATAAATTTCAACTCCATTTTCTGCATCATAGGCAGAAGCGCCATTTGAAGAAACTATATATGGACTTGTGCCAATCTGTTCTTGAAAATCCATAGCCTCTCTACGAGATCTTCCAGAAGTCAAAATTATTTTTACACCATTTTCTACACATTTTTTTATTTCTAATTTTGTCTTTTCAGTAACCTCTCTTTGACTATTTGTTAGTGTTTCATCTATATCAATAAAAACTGCTTTTATCATCTTCAAGTCCTTTCATTCCAACTTTTTACTACTTTAAATATTCTTTCACAAATGCATTATTCTCTGAAAACTCACCTTTCTTAGCCATTGCAATCAATTCATCAACCATTTCTTTTGTAATTTTACTACTCTTTTTCTCATAAAATTTCTTTAATGGTTTTTGTAAATCCATCATAACCTTAGTTGCCTTATTAACATTTTGCTCTCTCAATAATTTATTCATTTTCTCAATCTGATTATCATAAATCACTTTACCAATCGCAGTATTTTTTATCTGTTCCAAAGTGTTTTCAGCCGTAATATCTTCAATCTTCAAAACCTTATCTGGCAACTCCCTTCCAATCAATTTTTCAAATTCTTCATCAGTAACGTTTTGAACATCACCAGTATAATATTTTTCGCAAAATTCTTTCTTTACACAAACATCATCTGAATTAATTACTACTTTGTCATTCAAAACAATATTTCTACTTGATTTTCCAACTAAAATCTCATATTCTCCAGCCTCAACTTGCCATCTATCATTTTCAATATCATAATATTCAAAACAATCTCTATCAAGAACTATATGAACATCTTTTTCTTCACCTGGATTTAAATCAACCTTAGCAAAATCTCTCAATTCTTTATCCGGTCTAAATACTACAGAATCAGCTTTCTTAACATATATTTGAGCGATTTCTTTTCCAGCAACATCTCCAACATTTTTTATTTTAAATCTAATGTCTACCTTTTCATTCTCAATATTAACTTTCAAATCAAAATATTCAAACTCTGTATAGCTCAAACCAAATCCAAATGGAAATAACACATCTTTTCCAACCTTGTCATAATATTTGTATCCCACATAAACAGACTCTTTATATTCAACAGTTATTTCATTTCCAGGATAATTATTAAAACAAGAAGTATCTTCTAATTTATTAGGATAAGTTTCAGCCAATTTACCATTTGGATTCACATTACCAAGAATGCAATCGACAACAGCTTTTCCGCCAGCTTCTCCACCAATGTATCCTGCTAAAATCCCTTTAACTTTATCTTTCCAAGGCATCAATATAGGAGAACCATTTGACAAAACAACAATAACATTTTCATTAACATTACAAATTTCATCAATTAATTTATTTTGATTTTCAGGCATATCTAAAGTTTCTCTATCAACACCTTCAGATTCATAATTCTCTGTAAGGCCTGCAAACACAAGTACAACGTCATTATTCTTAGCAACTTTAACAGCTTCACTTCTCAACTTTTCATCATTTTCAGACTCAATTCTTTCATATCCTTGAGCATATTCAACATCAATTCCATTTTGAACCAAGTTATCATAAGCATTTTCAATCTTATATGGATTAATAGTCGAACTTCCTGCACCTTGATATCTTGGAGTTTTGGCCATATCACCTATAACAGCAATTTTCTTATTTTTTATAGGAAGAATATTATTATCGTTTTTTAATAATACAATTGTCTCTTCAGCAATTTCCTCAGCAATCTCATGATGAACCTTCTGATCATATTCAAAAGAAGTTTCTTTACCGGCTTTATTCATTTCTAAATATGCTCCTAACTTTTCATCATATGCAAACTGATTACTTCCCTTTCTAGCAATATCAATAATTCTATCAACAGCTTCATTTAACTCTGTTTCAGAAATTTCTCCATTCTTAACAGCTTCAATAATTTCTTTGGCACCATTACCTCTTCCACCAGGCATTTCCAACTCATGAGTAGCTTTCAATCCTTTAACTCTATCATTTTCAGCACCCCAATCAGAAATAACAATCCCATCAAAATTCCATTCTTTTCTTAAAATATCATTCAATAAATGTTGATTCTCACTACAATATTCGCCATTAGCCTTATTATAAGCACTCATAATAGACCAAGGTTTAGCATTTTTTATAATCATTTCAAAAGCCTTTAAATACACTTCTCTCAAAGCTCTTTCATCAATAACCACATCAATAGTTCTTCTTCTATTCTCTTGATTATTAACAGCAAAATGTTTTACACAAGCTCCAACATTTTCACTTTGAAGTCCCTTCACATATTCCATGCCAAGAATTCCTGTTAAATAAGAATCCTCAGAAAAATACTCAAAGTTTCTACCACACAAAGGACTTCTCTTTATATTAATAGCAGGACCTAAAACAATATTAACCTCTTCTTTTCTAGCCTCTTTTCCCAAAGTTTTTCCTAATAAATAAATCAACTCTCTATTCCAAGTATTACCTAAACTAGCAGAAGCAGGAAAACACGTAGAAATCTCACTTTCATTTATACCAAGATTATCAGCCTTAGTTTTTTGAACCCTCAACCCATGAGGTCCATCTGACATAGTAATCTTAGGAATCCCATGCTTTTCAAGTTCAAGGCTATGCCAATAATCATTACCAACACACAAACTTGCCTTCTCTTCCAAAGACATTTTTTCAATTACATCTTTATACTTCATACACTAAATTTCCTTTCAGAAAATACTCTAAAAATAATAAAATACTTATATCACAATTTTTATCAATATTCAATTGACATCGTAAGATATCAGGTGAACTTAGTTAATGATGTGAAACGCAAGGATCATCAGAGATACAACTATCTGGATGAAGCAAATGCTGCTAGTACTGAGGCTGAACGCTCTCGTGCAATTGACTTTTTGAATGCATGTGACTATGCAATCGCAAATTTCGTGAAACTCGACAACGTTACAGCAAAAGACATTGCATTTTTTACTTTTGTATTAACCTATAGATATTTTCCATACGTCCCTTTGATTATATATATAAAATCGTTCATATATATAACCTCATATGCCTTCACACACAAACACATTCAATAAAAAATTTAACAGTTTTGCCAAAAACACTAATAATTAAATAAAAAGTATCAAAAATTGTATGCATAATATTGAGAAGCATATCATATTATGGTACAATAATAATTACTAGTTTTTAGTACAAACCACATTGGCAATATTCACACAGATAGAATACTTGCCAATTTTTATAAGAAAAAACTTAATCAAAATATGGAAAGCTTAATACATCTTCAATCACAAGACAGCTTTCTAATTTAAATATATAAACAAACACAGAAATAAACGGTAATTAAATGAAAAAAGTATTATTAAATCAATTTTTCCTAGACAAAGAAAAAGACATATCAATCAGTATACACAGAAAAAATGAAGACGAACTAACATACATAATTGAAACACCAAATCACAAAACTGGAAACTTAATAACAAATGTTAATTGTAAGTGAAAAATGGTCCAACTTATAATTAAAATTTTTAGATGACATAATAGTTCGAATAACCTCTTAACTGATAAAAATAAAAATTTCTTATAAGTGTCAATACTTGATTTATCAATACGGTTTAGTATTGATACGTTAAGAAATTTCTATATAATTAATCGTTAGGTTATGTAACTTAGTGGTCCAAAATTCAATTATAATTTAGAAGTTTCGTTGACTATGTTTTTAATAATAACAGAGAAAAAAATTAAACAAATTAAGTAATGCACAAAGATTTTATATCTTTCAAAATATTAATAAAGACTTAAAAGAAATATCTGAAGATTATATTTGTGATTATTCTTTATCATATAGTATTAAATGATATTGATTATATAAAGAAATGCCAAGTTTGTGGAAAGTACTTTTTCTCTGATAAGAATATTACTTTATATTGTAATGGTAAATATTCAGAAGATATTACCTGTAAAGAATATGGAATTAAAACATCTCAAAAAAGAAAAGAAAATGAAGAACCTGTATATGGCAAATATAGACAAATATATGCAAAAAAAGCTATGGCAGTAAAAAGGCATCCAGATATTCCAGAATATAAAGAGAATTATAAAAATTGGAAACCTTTGGCTTTGAAATATTTACAAGAATATAAAAGTGGCACTTTGGATGCAAAAACCTTTGAAAAATGGTTAAAGTACACATCAGATGAAAAAATAAAATCTAAACTAAAAACAATAGATGAATTTAAAGATTAAGTATCTATGAAAGGAGACTTCTATGCTAATAAAAGTAAATAATATAAATATCAATTATGAAGTTTATGGACAGGGTTCGCCTATAATTTTATTGCATGGCAATCAAGAAACACATGAAATTTTTGACAATTTAATTGAAAAATTGGAGGAAACTCATACCGTTTATGCTTTAGATAGCAGATGTCATGGAAAAAGCGATAATCCAAAAGAAATTTCTTATGATTTAATGGCAGAAGATACAATTGCTTTTATAAAAGAATTAAAAATTTCAAAACCTACATTTTATGGTTTTAGTGACGGAGGAATTATAGGCTTACTAGTTTCAATAAAAGAGCCTGAGTTATTATCGAATTTAATTATTAGTGGTGCAAATATATCTCCTGATGTTTTTACAACTTTTGATATGTTATTAACTAAATTATTTTACTTTTTCACTAGAAGTAAATTTATTAAGATGATGCTTGATGAGCCTAATATTCCTTTAGAAGATTTACAAAAAATTTCTATTCCAGTTCATGTATTAGCTGGTGAAAAAGATGTTATAAAATTAGAACACACAAAGTTAATTGCAAATAATATTAAAAATAGTACATTAGAAATAATAAAAGGCGAAAAACACGGAAGTTATATTATTCACAGCGATAAAATTTATAAAATTATAAAAAAGTATTTGGAGGATTAAAATGTCAAACTTATATATAATAACTGGTCCTGCAGGAGTGGGAAAAAGTACAATTTCAAGAAGAATAGCAGAATCAAAAAATAAATCTGCACTAATTGAAGGTGATGAAATTTATCATCAAGTAGTTGGTGGATATGTTCAAGCTTGGAAAGAAGGAAATCATCTAGATACATTCTGGAAAATTTGTTTAAGTTCTATAGAAACTTATCTTGAAGATGGATATGATGTTATTTTTAATTATATTGTAAATCTTGAAAATGTTGAATTGATAAAAAATAAATTAAAAAACCATACTATAAAATTCGTTGTCTTAGTAGTTGATGAAAAAACATTACTTTTAAGAGATAAGGAAAGACCTGAAGATTGTCAAATGAAAGAACGTTGTATTGTTTTATTAAATAGCTTTAAAAATAAAAATTATAATGCTCAAAGCATATTAGATATTACAAATTTATCAGTTAATGAAACAATTGATATTATTGAAAATGATAATAGATTTATATTATAGGAGGGTACAGATGGAGGTAAAATTAGATTATTCTATTACAGTAGATGAATTCTTGGAAATGGTTGAATCTGTTGGTTGGAAGTCATATACAAGAGAGCAAATTGAAAAAGCATTACAAAATACAATGTATATGGTAAAAGCAACTGTCAACGGAAAACTAGCTGGCATAGGTAGAGTTGTTGGTGATTATAGTATTGTTTGTATACTAACAGATATCTGTGTAAAGCCTGAATTTCAATGCCAAGGTATTGGGCTAAAAATCACATCAGAATTAAAAAAATTAATTGAAGATAATGTGTCTGATGGCGAAAAAATGCAAATAGAATTAACCCCTACTGCTGGTAATGAACCATTCTATGAAAAGGCTGGATTTAAATACAAGCCTGACAAAATAACTGGAATGTATTTATGGATAAAAAAATAATTAAAAGAAGGAAATTATATGAAAAATATAGAAAAAAGAGATTTATATGATATTAACAGAGTTTTAACAGGAAAAACTATCTTTAAGGGTGATTCTATTCCAGATAACAACTACATAGTTGTCGTTTTAGTATTTATACAAAATAGTGATGGAAAATTCTTAATTCAAAAAAGAAGCAAAATAAAAAATGGCAAATATGCTACTACTGGTGGTCATCCAAAGTCTGGTGAAAATAGTATTCAAGGAATTATAAGTGAAGTAAAAGAAGAAATTGGATTAGATATCAATTCAAAAGATTTAAAACTATATTATTCTGGCAGATCTGATTCAGAAAAAGTTTTTTGGGATGACTATTATATCAAAATGGATGTACCTAATATTCAAAATTTGTCCTTACAAAAAGAAGAAGTTGAATCTGTTTGTTGGCTCTCTATAGATGAGATTAATTCTTTAATGAATGAAGATAAATTTTTCAAAAATCACTATGAAGAATTTGAAATATTATTAAATTGGTTGAAGAAAGGTGAAAAAACATGCTACACAAAATGAAATTACAAGAAAGCCCATTTGAAAGAATTAAAAGTGGAACAAAAACTGTGGAATTTAGATTATATGATGAAAAAAGAAGCAAGATAAACATTGGTGATCAAATAAATTTTTCTAAATTACCTGATTTACAAGAAACTATCCTTGTAGATGTATTAGATTTATATAGGGATAATACATTTGAAAATTTATTTAAAAAATTATTTGATGATGATGAAGAAATAAAAAGAAAAACATCAGCAATGTATCAATATTATAGTCATGATGAAGAAAAACAATATGGTGTTATTGGAATAAAAATTTCATTAGTAAAGTAAAATTAAGGAGTAGAATATGAGAAAATTAAATTTAATAGTTGTATTCAATAAAGATTTAAATAAAGGACTTTTCTGTATTAGATCTAAAAATCCATATAAGGGAAAATATAATTTTGTTGGTGGTAAAGTTGAAGAAAATGAAACCAATGATGAAGCAGCCTATAGAGAACTATTTGAAGAAACAGGAATAAGTAAAAACGATATTGAATTAGACCATTTTATGGATTTAAATTATTTTAAATACGAGAATAATTTACAAGTTTATTATGGAATTCTAAAACATGATGTAAATTTAGTTGAAGAAAAAAACAAATTAGAATGGGTAGAACTTAATCAAGAATTGTTAAACAATAATAAATTTGGTGGAAATTATAATATTCCTCACATAATAACACAAATTAAAGTATTCTTAAAAAATGGAACAGGACTTGGAAAGTATTAAAATTAGATATAATTAAAGAACTTGAAAGAAGGTAAAATGTAAATATGAATAACATTGATTTTTTAAATAAAACTTTGAAAGTAACAATTGACAGACCTCTAGGTAGTAAACATCCCAAACATGGTTTTATTTATCCTGTAAATTATGGATATGTGCCAAATACAATAAGTGGTGATGGAGAAGAATTGGATTGTTACATACTTGGAATATATGAGCCAATAGAGACCTTTAAAGGTAAATGCATTGCAATAATACATAGACTAAACGATAATGATGATAAATTAATTATTGTGCCTGAAAATAAATCTTTTTCAAATAATGAAATACGAGTTCTAACAGATTTTCAAGAGCAATATTTCGAAAGTGAAATATTAAGAAGTTCAAAATATTTAGAATTTAGTAAAAATATTCCTGAATTATCTGTTACTAATTTAAAAAATAGCTTAAATTTTTATAAAACTGCTGGATTTAAAGTGGAATATGATAGACCTGAGAATAAATTTGCATTTATAAGTTTGGACGAAATTCAATTTATGTTACAAGAAATTGCTAATAATGATAAATGGGATGTTTCTCCCCTTTCCTATCCTTTTGGAAATGGTATCAACTTTCAATTAGAAGTAGAAAATCTAGATGAAATATATAATAGTTTTAAAAATTCAAATTATAAAATAACTTTTGATATTCAAGAAAATTGGTATAGACAAGATGATAAAATGTTAGGAAATAAAGAATTTTTAATACAAGATCCTGATGGATATTTATTAAGATTTTCTGAAGATTTAGGAGAAAAGGAAGTATAAAATATGATTAGATCCATAGAACACGTTCCTTCTGCAAAAGAATTTAATTATTTAACAGACTCTGTAGGTTGGGGAACTAGAAAAAATTTAATAATTGAAGAAGCCTTAAAAAACACCTTATATTCACTATGTGTTTATGATGATGACAAATTAATCGGCTATGGAAGAATTATAGGAGATAAAACTATATTCTTATATATTCAGGATGTAATGGTAATTCCTGAATATCAAAATAAACATATTGGTACTGGTATAATGAAAAACTTACTAAAGAAAATAAATGAATATAAAAAGATTAATCCTAATATTAGAACTTATTTAGGTGCATCAAAAGGCAAAGAATCTTTTTATGAAAAATTTGGATTTATTACAAGACCTAATGAAGAATTAGGCTCTGGAATGATTTTATACTAAAAGGAGGCAAAATATATGATAGAAATAAAAGAATATGATAATAAATATGCTGACGCAATGTCAAAGATTATTATACAAAATTTATTGGAAGTAAATTCTAAAGATTATGGCTTAGAATTTGTGAGAAAATCTGTTAAAGAATTTACTCCTGAAGAAATTAAAAAGAATTTTTCCAAAAGGACAAAAGTATTTGTAGCATTAGAATATGATAAAGTTATAGGTACTGCGGGTCTTGATAAGTCTTGGTATAATGATGATGGAGAGTATTGGATATTAACTGTATTTGTTGACATGGCTCACCATAAACAAGGCATAGGTAGAATGTTAATTAACGAAATAGAAAAATTCGCTTTAACAATTCCTGCTAAAAAATTAGTAATCCCTGCATCTATTGCTGGATGTGAATTTTATCATAAATTAGGATACGAATATTCTAATGGCAAAAAGGAATTAAACGAAGAACAAATGTATATAATGGAAAAATATCTATAGTTGGGGTGCTTATGATTAGACAAGCTAATAAATTAGATAGTTATTATATTTGTGTCAATGATGTTAAACAAACTTTTATAAAATCGGTATATTGTTTGACCTTTTCAAATATGCTTTCCCTTGTTTTATTAAATCTTCCAAACTAAAGAATTTTAAATAACTATAAAATCTTTCATTATCACTTGGACAATATTCTTCATATCCATATGTTCCCCCACAATCTTCTGGATATGCTCCTGATTTTGCCTTTATACACAATGGATATTCTATTTCTTCATTTATTTCTTTTTCTATTATTATATCATGTACCCAGTTATCTCTATTAAATGTTATATTTGCTGGTATTCGTAATCTTCCCATGTTGGTGGATGTGATTCTCTTATTGTAACTTTTATTTCATAATATTTTCTCCTTGTTTTTTTATACAAAGTTGGAAGAGATATTTTTTCAGTCAGAGTTACCATCTTCTGGATTTAATTCTATTCTCTCAACCTTTTTGATACTATCATATCTCTAACAATATAGTCATTTTTTCCATAGAATTCTAATCCTCTCTTATTTGGTCCAAATACTTCTATGTTTATTCTAGCACAATTAATCTGTTTAAAATATTCTTCTATTTTATTCAGGAGTTTTTTGCCAGTACCTTTTCCTCTGTCTTCATTTTTTACAATTAATTCTAAAATATTTCCTGTTTTTGCACAATCGTTAGTCAGTTTGTCAATTTCATCATTTTCATTGACAATTCCCATAATTACGCCATTAATGATTCCATTTTCGACAGACACAAATACTTTGCCATTTTGTTCTTTAACTTTCTTCATGTCCATCTCGTATGCTTTTTCCCTATATTGGGGCGACATTATTTGTGTATGCCAATCGTCGATGTCTATTAGATAATTTTGTAGTTCTACTAATAAGTCTTTAATTTGCTCATCATATTTTGGGTCATATTCAACAATCATTTTATTTAACTCCTCTATTTTTTATTATAATATACTTTAAATCACACTTTATATCTGTTTTGCATATAATTAATTTAATTTATAGGTGAAACAAATATGTTTTTTAATGCTGCTAAAGCAAATATAAAAGGTGGGAAAATTTCCAAATATTAATGGAACTTTCACTATTCTTTTCTTTAATAATTTTATTAATATATCCACTTTCTATCTTCTAAATTTTTTTTGCAATTCTTCTTCTTCATCTAAATTTCTTTTTTCTTCATCAATATACTCTAAAAATATTTTATTGTCAAAAGCTCCTTTTTTTTCATTTTTTTCCTTCATAATCTTGTTTACTTCTTCAAGCTTATAACCTTTTAGTTTCATTATTGCGTTTAAAACTTCCATCAAATCGCCTAGCTCTTCTATACTGTTTTCCTCTATAAATTCATTAGCTTCTTCAATTACTTTTCTATTTAATTCTTTCAAATATTCCGCATCATCTAATATTTTATATTTGCTTTTTCTCCCCTTCATATTATCAATATTTTCTGGAATTTTATCTCTTACTAATTTGTTATATGTATATCTAAAGTTGCTATCTATTATCTCAATTTCTATCCCTATTACACCATATTCTTTTTCTTGTTCATGAGTATAATATTTAAGCATTTCTTCAGTTTTATTATTTATTTCTTTATTATCTTTATCTGGAAATATTATTTTAAACAAATTTTTAAAAGAATCTCCTCTATATAAATTTTTAACTCTAACCAAAATTCTTTCTTGCAATTTAGGTAATTTAAAAAATTCAATTTCATCCCCAACTTTAATCTTCCTTCTTTTTTCGTCATACAATCTAAATTCAATTGTTTTGGTTCCATTCTTCATTCTTTCAAATGGATCCTCTTTTAATTTCATTGTGTGCCTCATTTTTACTCCCTCCTATATTTATTTTTCTTATCATTTTGTCCTTAAATATAAAACTTTCTTTTATTGGTTTATCTAAATTTTCATTTTTTAATACTTCTTTTATCCATTCATGTGCATAAGTCTTTATCATGTGGATTTCTCTTCTTTTAACTTCTGTCTCGTTATTATAATAACTGTTTAAAAAAACATTAATGGAGTTTTCATCAACTCCTCTTTTTTTAGAAATAAACAAAAAACATATCACACTTGCCACATCAAATAAAGAATCTCCATATTTTGCATCATCAAAATCTATAAAGCCAATTTTATCTTTGCAAATAAATATATTATCCTTTGTTAGGTCAAAATGCAAAACAGACTTCCTCTCATTCTCTTTTTTTGAATTATGAATTTCTATTTCTTTAAGATTAAAATTATTATCTCTTGTAATTTCGTGCAATTTTCTTAATTGAATTGCAAGTTTTCTTACAATATTATTTTTGTATTCTATATTTTCTATATTCTCAAATTTTGGCCCATATTGTTCGCCATTTATAAAAGTGTAAACAACTATGTAATTATTTTCTATGTTACAATAATAATCTCCATTTATATTTTTAACTATATTAGGAACAATAAATCCATTTTTTATTAAAAATAAGTGAAGATTAATCATTGATTTTGTATGTTCTTCTTGTTTATATATTTTAGCTATAAATTTATTTTGATTGTCAAAAATAGTATATACATTTCCATCTGTTGAATCATTTCTCTTTTCTATTATACAGTTTTCAATTTTATATTCATGTCTAATTGTATTAAATATATTTTCTTCCATACTCTTTTCCTCAATTTATTATTTAAAATATCAACGCAAAAACATATTTTATTGTAAATAATTATATATTGTATTTATCCAAAAAACAAGTGAAATTCTGCAAAACTTGTTTTAAAATTTTGCGCTAATTACTCTAAAATACAAATAAAAAGTTCTAGCTAATTTCTAGAACTCTTAATTTATCTGGTTGCGGGGGCAAGACTCGAACTTGCGACCTTTGGGTTATGAGCCCTGCGATATAAGAGCCTCTACCATACCATTTCTCAACATATTC